>Ga0315288_10013319_pt1 | contig 10296 bp, 23 predicted proteins | sample YL17G11_20_MG_FD_203454 | JGI IMG/M metagenome (GOLD analysis project Ga0315288, IMG submission 203454) | Sediment microbial communities from Yellowstone Lake, YNP, Wyoming, USA - YL17G11_20 | ecosystem: Environmental > Aquatic > Freshwater > Lake > Sediment | place: USA: Wyoming | collected... | reverse complement strand
GATATTGTTTCTTTTAAAGTTAATTCGGTTTTTTTCATTCCGATATCATAAACCATAAGGCTAATACAGTCAATGAATATAATAAATTGATAATCCTATTATAGATTGTAGTGTAGTAAACAAATGAACGAATCAATAATCAATTTGATATTAATATGAGTGAAAATTTACAAGAAAGAATTATTGGAGAATTTGTGGATTATGTACCGCCTACTTGGGATGAATGGTTCATGACTAAAGTTTATTGGGTTGCTGCAAAATCCAAAGACCAACGAACCAAAATAGGTTCTGTATTAGTAAAAAATAAAAAGATTATCAGTGAAGGATATAATGGAATATGTAGAGATGTCAATGATGATTGTGAAGATAGACACGAACGACCCGAAAAATATTTTTGGTTTGAACACTCAGAGAGAAATTCTATATATTCTGCTGCTAAATTAGGAACATCTACAGAAGATTCTACCCTATATACACAAGGCATACCTTGTTGTGACTGTACAAGAGCCGTTATTCAATCCGGCGTAAAAAAGCTTGTGGTTCATAAACAATGGCAAGAATTTGAAGATCTTTTTAATTGGGGCAAATGGAAAGACCAAGCAAAAAGGTCGGTTATAATGTTAAAAGAATCACATATAGAGGTTGTAACGTTCGATAAAATATTGAATGTAATCGGTTATCTTGACGGTAAAACTATTAAATGTTAAAATTATGGAAAACGAAAACGAAATCATAAGTTTCAAATACGAAAATGTAAAGTTACTCCAAATAGGCAAAGGAGTAAATAAAAATGGTAGAGTCTATACACGGGAAAGTATAGAAAAAGCAATATCCGCGATGGAACCAGGAAATAATGTAATACAAGAAAACCCATCCGATTCTTCAAGGTCGGTAGGGTTGGTTGAGAATTTAAGATGTGATGACGAATTCTTGTATGCCGATTGTTATCTTATTGAAGACTTTATAAAGGAAAATTTAGGAACGGTTATTAACGTAAGACCAATAGGGACAGGAAACGTGAATGAAGACGGAACTATTGATAATTATACTATCATGGGAATGACAATAGTTAAAGATACTAATTAAGTTACAGCTACGTCTGTATAATCATGGTCAATCGCCCATTGGGAGATTTCTTTTAGGGTTTTGAGAATATTTCTTACCCACTCTTCCGACAATCCACCATGAATTATTTTAACTCCACCAGACCCGTGTTCTGAAGACGGTTCCTGAGTTACTTGTTTTATTTTAAAATCATTGTCCTCAACCATTTCAACTTTCATTAATAATTCTTTCGCCGATACGGTGATTTCACTATCTTCTCCACCTAAATCCGTATTGAATCCCAATAAATCCTGAAACACTACCTGTGCGGTACTATAGGTCATACTTAAATCAGGAGGAAGATCTTGTTCGACATTCTTAGTTATAGGAATTCTAATAACTTGTGATTTGTATATTTTGCTTTGTTCCGGTCCACGAAAAGGACCAAGTTGAATTCCCTCATCGGTTAAATGATATTTAATTCCTTCTAAGAATGTTTTCATTAATCTATTTGGAATTCCAGATATATAGAAATTTATTGTTCCAGTAGGTAGGTCAAACGAATCTCCATCAGGTGCAAATGTTTCTCCCCTTAATCCACTTTTTTGAAAATTTTCTTTTTCTTCTTGAGTAAATTGTTTGGAATGGATAGGCGATAAAACTTTGTCATTTAAGAAGAAACACAAATCTAAAATGGTATTCAATCTACGTTTGTCTTGATTAGGAACAAAAACTGATACTCCTTCATACAATGGTTCCTTTTCTTCTTTAATATCGGTATCTTTGTTTAATTTAAGCCTGTTCTTAGAACTATCTTTCAACCTTTTTTGAAGAGTCATTAAGGATTGTAAAACTTTTCTTCCTTCTTCCGACGTAGCATTGCTTCTAAGACCAATAATTAAAGATTCTACCTCGCTTCGGTAGATGTATGAGGGATTTTCTTTCTTGGCATTATCAAAGATTTGATTGACCGCACGAAGCCATTTCAATTCTTCTGGATGTCCGATTCCATTTTCCGATAACAACTGAAATATTATAGATTTTATCTCTGACTCTCTCATAATGATATAAATATCATAAAAAAGTCTTAATCTATAGATTTTGTTAAAGCAAGTTTCTCTCTATGTTGAATTTCTTGGATACGAAGTTCCCTTCGCAATCGTTCATTGTCTTTAGTCAAAAGAATGTTTTCTCGTTTTAGCTTACGAATTTCATTCTCTTGACGAATAACCGTCGATGTTATGTTCTTATCTTTCATTTATCAAATCAAAGAAGTCTTATTATAATTGTTTCTACAAAGTCCCATAGCAATTCCGGCAGCAGTTCCAACGTTCATAGAACGAACAGAACCGTTACTAGGAATTGTTATAATATCCTTACAACGAACAAGGGTGTCTTCCGACAATCCGGCTTGTTCTTCGCCCACTATAATTACAGGATTCTGAGGCCAAACATAAGTAAAAAGATTCTCCATTTTATAATTAATGTTGTTCTCCAAAGCAATAGGAATATACTTGCCTTGGATGGCTGCCCAAAACTCGCCTGCCGTGCGGCAAAAATTCATTGGAGTGTAGTTTTGGGTTCCGACCGCTCCTCGCCTATCCCATCCCTTAGAGCCTTCAATATAAAAGACTTCTCGGAAGCCAAAGAAATTGGCGGTTCGTAGGACATTAGAAAGGTTAAAGTCGCCTGTGGTATGCATCATGGCGATTGCCGCAGGCATGGTATTTTCGACACAATAGTTCTTTATTGCATCGACTTCCATTTCCTTCAAATGATCTCGAACATTCATGTTCCAAGGATACCACCAGAATATAAAAAGTCAAGTCTTTATAAAAGTGGCAACTTCACAATGAAAATTTAAAAGTTTGTAGTTTTTAACTTCCATCAAATGTTTCTGTAATCGTTTTTCCAATACGTTTTCAAGATAGACGGTTCGGTTTAGATTGACGGCTTCTTTTTCAAAATGAATTAAGAACTTAGAGAAAATTCCTTTCCCTCTTTCCTCTTCATCAACAGAAACATTTGCTAAGTCTAAACAATCTTTAAGTTGTCCATCAATGAATCGTTTCGACCGCCGGACATACACACAAATATGTTCTTCGTTTATCCACGAACGATTTGTAGATTCGTCTTGAATGAATTCTTTAAAGTTCATGTCACAAAATCATATAAGGAACAGGCGAAATGTCCATTCTTTTTAACACTACCAACATTACATTCACTATCTATATCTTCCATAGTAAATGTTTTTGCTCTACGTAATTTATCGTCAACATAAATAAACAAGTCACCATCAATAATTTCAATGTGTAAGTATTTTCTTTTCATAATGTTAAAATATTTCGTCAATCAATGTCGTAAGATAAGCAACATCAACTTTGTTCGGGTCAGAACAACGGAGTTTAGCCAAGATATCCATAAAATAAGCCATATCAACCCCCGTTAATTGTTCTTCCAAAACATTAATGTCATTAAGGTCGAGTTTATTTAGCTGTAACAGAATCTTTAACAATTGTCCAGCGTTAATATGCCATCCTCGTTTGATAAATTTACGAATGCGACAGACTGAAGCAAGAGGATACTTTGAACCAACATAGACCAATTCTTTTGTCAAAAGACATTCCAATGCCTTTGGGTCTAATACCACTTCATTACCCCAAGAAGTCCAATAATTACGACAGTGTGCAAAATCATAATTTTCATGAATTGTGGCCGGTTCTCCATAGAATCGAATTACAATTTGAACCTGGTCAGTAAGAGTAATAGCATTGGATGAAAGGAAGATTGGAAGAAATTTCTTACCGTCATTATTTTTTAATTGATTGGATATATCCACCAACGATTCAATATATTGTCCACCTGAATCTGCTTGAGGAACAGCATCCAATTCAAAATAACGATAATCATTTTCATCTTTCATTGCTGCGATTCCAGAAGACTTCACAACGATTTTAATTCTATCCCCGAATTCTTTAACAGAAATAGGAACATCTACGGATGTTGGGCTTGTCGGTGAAACGGGCAAATTAGTCAATAAGGACTGATTATTCATAGCTTCCTTATTTTTCACAAACATGTTAACATAATAATTAGCGAGAGCCAAAGCAGTCTCTTTATTTCTGAAATAGAAATCATAATCGTTTACATCTTCATTGAGAAGCATGGAAGCAATAGCGCCTCCGGTCATAATTGTATTCTTTTCAACTAAATCTACCACCGTTTCATCAGTTATCGATCTGAGCCAAGCATCAAATTTACGAGTTATTATCTTGTTAATTGTTTTAGTTTTCATAAGATTTATAATTTTCTTCAAACATCTTTTTAATTTTTTCCGATCCACAATCCCAAATATTGAATTGGCAACCACAAAATATACATTCCATGTGCCAATATCCGACTCCATCTATATTGGATGAACCATCCCAATACTTTAGTATTTTATGTTCTCCTATTCTTCCACAACTCCGCTCGTTTGAACACTTACTATTTTTTGTCATGAAAGTTAGATTTATTTTACGATATATCTGTTGTATTCTTCTTCGGAAAATTTTCGTAACGCTCTCAATGCCGAGGAACTTACGTGTTGGTATTTTGGATCACAGATAAAAAAGATAACCTTCAAAGAAGGCATCAATCCTTTCATAAATGCAATTTGATTTTGTTCATATTCCAAATCGTGACCGTTTCGTAATCCTCGTATCAAAGTCAATGGAAGACAATTGTATTTATCTTGTTTATTAAGTTCGGCCATCATTTCTGTCAACAATCCATTATACTTAATTACAACAGAAGAATTTTTGACACTATCAGGCAATTCGGTTCTTTGCTGATAACTTTTTTCGGGATTCTCACCAACAGCCAGAATTACTTTATCAAATACTTGTTCTGCCTGAATTAGGATATCATAGTGTCCCAAATGAAAAGGATTGAAAGAACCAGCATAGATTCCTATTTTCATATTCCTACAGCTTCCCTTTCTTGTAGAGTCAATTTCTTTCTGGCAGATTCAATCAATTCTTCCTTAGTGATATCATTTGCCCAATAAAGTTTTCCGGTTCCCTTACAATAAGAACAGGTTTTCTTTGTTCCCATAGAATACCAATGTCTTCCTTGCCAAAGGATTCCGTCTCCGTGACATTGACCACATACAGGTTTCTTACTTAAATCACCTTTGATGATATCTTTAATCTTCATAAGAATTGAATACTTCGTCTTGACAAGATTGACACATTCCACTAATAGAAAATTCTTTTTCGCTGATACTATCTTTGAATTGTGTGGCTGGTTTATTACAAATTACACAAGAATTAACATTAATCTTCGCACTCCTATCGAATCCAAATAATAGAGTCAATGTCTTTTCCATTTCTGGAGATTTTTTACTGGGAGTCATATTATTTTGAGGGGGGAAGTTTGCCACTATTGAATTCAGAATATGTAATAGATTTACCTACTGCGCCTACTCCGGTTCCGATGAAACATCCACGACTCCAACTAACTTCAGTAATACCTCTTCGGCCTTTACGTTGTGTAAATGGAGTATAAGAAATTTTAGCACAGCCTGTTCCATTACATCGGACACAGACCACAGCAGTTCCGGGACGTTCACACATTCCTGTGTAAAGACCGGTTCCATCACACGAATCACAAACAACATCAATTACAGTTTTCATGATTGAACTGTAACATGAACCAATAAAAAGTCAACCACCAAAATCAATGTTTCTGTAGAAAGTAACTGGGAGGTAATAGATAGAACATGTATTCCTGTTCCATGCTTTCAGATCCTCCTTTTGAGCCTGGCTTTCCGCCCTTACCGTTTTTGCCTCTGCCATCTTTTCCATCTCCTTCTTCTCCTTCGCCTTCTCCCTTTCCCTTTCCTTGACCCTTTCCTATTTTTGAAAATTTACCACGAACAATTTGGCCTTTTTGTAACGATGGAATAACATTTTTTTGTAATTCTTCATGTAATTTACGAGAATACGGTAAACGATATAGACGAGGTTCTGAATAATCGGTTTTATATGCAAAAATGTTTAATATGATAGAATCATATTTCGTTGGGGGCATCTCTAATAAGAAATAGATATTGCCTTTGAATCCCAATTGTTCGTTGGGTTCCTTTATAACGACGTGACGAATTGATATAATAGACGGTATGTATTTATCTCGTGCAGACCATCCCATTGCTGACTCCCATACTACAGCGAACATGGAACAGAATAAGAAAAATAAAGAAATCACAATGACTTTTGCTGTCAAGTTGACTGTGGATTCTTTGATTATCCAAAATCCGAAAGCAAAAAACAAAATTAAGGTTATAGACAATGCTATGAACATAAGTTATGGTTGGTATGGAAATCCTGTACCTAGTGGATCATTATTGGTGTTTTCTATTTTCTCTTGTAAAATTGATGTAGTCAATTCATTTATCTCTGTTATCTTTCCATCTTTATCCAACGAAAATCTGAAGAAAGTAATTTCTTCTCCTGTAGAACTAAATTCTTTCATCTTAGTAATCGGCACTCCGAATGGTTTTGTTTTTACTAATTTGACTGTGGATTTCAATGGTGTAGGACAAGCCTTTAAGTTATACGAATGAACATTTATGATATACTCTCCTTCTACTATTCCACGTATAGATACAATTTCTTCATTGATTTTATTGATAACTTCTCCGTGTTCATTAGATTCGGTGGAATTTGATCCTAAACAATCTCTACTTAAGCTAAATAAACTTCCTTCACCACCTTCTCGTGATTTAAATCCACAAATATGTCCCTTAGAATCCTTCATCCATAGATCTAAATCAACATCACCTTCCCAATTTAATACGATTTGATAAATGACATTTTGTTGTAGGGCAGGGTCGGCATCAGTTTTAGATGACTTGACTAATAAAAGAATAGCAACCAAAGTCAAAAGAAAACTAAATAACAAGTCGAGAAACGGTATTAAATTTTTATTCATTACATCTATTAATTACAAACATTTGGAGTTGAAGGAAAAGAGAACATACAATACCGACGAGAGTTGTATAAAATGCCGTGGCTAGACCGGCTCTTAACGACACAATTACTTGATTGACATCAGGGGCACTACCTCCAAGGGAGGTGTACATCATTATACAAAATCCTATAATTGTTCCTAACAATCCAAGGGTAAAGAAATTTTCAGAAAAAAAGACTAACAATTCCATTTTTTTCTTAATGGCATTTTGTTTTAATTTATTAAACGTGTAAGCCAGTCTTCCGGCAAATAATGATGCGATAATAAATAACGACATGACTATTAAACAAATGTAAGATTGGTCATTCTTAATCATTAATCCAATTAATCCTTTGTTGAATGCAATTATACCACCGGACATACAAGCACAGAATACTATGAACCATTGAATGAATACGGAATTTTTTGAGGGAGTTATTAGAGATGTATTTTTCATTTTAGTAACATACCTTTCGGAATAATTTTCGTCAATATATAAGAATCAATGTGGATCATTTCCATCCATATTCTTTTAGAAGATACGAATCAACTATTGATGGGTTGTATTTGTTTTTTAACTCCTTTATAAAATCCTTTACATTATCAATCGCATCCGACATCAGAATTCCGTCATCTAAATTGTGTTCATTTAGATGTTTCATTACATCATACAACTTCATTTCATCTATTCGATTCATAATTCATACTCGTCTTTCATCGACAATATACACTTTCTACAAATGCAAGGAACTAAATTTAATTCCTTTGCCTTCTTTAAGTGACTCGTCATTGTCATATTGTTCAATCCTTCAATTTCAAGAACATCACGTTCCAGTAATGTATATACATATTCATATTGAAATTTGGATTTTCCGCATACAACACATAATCCATGATGTATTGGATCCGCTGACCAAGGACCGTAATCATCAGGTATATCTGTGGGAGTCATAACGATTCGTTATTTTATCTATCATGATTTTACGATTTACAATCTTTACACATTATAAGAGGCAACCCTAAATCTTGTATTTCTTGTGTCATCAAATTTCCGAGACTTGTCCAAGCAAATTCGATTGGAACCAACTTATAAATCCCACCATTCTTCTTAAATTGTTTACAAAATATACAAAATGCTACAGGTTCATCAGTTTCCCAAGGACCGAAATTGTTCTCAATATTATTCATTTCTCCCAAACAAATCATCTAGTATTCGAGTTCTTTCCTCTGAACACCGTTGACACATTACAATATGTAAATTCAATGAATCTGCTTCATCAACAATCAATTCATTTTCTTCAAAATCCAAACATTCATCAATATCACCATCCGAGTAAACATTATTCACTTGTGCAGCCGTCTTTTGTTTTCCACAAGCTATACAGATTCCAATGATTTTTTCTGGTAACATCCAAGGACCGTAATCATTTTCAATACTTCCACTCATTTAGTAGTTTTTTTTGAAGATAATTCTTCATCCACTTTTATTTCAGATTGTGACATCATATATGCCGATGTAGAATCAAAGAGTGATAGACCGAAGATTTTTTCCCACGTACTTTTCTTGTCATGAGACGAGTTTGAATCTGTGTATCCACTATTATATGCCTTTTCTAATTCCTTTTCAAGAGAATCGATAGTCAACGTGATTTTCTTGGAGGCAAATAGTTTTTTATTGGATTTACGAATGCCGTGTATGTAGTTTCCGAAATTATTCATAACCCATATTGTAGTTTATAACCTTGGAATATCAATTTATAAAAATTGGTGCCGGTGGGGAGACTTGCACTCCCAAGGACAGCCCATTTTAAGTGGGGTGGTTCTGCTAATTTCCCTCTCGTCCACACCGGCATTCTGTAAATTATCCCATTTGACTGATAGGTTGAGGCGTCACCCTCTGTGATATCTACCTTTCAGTTAGGCCGGGCCAAAAAGGCAGCGAGTCGCTTAGCGTCCCACTTCAGTCTGACGGACTGACCATTTTTACCCAAATGGAAACTTTAATTAATGGGAACGCACTGTAAGGTGACGCGTTCAGAGTGTGTCACACAGTATCTTGCCGGGTGCTTCCTCGATAGTCCGGCACAGACCAACACACTCTACTTCCACTAAAATTGGTAGTTCTGTATGGAATCGAACCATAGCCCGGCACTGATCTAGTGCGAATGATATTATAAGCATCACGTCCCTCCAAGGGTCAGAACCATTATACAATAACTATATCAGACTTCTAAAGATTGTCAACAAATTTTTATTTAGTGAAAAAAAATTCCATCCCACTGAAGGGATGGAGTGCGTATATTTGATTCCTAAGTTATTACAACACAGAAACAACGGGAGTTGCTGGCTTACTGGGTTTTTTGACCCTGGCCATAATTACAATATAGTAACAACGGGAGTTGCTGGTTTGCTAGGAACGGATGGTCCAAATCCTACATCAGACATTGCGCTCGTTCCAGCAATGTTAGTGGCTTGAATTGAAAAGGAATACACTCCAGGATTAGGATTAACAATTTCGAAAAAATTGTTTGATGTATTTCCCTGAATGGAGAGACTTCCTCCATTTACACTTTTATAAATGATGTAATTCGTTACGAACTCTGTTGATGGGTTTGCTACCCAATCTAGTCTAATAGTTGCCATAATTTTTTCCTTTTTTATTTGTTTTTCCGTCATGGAAAAGCAGTACAATAATAAATATTATAACAAAATTCAATTACATAAAATATTGTATAAAAAATGAAAATAGTTGATGTGTAGGTATTTATCAACGGATGTGTGGATAAAATATCGAAGATTTTAATGCCGATTACAGAAATCCTTGTCGAGTCTATCCTTCAATGATTCTATTTTTGTTTTTAGAATCGCGTTATCAATCCTCAACTCAATTATTTCTTTATTTTGAGATTTGATTGCTTCTTTCATCCATTGAGATGATGATTCGATTGTTGAACTATTCTTTCCATTTTCCCAATAGTTACTGACGACGCCTATAAGAAGTGTGGCTATTGTAATAACATTAGCGCCGGTTAATACAATCTTTTTATGTTTATCCCAATCCTTTATCATGAAAATTTGGAGCGAGAGAAGGGAATCGAACCCTCACAACAAGTTTGGAAAACTCATAGGCTACCACTACATCACTCTCGCTAAAAATGGAGCAGGTAAAGGGAATCGAACCCTCACTTCAGCATTGGCAATGCCGTGGGCTACCACTACACCATACCTGCAAAAATTGGAGCGGGTTGTCGGTAATGCTCC
>Ga0315288_10013314_pt1 | contig 10297 bp, 14 predicted proteins | sample YL17G11_20_MG_FD_203454 | JGI IMG/M metagenome (GOLD analysis project Ga0315288, IMG submission 203454) | Sediment microbial communities from Yellowstone Lake, YNP, Wyoming, USA - YL17G11_20 | ecosystem: Environmental > Aquatic > Freshwater > Lake > Sediment | place: USA: Wyoming | collected... | reverse complement strand
ACATCCCATGTGAAGGACGAGCAGACGCCGGCGCCAAAAAAGGCCACTTGGCATGTCGTTCCGCGTCGGTTCCGGCAAGAATGTCGTTTTCGCGGCTAAATAAATAGTGCGTGCTGCTACTTTTATGTCTCGACCAAATATCGATACGTCTTTCTGGGGCAAAGGCTTTTGGGAGTCGCTGCACTACTCTTCAATGACGTATCCGGAGAAGCCTACGGAAGCAGAAAAAGAGGCCTACTATCAGTTCTTCAAAAGTCTATACATTGTCTTGCCTTGCGAGAATTGTCGCGAACATTACAAAAAGTATTGGGACGAACACGACATTCGGCCCTTTTTGGAGAACGACAAGCAACAGTTTCACGAATGGGTCTGGCTCCTCCATAACTCGGTAAATACGCGGTTGCAGAAACGGCCTTGGACTCTTCCGGAGTTTTTGGCCAAGTACCAAGTGGCGGACAACGACGACGACGTGGAAGCTGTCGAGTTAAGTTTAATGGCCGTTCCTCCTCCTGTGCTAAAAAGACCGCTTATGGCGGCCCCGCGAGTCCGAACTCGAGTTGTTCCGAAACCGTACAAAAAAACAGAGCCGCCACCGCAAAAGAAGAAGAAGAAGGATTGCAAGAATTGCGGGCGTAAGTGGTAGAGATATCTTTATTGCATGCTTCCGTAGGGAAGACGGCGAGGACAAGAACATTTCCAAGTTCTACATTCGAGTATGAATAACCAGAAAACTCCACATGCCGTTAAACCGATAAAGAGCATGGAACCAACACAACTGTCCTGAACGTTGGGCAAACTGGCTCGAGGCGGATCATTGCCTTTTTGCAAACAGTCCCATACTTGTCCAATAATACATATGGATCGAAAATGAACGTCGCAGCCGGCAAATTCCTTTTTGTTAAACTCGCAGCATCCGAGAAACTCCTCCGGATACAATTGGCCGGTGCTCACCACTTGAAACGTAACGAAAAAGTCTTCGCGATATAAAGACTGCAATATCCGCGCACTTGTCGTGTTGCACTTAATGGCTTCGAATCCTCGGGTAGGCTCCAAACATCCAAATTGCAACCAAAAGATACATCCCGTCAGGAGAAGAAGGAAGAATAATAGGCTAAGACGGCGAAGCAGAGCCATTTGAAAAGTGAAGCCGTCAAGAAAAGAAGACCGCCAATTATGGAGTACCTAACCAAGTTTAGCAATACCATGAGTTTGGAAGAACGCAAGCATCAGTCGCAAATGATTCGGGAAAAGTACAAGGATCGTTTGCCCGTAATCGTGGACCGCGTCAAGACAACGGATCCGGAGATTGACAAGCACAAGTTTTTAACTCCTCAAAATCTTACACTAGGGGAATTTACATTTATTATTCGAAAACGGTTTACAAAAAAAGTTTCAGCTTACGAGGGCTTATATTTTTTCCACGCAAAAGACAAAATCTTGTTAGCTCACGGGGAATTATTGGAAAATCTGTTTTCCCAACATGTGGATGAAGATGGGTTTTTGAGAATCTTGTACACATTAGAAGCAACGTTTGGGGCCTAATAATATTTCCATAACTGGATTTCGGTTTGTAAATCATCACACATGTGACGTGCTTGTTCGCTCTGGTCGTTTACATACGAAAATAATTCAATGGCAGCTTCCGCTTGCTCTCTTTTTGTGCCCGTTAAATACGGTTCTATTAATTGTAATAAAGTGAATGCCCCATGTGAATAAATTGCAAATACCCCATTACGTACAAGTCCACCAAGTTTTAGAAATTCTTCAATTGCTGTCAGTAAAGATTCTGAACTCTTTTGCGCAAGAACAATTTGTAGTGACGCACGGTTTGTTGACTGAATGCATCCTTCCGCTTCGAAAAGACCTGCAATATAAGGAACGCAGATACGCGATTTGTCGACGATCACCTTTTGATAGGCATTAAGACCTTTCATTCCGCCGGGTTTTTTTGATAAAAGCATGTGCAGTTCAGGAAAAACTGTTTCGCGAGTACTCTGAACGACAAACGGCAAATCATGTTGCCACGAAATAAAAATAAACGTTCTCAGTAGGAAACGTTTGGGCTGTAAAGCATGTTTCTGCATCAACAAACTTGGCAAACTGATCCGGATTGCGATCACCAATCGTTCTTCCAGTCGCCAAAACCTCAAAATCGTCGTTGTGATTCGTACTGTTATCTTCGTCATCGGTTTGATCTAAGAGGTAGCCGGTCCAGTTGCTTGCGCGCGCCGCAATCTGATAACAAAGGCATCCGGCAATTTTCGCAGCGTTTTCCAAGTACGCTTTCGTAATCCTATTTCGTTTCATTACTTCAAAATTCAGAAACATTTGAATGGTGCATGCGGTAGGCCATTTAAATGTCTCGCGATCTTGTAGGAAGCCATTCGCGCCTGTGTTGTCGGTATTGTTAGCGGCCACAAAGTTACCCACGAATTCGATATAATATTTGCCCTTGTCAAGTTTTCCTACAGAACCAGCTAAAGCTCCATATTGACCCTCCTTTTCGTAGAGCAAGATACTTGCCAACGGATAATCATCTGTAGTATTCTCTTGTGTAAAAATACTGGCTAGTTTTTGTAACGGATATTGTGCCCAATGATGAATTTTTCTGCTTTCGTCCGTTCCGGATTGATTTGCCCATGCCGTCCTTACTATATCCGTAATAGCCGTATAGTCCGGAATAAGAGTAAGTAGATAATCATTTTCGGCAAGGTCCGTCAGTTCTGCGCTTGTATCGTCAAAATGAATATAAGTAAAGGCGCCGTTAGTAAAGACCTGGACAGGTTCGTGTGCCTTTCCACGCCAAGTACCCTCTTCGAGAAAATTCGAAAGAAATTCAACTTGAGCGGGAATGTTTACAGGAGGCCGAGCTGGGGCGGCAGGCGGTCCAACCATTTGCACAACTAAAGGAAGTATAGGCGCAGCCAAAACCATTGGAGCTGCTATCTTTGCCTCTTCCTCCTCCTCCTCTTCCTCCTCCATTTCTTCGTCTTCCGCCTCCGCCTCCTCCTCTTCGTCTTCCGCCTCCTCCTCCTCCTCCAGCGCTGGTTCCGGACTTCGAGAGCGTTCGCGTGCGCGGTAGGCAGCCATTACCTCTCGAGTGCGTTCCGGAGAACGGTTTCGGCGACTACGTCTACGGCTACCCCCGATAGCTATTTCAACTTTTGTTTCGTCGTCGTCGTCAGAGGACATAAAGACGTGTCTTTTATTTTGTGGTGTTGCAATCATGTTTTCCTTTGCTGCACGCACAGCGTAAACCGATACAAATAGTTTTCACGGTATGACCCGGTTCGTTTTCCGCATCTTTCCATGGCAAAAGAATTTGGCCGTCTTGGCCCACCGAAGCAAATGGCGCGAGTTTTTTCTCGACGGTTAAAACTTGCTCATAGTCTTCCAGAATCAAAAATCGGTAATTGCCGGGCGCGAAGGTTTTGGGACTCGTTTTTCCTTCGTAAGCGCACGTAGCTTTATTGAACGTGAGAAAATGCGTGTTGAGGTTTTGGTCCATGGTGAACTTGAGTTATGCCGGCAAATCATGTATGAAGTAAGCATAATAATATTCATCTTGTGGAATTTTCGCTCGTTCGTGGAAGAACCGGTCCGCGTTACCGCAACTATCGGGATCATCCTTGTCCCAGCGAATAAAGTCGGACATTTTTCGGCCACTACGGCGCCCTGGATTACCCGTTTCCAGAACCTGAAAATCCTCCGGATGCTCTTCTCCCAGTTTCAAAATATAACCTCTATAATTTGCTGCTTCGGCTGCCGTATAATAACAGAGACAACCACCAATATGAGCTGCATTTAAGAGATACACGCGATTGTAGGCATGCTCGAGAAACAATACAAAATTTAAATAGACCATGATCGTACAGGGACTGGGCCATAATTCTTTTTGTCGAATTTGGCTAAATGCTTGTAGCGCCTTATTGTTCGGCGGATTGGCCGCCATGACGTTGCCCACATAATCAATATAGACCACATCGTTGTTTTTCCGGATGCATTGAGAAGCGGCCAACACAGCATATGTATCGGTGGCCGTATCTTTGTAGAGCAAAACTGAAGCAAAACCGAGAGGCTGACTTTCTTTGCCTTCGTTCAGTTTACCCTTGGTAAATATATTCTGGATAGTTTTCAGCGGCTTCCGAGCAAATTGTGGAGAAGGTCCCTTAATTCGAGCCGGATCGGCCTTTTGAACTGCCGCAGCAACATTTTTGAACTCGGGAATATTTTTTAATTCGTTCTCTTGAGTATCCTCATCGAAAGAAATATACAAGAGATTTTCATACTCGAAAATAGCTACGGCATCATATTGCGAATCGTCAATCCAACCCGGTTGGCGCTTCGACATTTCGCGTAGCCATGCCATGCTTTCGGCGACCGATGTCTTGAGAGTGGCCGGAGCTTTTGCGCCTAATAAAGGAGCCATAAGGGCCATTACCGGCGCGCCAATAATAGGGGGCACCCAATGCTTGAGATAGCGCGGAGCTTTTCCTGCAATTTTCAACCCAGGGCGAGGAACTTTGGGAGGCAGGCGAGGAACTCTAGCCACTTTTTCTTCGTCGTACAGATTCGGCGGTTTGCCTCTTCCAGCCATAGGAGCTATTGCTGTTGCTTTTTCTTTAGCAGCTCCAAAATAATGTAATCTTGGAAAGGCATTTCCGGACCGTCCCATAATAACTTTATCTCTCGATCTTTCGTAAGCACCACAAAAGACTGCAAATGTGGCGTTAACATTTCGGCCACTTCGTAATCTTCGTGCATTTGGTAGGTATAGCTTCCGGGTTCCGCCAAAGCGTCCCGACATTGTCCTTGAAACGTCTTGGTTTTCGGGTCATAAGCTAGCGATTGATGCATTGCGAGGAAGAAGAAAGATGTTATGGAGAATGAGCGGAAGAAGAACAGAATCACATGCAATACAAGAAGCTTCTCCAGCGCTCTTACGGCAAGATGGCGGACCCAATCTGGAACTCCGGATATTTCGTGGAAAGGTGACCCATTCGCTTGCTTTCGATCGCTTCAAGATCATAGACCAATTCGCTAATATCGATGCCGATAAGTTTGTTGACTTCGGGCTCCGGAGCCAATTGTCGGGCGATTTTGGCCTGAGCTAACGCTTTCGAGGTATACAGCAGCTGCACGAGTTGGTTCGCCGAACTGTCGGCCACGCCTTGCCAATGCTGGGCCTGTTTGACGAGTCGCTTGATATGTTTCCGGGTCGTTTCGTTGGTGCCGGAAAGAGAGACGGTGGCGGTTTTGGAGAGCAGCGCGAGAAGTGTAACTGCCACAAGGAAGCCGAACGAGAACTTCCACTCGGTTGGGATGGTGATGCCGAACATGAGCGCGGCAGCGTTTTTCTTTCTCGCGAAACAAGGGACCGTCTTGGCTCAACGCTCGCTACACAAAAAGCAATCGAAAGATGCTTGGGGGTCCTTGATGTCCCACGTAAACTACCCAAAATGGATCCAAATATATCCTGCCTTTGCCAATCTTGGCCATTTCAGCATGAAGTCCAATATGCTCGCAGCGCCATCCGGTAGGATATTTACAGGAAATAACGCTCGGCATTTTGTAGAGACACATGCCATTAAAAGCCGATGCAACAGGTACAAAGTTCCGCGCAGTCACTTGGCCTAAAGTTAGCCAATCATTCATACCTTGTACAAATCCATAATTAGTTTGTTGACATGCCGCCATATCCTTTGGGTCTTTCACAAATGCCAATGTGTCATACATTGATGTCAAAGAACCAAAAGTTCCCGGTATATTCATTTGACCGTTTACTGCAACCGCGTCCCAGTTTCCTCGCTTTCCAATGACGTGCAAAACTCCGGTTAGATTCGTATAGCCTTCTATATCAAAGTCGCTAACTAATAAATAATCATACTTGGGAAAATTCCGGCGTATGTATCGCATATAAATGTTCCTTAGGTACGCCATCCGGTCAATCCTTTTCGAATTATACGTGCCATAGCTATATAATTCCGGCGTTTTCTCTTCCTTCAAATCATCAATCAAACGTATTTTCCGGTTGCGTTTGGCCATGTTCTCAAGCACTTTTCGGGTTCCGTCTGTACTATCGTTTTCGTATAAGACAATTCGGTAGTCTTTGAACAGTTCGCCTATTAAAACAGCGCGTCGGATATTTTTTTCAATGTGTTTCGCCACATCTCGACAAAGTCCGGTTATAATAAGGGTTTGATGTTTTGCAATCCGTCGGCCTTGTCGAACCATCTCCGTATGTCGCCGTGGCATAGGGACTAATAAGTGTGGATCGTCGTATAAATGCGGTTGTCGCATTTTGTGAAAGTTCCAGACCTTCCCTGTATCCATTTCAAAGATAATACCCAACAAAAATACGATGCACAAGATGAGAAACACTTGTAGGAATAAGTTCATGGCACTTTTTTTCCAGGCTCGCGAAAAAGGCTTAACCTCTGAACGTTGTTACACATCGAACCCCCATGGTAAAACCATGCAATGATTATGTGTATAACAAAAATCGGAAGCGTAGCGATCAGGCATCGAATTTGTAAAGAGATACGTAATCACTCGTTTTGCACCAAGATCGCGTAAATATTTTGCACACGTCCGCATCGTACCCCCTGAACCAGAAGAATCATCGACTAACAAACACGTTTTGTCCCAAATTGCATCCTCCGGAATATTTAGCTGCACTTTAGGCGTTTCGAATTTCATCAAGTCAAGTCTTGACACCAATTGACAGCCTCTGCGCCAACAAAAGTCCCCAATATCTTCACTATTATATTGGGAATACGTTAACTTCACGGCAGTTTCTTTCCGGAAGTGGGCTAATATTTCTGCAATGATATACCCACCTGATGTGATGCCCACTATATAATCCGTTTTCGGTAAACGTGCTACCTCTTTTCGCAAGCATCGAATAAACGAAGTCCAGCGCGGATATCCTGCCTCGACGTTAGTTCTAAAGCCTTTCGTAAACATAGTCAGGCTATACTCCCAAACGCCCTGTTTTTTCCTCTTTCGCGCAACGATGTTATGTACATCTTGGCTTAACCATACCGGAGTTTCCTCTTGTTCCATTTCGCGCAATAAAGATTTTAGGTTTCTGACTCCTGAAACACAGTACTGCGCTAAAAACAAAAGTAGGCCAAGACATAATAGGTACAGCATCGTTTGCTCCTCCTTTTCATAAAACGCAAAAGACGAAAAAGAAAATGTTCTTGGACGCAGTTGGAGAAGCAGGCCCGTTCATCATGTGTGCCATTATTTGGCTCTCGGTGAAAAGCAACTTAAAATATTTATTGTTTCTTATTATTATGGCAGAATGGACCATAATTGGTGACTTGTGGAAATATCTGTTCCTACCTTTTGCGGGGAGCGTTCGTCCCAAATTTCAAGGTCAACCCCTTTCTTTGGAGACAACAGGTATGCCATCAGCCCATACATCAGCCGTGGTCGTAGCTCTTATTGGTGCCATCGTCGCGCTTCATGTTCCAGCTTTGGCCGTATTGGCACTCCTGATGATTGCTGGCATTACAATGTGGCAACGCGTGACTTATAAATATCATTCGGTAATTCAAGTTGGAATGGGTGTAGCTGTCGGGGTTCTCGATGCTTCGCTATGGCTTTGTTTATTGCGGGTCATTTTGAGAAATGACTATCATCAAGGTCCTTATTAACGACACGTATGGCGGCTGGTCCATCAGCGACGAAGCCGCGAAGCTCTACGAAGAACGCAAAGGCGAGCCATTAGGTGACCGAAAATCACATCCCGTCAAGGGTATTCGTACGGACCCCGTTATGATCCAAATCGTCGAGGAACTAGGCACCGAGAAGGCTTCTGGAGAGGCTTTTGGCATGAAAGTCGAGATTATCCGGAACGCCTATGAAGATCTCCGGAAAGCTCGTGAAGAATGGGCTGCACTCGAAGAAAAAGTGCGACGAAAATAAAAAGAGGGTTGTTGTCATGCAACGTCCCGGAATTATTCGTGTCTATCCGCCCAAAAAGAAGCAGCAACCAGCCGCCGTGACATTTGCGCCGCCCCCAGCCCCTGTCGCGCCACCCGCTCCGGCCTTACCCCCTCGTATCGCTCGCGTGCTTGAAGAACTTATGGCCTGGCGAAAACGTGTAAACCTCAAGCTTCAGCAAGAAAAGATTACAAAAGAGTTTCTGCAGGAATTGCTCCAAGAACTGCGAGCGGCGCGCCTTGATAACAAAAAGGAAGCTCCGGCTCCAGCCCCGTCTTTGCCAACCTTGGGCGAACCAACCCTTCAAGTCCGGACAAAAGGCACAGCCACTACCCTTTATAGTCTTCCGGAAAGGACCAGTCGAGTCGTCGAATATGTGTCTCCGGATACCGCGTTACAGCTTTATGAACCGTGGACCGAAAATTCGGCTGGCATCTGGATGCGTGTAAAGTCAGGGGCCTGGTTCCAACTCTGGGACCGCTCTACGAATACTTATTTTGCAGAGTAAAGAAAAACCATCAATCCATGAGTCGTCCGTCGAATGATTATGCCGATGCGTTCATTAACCAGCCCGGGCCGTGGGGCTATTCCGTCAACGATCTTTTGGCCATGCAAGCGGCCATGAACACCAGCTTCTCCAATACGGGTTTCCAAAGAGCGCTACAAGACCGCTGCTTTGCGCCTCCCGGTAAGTTTTGCCCGAAATTTCCGGAAAGCACCAAAGCTGATTTCGTGTGCCCTCAAATGACGTCGCCTCAAAATTGGTTATCGTATCCGGCGCCGAAAAAGTTCCTAAGCAATTCGTCATCGTACCAATAAAAAAGAAATGGCTTCACCTGCGCCGCCGCCTCCTCCGCCTCTTCCGGAATTCATTCAAAATACATGTGCTGGAGGACCGTATCCGAAATGGCCTAAAGCCATCACTACTTTTGATCGAGGCGTGTTAGATAAGCCCGCGCAGCCTGATGTCGCTCCTGAAGTCTGGAATGCGTACGAGAAACCATTTATTCGCACGATTCCCGACCCCCGCGTCATACCATTTATGCCCGGCACGAATCAGCACCCAATTCAAGATGGCTCGCAAACGCCTCTCGATTTAGGCGCCGGAACGCCAATTCCTGTGCCTCCAGTTTTCCGAACAGGAGGAGGAGCAAGTCTGCCACCGGCGCCTGCAAAAAAAAAAGCTGTAGCTCCTCCTAAACTGCCCGCTGATTTGTTGCCCCCCTCGTCCTGCGCCTGCGAGTTTTCCGATCCGCAATTCAAGATTTCCAATATTCCGGCATGCATGGTCCAAAGCGCGAGCGACTTCTTCTATTACCTCTTTCACACCAAAGAATTGCCGGACCCGAAATTTCAAAACCTTTTTATGGCCAAAAATCGGCTTTTCTATTTATTAATATGGCTTATCCTCATCATTATTTTCGCGTATGTCCTAGTCCGCCTCTTTAAGCTTTGAGGAAGGACAATAAATTTGCCGTTGGCTTTGCTTCCGTCTTCTTCTTGGTTTTCTTCTTGGGCGGTTCAATAGGCGCCGCGGTACTTGCCGTGCCTCCGAACATGGTATCCAACGTGCGACGTTTCTCGGGCTGGGCTGGCGCACTTTTCGGCGGCAATTGCGGCATACTCCGTTCTGTTGGCGGCGCCGGGGCCTCGAATTGCATAAATTTCCGGATATCTCCGGTTTTGGGTCGCTGAATTTCGCGAAGCACGGCTTCTGTGCGCTTGAAAAGGATGCTGCAGTCATCCGTAAAGGCTTCGAGAAGGCTTGAAATGGGGTTCTTCAGGGCCTCGAGGTAATGCAACCGGTCGATGGGCAACTTCATGTCGCGCGCGTACGCCGTTTCTTCGGCCTTTTCAAAGGTAGCAGCATCTTCGCGGCCCAAATCGACAAAGACGTACTGAAAGCGCTCGCCGGCGGTTGGTTCTGAGCCCGGATTTCTCCCCTTCATTTTGTCGACGACGGTCAGTTGCGGCAACTTGACATTCTTGTACTTGGCCTTGAGTTGGCAGGAGATCTGGAACTCTTCAATGGGGACCTTATTGTCTTCGAGATCGCAAAGCCGGTCGTGGAGGATTTTCTGGGCGAGAAGCACGTCTTTCTTGACGATGATGGCGTCGAGCATGGCATTGTAGATTTTGGCGACAAAAGGTGAAGTGTCGCGACGTACGGCTTCCAAACCTTTGCTGAAAAGCTTGCCCTTGTCGGTCAGACCCTCGTATTTGATACCGGCATACTTCTTCTTCTTGAGGAGCAGGAAAGGCGAGATTACTTTTTCCATGGTGAGCTTGATATATTGACCCCCGAAGTACTTCGTAGTGGCATCAGCTGCTTCTTGACCCAACT
>Ga0315288_10013313_pt1 | contig 10297 bp, 24 predicted proteins | sample YL17G11_20_MG_FD_203454 | JGI IMG/M metagenome (GOLD analysis project Ga0315288, IMG submission 203454) | Sediment microbial communities from Yellowstone Lake, YNP, Wyoming, USA - YL17G11_20 | ecosystem: Environmental > Aquatic > Freshwater > Lake > Sediment | place: USA: Wyoming | collected... | reverse complement strand
GATCAAGCTGGCCGCCGGGGGCGGGAGCCCCGTGCAAGTGCCATGCGGGATGTCACCGGACAATGGATTAGGAAGCGAGGGTTCTAAGATGCCGACTACCTGCGCCGTACTGATGCCGACGATCCGCCAAGTCGTAGACGTCTTCGAGTCGCTGGAGTCGGGGCTGGGGTTCATTCAGTTCCAGTACGTCCCGCAGCGGCCCGCGAAGCGGGCTTGCTCTTCCTCGCTGGCGGCGGCTGCCGATACCGTCTACAGCCGAGCGGGGCAGGCCGATCCGAGCCTCGTCCGCGCCTACGTCCCGCATGGGGGCGTCTACGAGGGCGGCGGGTACTTCATCTTCGAGAACAAGGACGGCGAAACGCTGATCCGGCTTCGCTCGATGGACCGCCGGAAAGCCCTTCCCGAAGGTCAGGGCTACTACGACATGACGCAGGGCGAGTACCTCTGGAGGTCGTTCTTGGTCGGCGGCATCAAGCTGGATACCGCCTACGCAGTCATCGGGGGTGCCAAGACCCGCCTCTTCCCGAATGCGCCCGAAGGGTTCCGCTTGGGTGGTTCCATGACACCAGACAACAAGATGAGATTTGGGGCCAGATCGAGTTTTTGAAGGCGCGTGCCTTCCTCTCTGGCCCCCCTCCTATTCTTCAGATTGGGCCTTGCGCCTGGAAACGCCGGTCTGATAAACGCCGACACCGGACATCGTGATGGAGGAACAAAGACCATGGCAAGGCAATACCTGGCAAGGCAATACCCGCTGTATGGCTGGCCTAGCTGGCAGGAATGCCGCAGGCTGGGCGTGGACTCGAATGCCTGCCGCCTCAACGTCAAGGCATTTCTTCTGGCAGAGGCGACCGGGGAGTTCCGGGTGCCAAAGAAGGGCGAGTGGTTCCTGAGCGGGGCGGTGCCGGAGGCGTACAAGGCCGGGCACAAGCATCGGATGACAACCAAGTTCAACATCGCCCGGCTGGTCCTCCGTGCCAATCCTGGGTCGTGACGACACCGGACATCGTGATGGAGGGACGATCCATGTATCAGGTGTGCGTCGGGGGTTCCCCGCAGGCGAGGGTGCGATGGCCTGCCCGGAGCTACAAGTGCAAGTCTTCTGCCAAGCGCCGGGTCAAGCAGATTCACGACGCCCATGACATGGGCGTGGCCACCATCTGGACGCTCAAGGAGTAGGCCGATGAAGCGCAAGCTATCCGACGTGTCCAGCCCCCACGGGGCGCCGATGGGGCGTTCCAACGTCCGTGCCACGGACATGGGCCTGCCGCACAAGATGCACATGGAGCGGCTGGAGTTCGAGGACGGGGACTACGACAAGGGCGGTGCGTACTGGGGCAACACGCCGGGGACGGCGATCTACTGGGCGTACGGCGAGGATGACCAGGTGCAGTTCGAGATGTTCGTCCGGGCCGTGAGCCGGGAAGAGGCGAAGGCCTTGGTCCGTGCGAAGTACCCGAACGCCAAGTTCTACCGCTAGGCCACCGGACAACGTGATGGAGGGACGATCCATGGCATTCAAGGAAGGCGGGGCTTATTGGGGGGCTCGCTTGTGGCCGCTGTACGACGAGCCGAGCCGTGAGGAATGCGAGCGCATCAGGGCTGCTGACAAGTCGCAGGTCCGGGCGCAGGTCATACTGGCGTGGGACCTGTTCTCGAACAGGGAGCCGATGGTAATGGTCAGGGCGCCCGAAGCTGGCGAGTGGTACCTGAGCGGGGCGCAACCGGAGGCGTACAAGGCCAAGGGGGCGATGACGGGAGAGTTCCCAATCGTCACGCTAATCAAGGCGAAGGACTAGCGCCCGTGCCAATCCCTGATCGTGATGCCACCGGACATCGTTATGGAGGACGAAATCCCATGTTGACCAATGAGCAGGAAAAGAAGTTGTTGGCTGGCTTGCGGAAGCTGGCCGAGGAGAGGGCGCATTGCGGGGTACACGTCTGCAACGGCGACCCGCATCCCAAGGTTCTCGACAAGGAAAACAAGAACGCCAATGCACGGGCGTGGCAGGCCGACCTTGACAAGATCGAGGCGGGCTTGGAGGCGAGGGCCAAGAAGAACGGGCTTGCGGGGGTCAGCTACCCCGGCTTGTACCCCGTGTTCGAGACCAAGGAAGGCCGGACGCTTTACCTGTAAGGGGCAATACCTGTAAAATTCAGTTGTGCCCATACCTGTAACTCAGTTGTGCCCATAGCCAATGGTGGGCGGGCTTGTAGACACTCAAAACCGGACGCCATGGCTTGATACCGGTCCCTTGGGAAACTTGGCACTTTTCTTTCTTGGGGAGGTTTGCACATGCGTACCTGGACCGAGCCGTGCGGGAAAGAGCGGGCCAAGATCGTCGAGGCGAGGGGCGTGAGGTTCTGCTGCCTGCCTCAGACGTGGACGTACCATGCCGCCTTGGGGAAGCATGCCTGCCGTATCAGCCAAGGCCAGCGCAGGGGCAAGGAGACGAAGACTGGCTTCGAGGTTGACTCCGTGTGGTTCGTCAACCTGACCGAGACCCAGCCCAACGGGGACTCGAAGAACATCCATCACGCCGAGATTCCGATCACCGGGGCGACGGGGTCCGAGGAGGACGTCAAGGCGTTCGCCTTCGAGCTGGGGGCCAAGCTGCTCCTGGACGTGCAAAGGCCCAAGCTCTAGGCCACCGGACAACTAGATGGCAACGACAGGGCTTGACCCGACCCTGTTGAATGGTTGGGGCCAGATCGGGTCCATTGGTTTCCGAAAGGAAACTCGGTAAGCTGGAAGCCGACAAAGAGCAGCCAGCACTGGCCAAGACTTCTACCTGAAGCCACCGGACAACGTGATGGAGCGAGGAAACGCCGACCATGGAAACGCCGATCAAGATAGAGACGTTCGTCCTCAAGTCCGTCGAAGGCGATGGCAAGGACCTGGTCCTGGAGGTCACCGCCGGGGCCGATGGCTACGCCCTGCTGATCCGCCCGAAGGGGTTCGGGGACAACGGGTCCATGACCGGATTTGGCACTCCCCTCATGGTGGAGAACCGGGGCGGCATCCCGTTCGTCTGCGTCTGGGACGACATCAACCGGGAGGACACGAGCCACGTCATCAGCCTTGAGCAGGCGGCGGAGGACAAGTACGTGCCAGAGCCGCCCGCAAGTGATTTCCTGTAGGAGAAGCCAATGAAGCTGCGAGACGCGAAGAAGCTGCATAACATGGACCAAGTGCAAGTCCGCAAGGAGGCTGGCGGCTGGGAGTACGGGTACGTGCTTGGGACTCCCCGCCTCGTCACCCCAAAACTCCTCGTTGTCGCCGTGCTAAGCTCGACGGACGGACTCAGGCACGTCACCCATACGGACGTTCGCTAGGACACCGGACATCGTGATGGAGGAACGAATCATGGCTTGCTTATTCCCCAACCGGACCCGAAGGCATTACGCCATGACGGCGGCCAAGGCCGCGAAGCTGGGGCTGAACCCAATCCGGAAGTACGGCTACGTCGTCCGGGTGATGCCTCCAATCGTGACGGAGCAGAAGGGCATCGACATCGAGGGCATCGGCTGGTGGCCGTGGCCGCAGCCAGTTCGGCTCGTGCAGCACTTGGAAGGTTGGTACAAGTACAAGGCGGACGCCGTTCGCCGGGTCGAGGCGCTGAACCGGGAATCGGGAGGTGCAAGGTGATCCATCTCAAGGCCAAGGACATCTGCGAGCGCAGGGCCGCCGGGATGGCCAACGCCACCCGTGGCAGGAAGACCCGGTTCGACGAGCGGACCAGGGCGCAGTTGCGGGACGAGGCCGACGAGTCTATGATCCTGGCCGAGGGCTGGGAGTTCCTTGGCCGGCGCAACCGCCGCTAGTATCAGTCGTGCCACCGGACAACCCATCAAAGCGAGGGCCTGATCATGGCGCCCAAAATCCAAGTCGAGCAGATCAGCTTCGGGTACAGCGAGTCGACCGAGGGCGTCCCTGATGCACGGGGCACCAAGTTCGAGGGGCCGGACGCCTGGAAGCAGGCCAACTCGTGGCTGATGCGGCGGGCGGCGATGCTGCCCCATGACATGCTGGGATACCTGAAGCATGACTTCTCGATCCGCTGGACGGACGGGGAGGAGTACAAGGGCCGGTACGACCTGGAGCCGCTGGGCAAGGGGTTCGGGAGCATGGAGTTGCCGAAGGTATTCGAGGGTCTTGACGACCACATCCGCAACTTCGTCCTGTTCCATGCCGGGCTGCGACGGCCGGGCCACATGACCGAGGAGAAGTACGCCGAGTACCTGAACACGTTCCCGTTCGGCCACCGGCAGGAGCACGCCGCTTGGATCGAGAAATACCAAGTCGGGGAAGAATTGACACGGACCGGTGCCGGGGTTACTATGGTCACCCGTGTCGTCGAGGTCTCGGTGACGGTGCCGGAGGCGATGTCGGAGGCCGAGGTAGCAGGGATGGTTGACTCGGTTTTGGGCCAAAGCGTCAACGACTCGAGGTTTCCGGGCTGCGAGCCCAAGTTTGGCAGGGCAAAGATTCGAGGGAGCAATGCCTAGTTGGCTTCGGGTCTTCGTCATCAGGCTTGGTCTTTGGATTGGAAGGGGAGGCGGGAAGTGGCGAAGAAGCTAGTAAACCTCGAGATCAACATCGGCCCATACGTGTTCAGGGACCACCTGTTCGTCGAGGTGGAAGCGGACGAGCAGTTATTGGCACGAAGCTACTACGGGAACGGGGACCAGGCCGGTGATCCGGAGGGCGACGGGTTCGCCTTCCACAAGTGCCCAGGCGAGCCGAGGGTCAAGGTCGTGTCAGTCCTCGAAGTCGAGGACCAGATGGCGGAGCTTGTCCAGAGCCTGGTTCGCTGCTGACACGTCGTCGTCCTATGCTGGCATTAACGCCGACTCCAGTAACGCCGACGTGCCCATCAAAGACCTTTGCTCGTTCACGGCTGCCTGTTGATGACAACTCTTGTCACCAACGAGCTGTTCCATTCGGGGCCAAAACGCCGCCTGAGTATGAAGATGAGTTGATTGTCGTTTGAGGCTTGATGCTTGAGGCTTGCCTTACAATCGAAGTAAAAATGGCAAAAGCAAGGAGTCGGGTCTGTAGACGGGGTAGGACTCCGCCTGCGAAAATTAGGCGATCCTCTCCCGTGCAAGTCGTCCTGAGAGCTTGCACGGGAGGAGGACGCTCGGCGAGCGCGTTCGAGTCGACGAGACCTGCTGCTGCTCGGGTGTCAGGGTCCGCCCCATCCAGTGGTCTGGCGCTCCTCGGGGGTGATCTCCCTGTAGTGGGGGCAGCTCGTGCAGATGTCATGGGAGCTTTCCCGGCCCCCATGCCCGCAACAGTCCTCGTTGGGCTTGAAGTCGTATCCGCTTGGCATCTGGCCGCATTTCAGGACGTAATGGATGCAGGACAGCCTCCGTTCAAACTCCCTGTCGTGCTGCGCCTCGAACTCGTCCAAGGAGGCTTGATGGGGCCAGTAGGAGTCGATGCCCGTCTTGAGCAGGCTCATCCTCGCCTCGGACATCTTCTCCTCCGCCCTCCGAAGGAGCGCCTCGAAGTTCCTGTCCCCGGTGGGCCAGCCTTGGTCTACATGCTGGCGGAGCTGTATGACCCGTTTCCTCGCCAGGTGGAAGACCCAGAGGGCTTGTTGTTGCTTGGTGGTCACCTTGGGTTGTCCTCCGAAAAGGGTTCGTAGTACCCTGATGGCTTCTTGGTCGGTCATGGCTCCATTCCCTTCCCCTCTGCTCTCCGTACAGCCTTCGGGGGGCGTCCTGACAAGGCAAAAATACTTTTTGGGTTGACATTTCACGTCGTTGACGCATACCAGGTGCTGGGCCCCGGCGGACGAGATCTCGTTCGAGCTGGCCCGTGCAAGGGTTCATGAACCCTTGCACGGGCTGGCCCTGGTCAGCCGGACGGACACCTCAGCCGGCACGCGGATCGCGATGCCACCAGACAAGATAATGGATAGGGGATCAAACATGCTCAAGGTCATTTTGAAGTCTTGCCCGAACCCCGACTTTGGACAGACCCGCGCCCCGGCCAAGCCGCAGATGAAGACCGTCGCGACGCTGGCGGAGGCGAGGGCGGCCTGCATCGGGTACAGGGACCTGAACGACTTGGGCGGCGGCAACTGGGCTGGCGGGCAGGTTTTCGACGAGCGGGCCCCCAAGAAGCAGATTTACTACGTCTCCTACAACGGGCGCATCTGGGAGCCGGGGATGGGCGGTACGGAGGTCATCCTGCCCCCTGAGCCAGTGCCTACCGATCCCGACCAAAGGCTGGACATTACCTGTGCTGATTGCGGGAAGCCCATCGACTTCAGGCGGGGAGAAGTCTTCGTCAACAAGCACAGCTACGTCTGCAAGGATCACTTCTGACACCGGACATCGTGATGGAGGAAACAAACATGAACGTCAATGGCAGAATGCTTGACCTTTCGACCTGCGCCCGTTGCGGGGCCAAAAATGGGCCTACTACCATGTCCAGGTTCAACACGGACATTCTCTGCATGGATTGCTTGTCCAAGGAGAAGGCTCACCCGAAGTACCCCGAAGCCGCCAAGGCGGAGCTTGAGGCGGTGCAACGGGGCGACTACAATTTCCCCGGGATCGGCAAGCCAAGCGACCTGTAGGGGCGAAAGGGCCAGCGTCGGCTTCGTAGGACACCGGCCTGAAGGCCGTGCAATGGCGGAGCCCGCAAGACACCGGACAACTTCGTGGAGGAACGAGAATGCCAATCCCAAAGATGCCCGTGCAGATCGACGAGAACAGCATCATCGACCTGATCTACCGGGCGCTGTCGGAGCGACGCCGCAAGGGCGACCCGACCATCGCGGACGTGTCTCTTGACGGCGACAACGACTCCTCCTCTGTCGTCATCGTCACGGAGGAGGGCGGCCACAAGGAGTGGATCATCAGCTCCGGATCCGTCCGGCTCCTGGAGCCCGACGAGGATGGCGGCGAGTACACGCACGAGGACAAGAAGGAATGCTCGGAGGCCGGGGACCACTTGAAGTCCTGCGACGAAGACGGATACTGCAACGCCTGCGGCGAGCAGTAGGACACCGGACATGGTGATGGAGGCTTCGAGCCATGCGTATCAACTTCACGCACGCCGTATTCGACGACCACATCGAGGAGCTGGGCAAGCCGTCCTGGCCCGACGGGTGCGGCCACAAGAGGTCGGAGTGGGTTGGCACGGTCAAGACCTGGCCCGACGGGTACTCGAAGCCGATGGAGCCCGTTGACGTTTACGTGCATGAGGGCGACATCGGGGTCAACGAGGCCCATGTCTGCATCCGGTTTGGGGCGGAGGGCTGCCAGTACGTCAGCGCCGGCAGCGTCCTGGACATGCTCGTCCAGGCGGCGAGGCGCCCTGCGCCGACTTACTACCGGGAGGTTGCCTGCCTGCTGGTGAAGAAACTGGACTTCTTCTGCGAGCAGCGGGCGTTGCAAAAGAAAAGGATCCGAAGATGAAAGACAGCCAACTGCATCCACTGCTCTCGAAGGTGCTGAAGAACTACGCCAAGAGTGTTGGCACGGGCTTCGAGGGATCCCTGCGGGACGTCCTGACGGAGCTGAAGCACATCGCTGACAATCACGATGTTGACTTCCAGGACCGGGTGGACGCCGCATTGGCCGTTGCGAAGGAAGAAGACACCGATGGGAGCAAGGAGTTCGAGGTGGAGCTTTACGAGTTACACGCCTCGAGGGTTACGGTACATGCCAAGAACAAAGCCGAGGCGATTTTGAAGGCCGTTCATGGTAGGGGAGAACCAGTTGACGACAGCAGCGAGTACGTTGAGATGGCCGATGGGTATGGCATGACCGCCAATGACGCCGTACTGGGGCTGACCGTTGAGGAGTTGAACCACATTACCAGCGATCTTGGCATCAAACGATTAGACATCATCCCAACTCTACGCATGATCGAAGAGGTAGGGTAAAGGAGTAGCCATGCTAGGCGGTAACCAGCCAGGCGGTAACCAGCGTTGCCCATGCGGGAGCGGGCTCAAGTTCAAGAGGTGCTGCCGGGACAAGGACCGGCAGCCTGAGACGTGCCATTTCTGCGGGCGCAAGGAGCCGGAGGTTCAGGGGAAGTACGCCGTCCTGGTTGACAAGGACGGGACGGATCTGAAGATGGAGATCTTCGCTTGCACGGACTGCATTGAGAAACAGCAGCCTGGCAGCGAACATGACGCCAGTCTGCTGCCAATGATGTTGATGGCGTCGGGGATGTGGCGGGGGCCGAAACGCCGGTGACGGAAACGCCGGCTGCCACCGGACAAGTTGGCGGAGGGCATACCCGATGAAGGCGAAGATTCTCATTTACCGAGACATGGCCATCCTCGTTGACGAGCTTCAGAAACGGGTCATCGAGAGGGCCGGGTACGACGGGGCCGAGAAGGTCGCCGAGGCCACAGAGTCCCTCCTTGACCTGTGCAAGGAGATGGGCTTCGACACCCCGGTCGTCATCGACAACCGGCAGCAGGCGGCGTCGAGGCGGGTCATGCTTCGGAGGCAGCTACGGCGCATGGGGTTCGTCGACGGGATCGACGAGCTTGACGAGGCGCAGCTCCAGGCCAAGCTGAAGGCGGTTGGGAACTAGCCACCGGGTTCGTCGGCGGAACAGCCGAGGTCACTTATTGGGCGTACGTCACGGAGCCGAAGTAGGCTGCCACCGGACAGTTGACATGTGGGGAGCACTTGTTAGGATCACTTGAGGAGGTTTGCGTCCCCGTGACCCGAATTGGATAAGGGCCGCGATTCCTAATCGCGTGTGGTCGAAAGACTACGTGCAGGTTCGAGCCCTGCCGGGGATGCCAATCTAAATCCTGCTTCAATCTCCCTATGGCACCGACAACAGACCAAAAGGCATTTGTCCAGCTCCGGCTTGATCTTTTCCAGAGAGATAGTTCGTAACTGGCTAATAGTAAAATCCTTTTGAGTTGGATCAATATGATGAAAATCCATAGCAGCTACGCAGTCAGAATAACCGCAACATTGGCACTTGCCTCCCTTGTACGCAACCGCTTCTCTCTTGATCTGCTTTGTTCTCTCCGTCGTCTGTTCGTTAGTACACGACTTGCAGTAGACAGAGGAGAACTGGACTCCTCGGCGATTGTAAAATTCCTCTACAGGCTTGACCTGTTTACAGCGAGGGCAGCGTCTGGGAGAGGTCGGAGTAAGCCTGGCGTCGGGCATGTGCAACTTCTTCGTGTTATGCTTTCCAAATGGAGAGCAAGCAAGGCAGTACCTGCGGTTATGAAGGTTTTTGTGCTTACCCATGATCCAAACATGGTTCTTGAACCCAGCACCGCACTTAGAGCAGGTAGGCATAGCTTAGTCCTCCTGCTTGACTTGTTCTAAAAACTAAGCTACAATCCTTTGACCTTGCCACCAGACATGATGTCGAGGGGAAACGAATGACCTACGCAGCCATCATGCTCCTGATCCACCTGTTCATCACCTATCGGATCGCATCCGGCGAGCTGCCCAAGGCCACGGGCGGCGGGTCCGGACATCAATCAACCTGGGAGGCCCCAACGGGCCAGCAAGACTCCGGGTGGGGTTAGGTAGGTCATCTTTGTGGCCAACATAGGTAAGTGAAAGAGATTGATACTACGGGCTGGGGGAGGACGCTCCCCCGGCCCGTGCCATTTCTCGTGATGCTTACCACCGGACATCGTGACGGAGGACATCAAACATGCTTGACTTCAGCCCCAACCCCGATGGCTTCACCTTCCCTCCGACCCGGATGCTGATTTCCGCCGTGTTCGTCGGGGGCGTCTTCTCGCACAGGGTCATTGGATGCAAGGACGGCCTCCTGGAGTACGAGCGTCTGAATCCCGACAAGGAATTGCATACCGTCATGTTCCAGCCGGAATATGACAACTGGTTCCCCAACAGGGACGCCCTCGTCCGGAAGGTCAGGGCCGGGGCTCCGTTCGTCGTCCTGGAAGGCGGCCCCTGCAACGGTCCGGGGCATTAGCCTGGCTCCCAGCCTGGCGACCCGTGCAAGGCTCCATGGAGATAGTCGCCATGATGATCAAGTGCAGGCGAGATGGCAAGAGCGTCATGGTTGACGTTTCCTACAAGAGCTGTCCGTCCAAGTCGTGCTTCAGGATTGGAGAAGACAAGGGTACGTTCGTCCAAGGCAGGGGATACGTCAAGTACCACGAGAAGGATCTCTTGGTTTGTTTTCAACGACACTTGCACGGTTGCCCGACGGCTAGTATTTGTCGGATTTGCCATACCTGTTACCCCGAAGGGGAAGCCTGTACGAAAGCAGATTGCCTTGCCACCGGACATCGTGATGGAGGAAAAAACATGAAGA
>Ga0315288_10013311_pt1 | contig 10298 bp, 6 predicted proteins | sample YL17G11_20_MG_FD_203454 | JGI IMG/M metagenome (GOLD analysis project Ga0315288, IMG submission 203454) | Sediment microbial communities from Yellowstone Lake, YNP, Wyoming, USA - YL17G11_20 | ecosystem: Environmental > Aquatic > Freshwater > Lake > Sediment | place: USA: Wyoming | collected... | reverse complement strand
ACCCCGCTCTCCACCCCGGTCTGGGGTGTTTGTGCGAATTCTAGGCCTTCTGGCCCGGTTCGACACCGACGGGATATTCGATTTTGAACAACTCTTTCAGGATTCGCACCATTATCGGTTCTTTCATCCCTTGAGTCGCCCATCTCCGGATAATCGCGGCAAGGTCGTCATTCGGAGGAGTCTTCGCACCCCATTTGTTCTTGAGCTTCAGCACCTGCCGTCCGAAGTTGTAGTAGCCGACGACTTCCAGAAGCTTGACGTCCTCGGTGCTGAGTATGTCACGGATTCCCTGTTCGAGGTTTCGCTGGTCATCGAACGCGGTCTTCGCCCGGTCGGACAGCCAGGGCGGCGGCAGTCGCTTTCTCGGCTGGAGCCACGACTCGGTCGGTCTCGGTCTGTTTCGCTTTTCCTTAGCCATATTTCCTCCTTTTCGGTCTTGGCTTAGACGCGCAGTCTCTGCCCGGCGTAGCTAGATAGGCTGCGGCAACTGCCACGCGGCAACTGCCACGCTTGACAAGCCGATAGTCGCGCCTATACTACCGCTATCGTGGACGGCAACCTGCTATACTACGGCGATAACCTTGGCGCTCCGAAAGGCAAGAAGATTGACGGTCTGCCGCATGGCGTGAACTTCAAGCAACACCCAGAGGCGACGGGCAGATGGAAGAAACGGAGTTGGGGCTGTAGGTGAGGCAGAGATTCAAGCGGGCGCTCACGATTACCTTGAACTCCCCGGGAGACTCGGGAAGGAGAAGAGATGCCCGAATCGAAGAGTGACGGCAGGCCGAAGCCTGCACGAGCAGCAGAAGCAGGTGCGAATCCGAGCAAGTCACGTGATGCAGCCAAGTCGGACCCGGTTAAGGCTGTCATCCTCGAAAAGCTGAAGCAGAATCCGAACGGACTGCACTTCGCCGAAATCGTGGAGTTGCTCACTTCCGAGAATGAGTATGTTCCGGTGCCCGCAATCAGCAAAGCCCTTGCAGAAATCATGGAGTCTGAGACGGGACAAGTGGAAAAGCCTAGTCGCGGGTTTTACCGATACCGCGCAGGCGACAAGGAACTTCCGTCCGAGAAGTCCGGCGAAGTCCCTCTCACAGACCTCGAGGCGCGATACAGTTCGGCGACGCACCGGCCACGAGTGCCTGTAAAGGACCGGATTGTCGCCGCGGCGCTTGAGGTCCTCATGACGAGTCCCAGTGGGCTTAGCACGGGCGCCTTGATCACGGCGACCAAATCGAAGGTTGCGGCTTCTCGTGTGGCAATCGAGCGCACCGTGTCGCGTCTTCCCAAGTTAGCCCCTGAGAAGGTAGAGAAGCCCTACTGGGGCTTCTACCGCTATCGTCGGAGTTCGGACGGAACCGCGGTGCCCCGAGGAAAAGACAAGGTGCGTGAGCCATCCGGTTCCGAGAAGGACTTCTACCGACCTTTCGCAGAATGGCTGTTGCACGAGACTGAGGAATGCACGAAAGCCGTGCCTCTCGGCGCGAGCAGCTTCGGCACCAAGTGGGGAACGCCTGACGTGATTGGAATTCTGCAGAAGAAGAGAACTGACCCTGTCGAGTTTCCGCCCGAGATCGTCTCCGCAGAGATCAAGACTGACGATAGGGATCTCATCACGGCTTTTGGCCAAGCCTGCGCATACAAGTTATTCAGCCACAAGTCCTACCTTGTGGTCCCCAAGAGCGCCTCTCGCGAGGACATCGACCGGCTGGATTCTCTCTGCCTTGTCCTCGGAATAGGGCTGGTGCTCTTCAACAACGCCAGTCCGCTGAAGCCCGATTTCGAGATACGAGTGCGTCCAGCCAAACATGCGCCTGACATGTATTACGTCAACGCGAATCTCAAGAGAGTCCCAGAGCTTTGCGAGTAACGAGGCTGGGCGACTTCCGGAGGCTCCGCCTGTACTAAAGGAGGACAAATGAGGACGTACTTGTTCGCTCTGACACTCTGCTGTGTGGTCGGCATGAACTGCAAGCCAGGCGGCGGTGTGCGAACGCTTCTGCCTAATCACAACCCGGTCATCGCCAGTTTGTCGGGTGCATCGAGCGTCGAAGTGGGAGGAAGCGCCACGTATACGTGCAACGCCAACGACCCCGACCGCGACGCTCTGACGTTCAGTTGGTCCTGCTCGAATGGCACGCTTTCACCCATATCCGGCCAGTCCACAACCTGGTCGCCGCCTGAAGCATCCGGCAGCGCCTTGGTTACTGTGACCGTCCGCGATGGCCGGGGTGGAGTGGATACTCAGACTCGGACCATATCAGTGCGGCAGACGACCACCGAGATCCTCAACTGGAACGGAGCGGTGCAAGCGCGCGACTACGCGACGTGGGATTCGAGACTCCCTGCGGGTACGCGGCTGAACGGCTCCTTCTCGGTCGATGTCCATGACATCAATGTCTACGTCTTTGACGATGAGAACTACGCCCGATTCCGCAACGGTCAGCCGAATTCAACGATAGTCAAGAGGGAACGTGTGGAGCATGGAGCATTCGAAGTTGTGGTTCCGGTCGCTGGCGTGTACCACTTCGTCATCGACAACCGGTACAGTTGGTTTACCGACAAGTTCTGTCGCATAAACGTCAGAGCCACTTCTCCGTGAACACTCGCAAGGAGGCGAAATGAAACAACTGCTGCTCGCTGGCCTGCTGGCAATCGCTTCAGCAGGAAGGGCCGAACTGAAGGTCACTGACTCTCGCGGCGCAGTGCCGGTTACGCGCGTCAATCTCGATTCCGTCAAGGGAAAGGTATCATTCCTCCAGGACATTGACGGCGACGGGCGCAATGACACGCTCAAGGTGTTCTTCCGTCAGGCCTACTACCAACTTGTGTACATGGACCATGGCGATGAGTGGGGCCTGGCTAGTGTTGAGCTTCCGGAGGAGGGAAGCTACGTGGAATTCGCCACCGCCAAGGTAGCCGGGCTGTACAAACCAGCGCTGATCGTCAAGTTCGGTCAGGGGGCGGCTGGTGGCGACTCGCTCTACATCTTCGACATGGTGCAAAAGACAAGCGGCCTCAGACCGATCACACTCCTTGCAACCAGCGCAGCTTGGGGCGACGCGCCCACTGTGGTCAAGCCGGGACTTGTCGAGATTGCGACATTTCGGAACTGGCTCTGTGCCAGGTACCTGTGGGACGGCGAGAAGTACGTCGAGCAGAAAGTGGATGACCGGTAGAAACTACGGACGAGGAGTGAACCGAACCGAACGGTCAGGGATGAAGTCGGGGTCGGTGCCGTGCTTGCCGGCGACCACCCTTGCTTTCCATCACTTCATCCCAACCACCTGCCCGGCTTCGCCGGCCTCCCCTGTCGCGGCGTTTTCCCCCAAGACGCCCAGGGCCTCCTGTGACAGGAGCGGACTTACCCCCAATCCGCATCGGTGAAACCGGGCAGGTCCCTTATCTGAACGACTGACGTAACAAGCAGCAGGGGCGCTTTCGCGCCCCTGCTTGGTTTTCTCAGGCGAGTCGGTCTTACTCCAGAATGAGTTTGTAGGTTTTGCGGTACTCGCCAGCCTTCATCTTGAGGACATAGACGCCATGCGCCAGCCTACGGGTATCGAGTTGCGTCCGGTAGGTCCCGGCCAACGCGGTGCCGTCCACGAAGGTCCTGACCGACCGGCCGGTAACGTCGAACAGCCGGATTTGCACCCGGGCCGGCGCGCGCAGACTCCAGAATACGGTCGAGCGTCCGGTTGAAGGGTTGGGTCCAAACCCGTCAAAGCTGACGATTGCCCCGGTATTGCCCATTCCGCCGCCGCCACCGCCGTTGACCGTCCGATAGATACCGTCCGAACGCGCATAGGCTGCCGAGACCCAACGTTGGGCCGAATTGGTGACCCGGCTGTCCGGCGACTCCCGCCCGGCGCAGTTGTCGGTACGCTGGGTTGTCGAGGCGGTGAGAACGTCGACCTCGCAGATGGAGTTGCTGCCCACGTTGCTCTGAGTACACTCGACAGTCAGCCCGTCGCCGGTAATCGACGGCGCGGTGTGGTCGGCCTGGCCGCTGGTCAGCCATGTTTCCGGGCCGCCATTGGCCGAGACCTTGGCAATCTGCTGGTATCCGGCCGGATTGGCCACGACGTACGCCACGATACGCGGCGACCGGGCCACTGAAGGTGACTCGTGGTCCGCGCTCGAACTCGTGAGTTGCACTTCGGTCCCAGTGTTGATTACGAGCCGGTAGATTTGCCCGAATCCATTGCCGTCTTCGCCCTGGAAAACGAGCTCGGTCGAGCTGAGCGCCCTAGGCGATTCGTGGTTCATCGCGGAGTTGGTCAACTGGGTCGGGGTGCCGCCCAGGGCTGGAGCGGACCAGAGCTGGGAATAGCCGTTGCCGTCGTCCGACTCGAAGTAGACCATTTGCCCGTTGCAGGACCATTCCGGATTACGGCAATCGGCCGTATTCCTGCCTACGGTGACGATGCTGCCGCCCTGCAAAGCCGTGACCCCGATTTTCGTGTACGCCGCAGTATCCGGTTGATACTCGAAGACGATGTGATTGGCGTCTGGAGCGAAGCTGGGACAGGCACACTGCCCCAGAGTATTGGTTATCTGTAACGGCGCAAGCGTATCGTTGACGTAGGCGGCGAAGACTTGATTCCGGCCGTTGGCATCCGGCGCGGTATACGCGATGAACTCACCGTTCGGACTCCAGCGCGGATTGGCCGCGCCTGCGGCTGAGGCGACCAGGACCTCGTTCTGACCTGGCCCGGGTTCATCAGGCCCGACCGCCAGGTCCTGCTCCTGACCCGGCGAATAGCGCCAGAAGTCGAGCGTGCTGTTGCCCCGCAGCGCCCAGAGATGCCCGGCAATCACGGTCAACGCGCCGCCCCGACCGACTCCCTTGGTGGTCGGATACAACGGCAAGCTGCACGCGATCGCCCAGGCACCCTGGTCCGGGCGATAGAACGAGAGGTCGTTGGTGGAGTAGCCTTTCAGGGCATAGACCCGGCCCGACCCATAGGCCAGTGAAGTCCCGTACCTCGCGACCTTCTTCTTGCCCGACTGGCCCTTTCGCGGCATCGTCTCGCGTGAAACCCAGGTGTTCTGGGCTACGCTGTAAGAATAGAACTCGTTTGAGTAGCCTTTAAGAGCATAAATCGAGCCGTTATCCGGGTCGTAGGCCAGGCACGAGCCGTCCTTGAACCTGCGGTGTGCCGGGCCGACCGGCGCGGAAGCCATTGCTGCCCAGGCCCCGGATTGCGTGTTGTAGCGGAAGAACTCGTAGGTGTTCGAGCCTTTCAGGAGATAGATGCAGCACGTATCGTTCACGGTCACTGCGGCCAAACCCGCGCCTTGTCTGACCCGCTTGTTGTACGGCCCGGCAGGAATGTTAGCCAGTTCACACCACGGGTACGTGTCACTGCCGGAAAGGCTCGGGTCATAGCGCCAGAACTCGCGCGTGAAATTGCCCTTCACGGCGTAGAGCTTGCCATCCGAACCCGAGGTCAGCGCCGCGCCCTTGAACGGGCGCCGGGCTGTCCCGGTGCTGCCCGTTGCTGGAATGGACTCCTTTGCGGTCCAGAAGTGGTTGGCGGCAACGCCATAGCGGTAGAACTCGCACGTGTTGCTGCCTTTGAGGGCATAGACATAGGCGTCAGTCGGACCCTCAAGCCCGGCCAAAGACCCGCCGTCCCTGATATGCTTGTACTTCGAGCCGTGCGGCACATCACTGCAGCGCAGCCACGGCTGGTCGAACGTCACGGAGCCCGCATCCGCGTGTTCGGACGCGAAGGTGTCATGATAGGCCACGATGTGGTAGTCATACGAATGCCCGCAGTCCACGTCGGCGTCAAGATATGCGGTCGAATCCGGCCCGACCGAATCGTAGCGCGCGAAGCCACCGCTATCCACCGACCGGAGAATGACAACTCGGTCGGCGCACTGAGACCGATTCTGCCAGACCAAATGGATGCCCTCGGGAACCGCCGAGGCTGTTAGCCCGGTCGGTCGGGCAATGAACCACGCGTCCTGCGGAACAATAGGCAGGACGTAAGGCCAGTAGTGCGTCGGGTCCAGCAGCGGATTCTCCAACGTATCGCGCACGGGGTCTCCGTTGTTGAACCAGTGTGCGTACAGCGTATCTTCATAGAAGTCGGCGCTTGACATGTAGGCCGCGCTGTAGTCCGAATTGAGCATCTCCAGGTCGCCGGACCCACCCGGCGTCCGTACGCTGAAGCTAACCCTTGAGACGCCCTGAGAGAGTGCGGCGCTCATGTCGAACTCCAGCGAGCCGGTGCAGCGCTGGTACGGAGTCAAAGCTCTGGTTTCCGACGCCAGAGTGACCCAACCAGAGGACGTACAGCCCTCAACGCGAAACGTCAATGAACTGGAGAACGGCAGCACATCATAGAACAACTCCCCTAGTACCGGGTCGCCGTGCTGCTGGATTGACTCTTGTGCAAACACGAGCCGGTCGTCCCTGAGGAAGCACATGTTGACGATGCCGGGTTGCCGGTCGTGCCCGTAGGCCTGATACATGCCGCCGGTCAGCCCTGCCTTTCGAGCAAGCGTCCTGGCTTGGACCCCGGACTGAAATGGATAGTTGATCTGGTGGCTCAGGTAAGCCGGGCCGCCGTCGATATTCCGCTTCATTTCCGGCACGAGATTAAGCGCTACTCCCGGCTCCCCAGCGTAGTAGCTCCTCTGCCAGGGACCAGTATTGCCTGCGGGTTCAAACGAACTCGACCAGTTCTCCAGATACGCCGCGGTTCTAATGGTCAGGGTGTCGAACCATCCGGGCGCAGTGTCTCCTCGAGCGATGAAGACGGCCTTCACGGCGTCAGCGAATTCCTGAAAGTTGCTCGCGCTCTGAAAGTAGTCAGTCCAAGCCCCGGAAAGGTCGACTCCGGGAAGCCATAGGACAAGTGCAAAATGCTCGGCAATCTCCTCGACTCCCCACAATCCACCGAACAAGAGAAACTTGACTACCCACTGGCCGTCGGCGCTAAGATTTCCGACGTTCCAGCCAGGGATGGCGCCCGGGTCGCCGATGTTGAGCAGGTAATCCAATATCTGCTGCCCGGTCCACTGAGGATGGGCGAACAGTCCGCCTGCGTCGTTTGAGTTGAGCTGACAGTACCCGCAGAGCGCGAAGTTGTAGATTGCGAAGCCGTGCACGTACGCAGACAGGCGTTCCGGGGTCAGATTCGTCACCTGAAAGCACCTGTTTGTCAGACTGACGAAGCTGTCGAGCTGTTCGAAGCTGTATCCCTGCCAGCCAATGTAGCCTGTGCGATTGAACCCGTAGCTCCGGAAGAAGCAGGCCGTGGCAGGTTCGAACAGGTGCGTGTAGTCATTGTAACCGCTAAACAGAACATTGTCGACCGCGGTCCATGAAATGCCGCCAACCTGGGCAATGAAAGTCGGCTCAAAGAGCTCGGCCTGAAATTCGGCATTTGCGAGAATGTCGCCCAGCGACTCTGCCTGCGGCGGCTCGGCGAGCTGCTCCCAGCCCCAGGCCGTCGGCTGCTGATAGTATCCTGCGGCAAGGTCCATCACTACATGAGCGTAGGCGCCATAGACCATCGCCTTGTTCGCAGCACTCCAGTTGTTGGCCCGGGCAAACTGCACCATTTGCCACAGAGCCGGCGGATTCTGGTTGGGCCGCTGGCAACTCCACTCGAACGAATCCACCATTGCCACCCGCGCGTTCGTGCTGTCTTGAATGCGCAGAGGGTCCTGCACGAGGATGCTCGGGAATTGATGCAGTCCTTGCACTGCATTCCTGCTCATCTTCATGCCAAACGGTTCAAACAGGTCCGGCACGATGCAGCCAATGAGATAGAATTTCATGAGCATCATATGCACGGAGTCTTCAGGCGTGCCTGGGTCCGGCTGGCTGGTCAACTGCGCATAGAATTCAGGGTCATAGTCCTGCCAGAATTCCGGTGACCTGAGTCCGAGCCAGGCATGCTGAGGCGAAGCGTATGCGCCCAACGTGGAAACGCAGAGAAAGACGCTGCAAAACACGACCAGGAAGTAGCTTGTCGTACTTCGTGTACCCATTTTTCCTCCTAATATCGGTTGATTCTGTGGTAATTACTTGTCGTTGTATGCGGTGTTACCTCCTCTCGCGGCGTGCCTTGGAGTCAGTCTGCCAGGCCGGTCGCATAGAAGACCTCTCCCGGCGAGATTCTCCCGCGGTCCCAGGTCAAATGAACGCGGCCGCCTGGGTCCACGACAACTCCGGTTCTGTTCTCATCGTCGCCGAGCGTCTCGGACACGACGAACTGGTTCCAGTGCTGGTCATGCCGCGCAAGAAGAAGTCTTCCTGATGACGACTCGGTCCATAACACATGGAGTCTCTTTTGGCCATCCACGGCCAAGCTGAGCATTTCGGGTCGTCCTGCATTCGATATTCGGCTCATGTCCTCCCAGCCGCTCGTCGCGGAATACGTGCGGAAGAAGATGTCGTGGTGCCGGGCGTAAGCAAGATAGAACGTCTGCGCCGAAGATGCGAGAGCTGGATACTCAGGCAAGTAGCTCAACTCGGAAAGCGCGGAATCCGGGACCGGCGCCAACCAGACGCCGTCGGCAGACCGAATCGAGCAGTAGACATGCCTCGGCTGCGGCGCAAAAGCATTCTCTGCCCATGCTACGCAACACGTCCCATCGGCCATCACCGCGAGCGCCGCGCCAAACCATTGCGTCTGCGAGGGGTCACCCAGGTGATGCACGGGCAACCAGGCGCCCGCGATTGTGCGCATCGTATGACAGATGTCAAATCCGGAGCCAGCGATGTTCTTGATCAAGACGTGGACATTACCCGCAAAGTCCACACCCAACTGGGGGTCGGTCGGCAGCCCAATGCGAATCGTCTCGGGCAAGGACCACGCGTGGGCTGCGTCGCGCTTCCGGTAGAAAATGGCCCAACCCTGGTCAGTGCCTTGCTGCCAGACGGCATGCAGGTTTCCGGCGCTGTCGTAGCAGACCGAAGGCCAGCGAGACGCATTGTAGATATCGGTATTCTGGGTCAGATTCTGAGCCGCCCCCCACTGACCGCCCATCGGCTTCTCAATCAGCCAGATGTCGCTCGGGCCGGCCTTGCAGTCCTGCCACGCAAGAGTGACCGTCCCGGACGGCGAACACGCAATGCTCGGATTCTCGGAAAGGCAGGTGTCATTGGAGATGTTCTCGATCCTGAACTGCGGCTCGAACAACTGACAACGCGAACCCGCAAGCGTCATCACCGTCCCAACGCAGAGAACCGTTCCGACCAAGCTTGTCTTCGTTTCGTCCTCCTTGACACAAGTAGCCTACACCACTGCCGAACGCCTGTCAAGAGCAACGTTTGCCGCGTTTGCCGAGGAGAAGACTTCACAGGAGAGTCTGGAGTCCGGAACGGGGGGCGCGGGGAAGAATCCGGGAGAAGAACTGTTCCGAGTTCAGGGATTCTTCACGAGGCGCAGCGCCGTTTCAACCGCTGCAATCATCGAGCCCGGCTGTGCAATTCCCTTGCCGGCAATGTCGAACGCAGTGCCGTGCAGCGGCGAAGTCCGGATGCAGGGCAGACCGATGGTCACGTTCACGCCCCGCCCCTGCGCCAGCAGCTTCGCCGGAATCATCGCCTGGTCGTGGTACATCGCGACGAAGCCGTCAAAGCGCGTCAGCAACTGGACAATCGTATCGGCTGGAAATGGTCCTGCAACTCGTGCCCGTCGCGCGAGTCGGATACCCTGGGCAATCCGGGCTTCTTCACCCCGGCTGAACTCGTAGGCGTGCGGGTTCAGGGCAAGTACTGCAATCCTCGGCCGCCGGATTCCTTCGCGCAGGCGCAGGAAGTCATGAAGCAGGCGAACCTTCTCGACCACAAGCTTCGCGGTTATCGCCTTCGGCACTTCGGCAATCGGCCTGTGAATCGTGACAAAGACGATTCTCAGGGCTTGCGTCCTGCGTCCTGCTCGTGCAGTTCCGGCTTCCTCTCGGTCGTCGGCATAAGCCAGCATCGCGTGCCGCTTCGCCCCGAGCCGCGCCCCCAGGAACTCAGTCTGGCCCGGGAACTTGAACCCGGCCAGTCGCAGGGCCTCTTTGGATACCGGTGCGGTGACCAGTCCGTTGATGACTCCCTGCTTGAGCAGACTGACCCCGGTTTCCAGCGCCCTGAGCGCCGCCTCGCCGCAGCGCTTCTGCACCTTGCCGTAGGCGAACGCGAAGTCCGAACCGTCATCATGGAACTGCACTCGAGCCGGAAGCGCAAACCTCAGCTTCCGAGCCGTTCGTGCCAGAATCGCCCGCGAACCTATGAGCAGCAGCCTCGCGCGCGGGAAATGCGGCAAGGCCTTGAGCACAAC
>Ga0315288_10013310_pt1 | contig 10299 bp, 11 predicted proteins | sample YL17G11_20_MG_FD_203454 | JGI IMG/M metagenome (GOLD analysis project Ga0315288, IMG submission 203454) | Sediment microbial communities from Yellowstone Lake, YNP, Wyoming, USA - YL17G11_20 | ecosystem: Environmental > Aquatic > Freshwater > Lake > Sediment | place: USA: Wyoming | collected... | reverse complement strand
ACTCAAGCCTTATTGAAGATTATCATAATGATATCGAATATATGGAATATGAGAACAGTATACAAAATTCCTGTGTGGAGGTAGATGACAAAATGTTCTGGTGGACGGGTAGGATACGACACTCCGATATTGTGGTACAAACTGAGACTTTAGATATGGAAGAATTGCTTAAAATCGAAATATTCCTTACGCGTATTGTCAATAATAATTTGGGGTGTTCAATTACGTCAATTGTTAATGAGATTATAGATACTATACCTGACAATATTAAAGAAACATTTGTTCTCTTGAATAATGACAAAGACTCATTTATCATGGGACCTTATTTAGCGTATGGCTCCATCATGGAATATATTCGTAATCTTGAAAGAGTTTACATATCAACTCAAACATTCTCAATTATCACTGTTGATAATGAAAACGTGATAAGGATTCAACCATGCGACACATAATTGTAATTTTGTTACTTTTGTCATGTTCATGCTATAAAATCGTATATTGTGAATCTATCAGTAGTCTTGTTGACAAATATAAAATCATTCGAGTTCGTACCAATAAGTTTGGTGTGGAAAGGGCTTTGGTGTATTATGATTATAAAAGAACTAAAAGAATATCTAAACAACTTCCAGGACAATGATACCGCTACGTTGTCAGCATGGTTTTGTGATGGCCAAAAATACTTTCTTCCACATAAACCATGTTGTGACCCAATTATAAAAACTGTTGACGGGAAGCGGTATGCCGTAATCGGGCATTTCGATAACTGCCTTGCCCACCAGATTATAATCAAAAAAGGGAGAGAGGGATGATTGTCAAACCCGGGGACGGCTATCCAGCAGTTCAAACATTCTCAATTATCACTGTTGATGCGGACGACGTGATAAGGATTAAGGAAACCATATGAACATAAGAATGAAAATGAATGATACAACAATGGCGGCGAAAGCAATAGAGATTGCCATTGACATCAGCAAAGGAAGTTTTAAAAGTCTGACAGACTTATTTGGGAAAAAATGTATGCTGGAATATCTACCAAAAGGCCCAAAGACAGATATAACACATACTTTAGAAGAACTGTATCCTAAATTTGTTGACCCAGAGTGCTCGATACCAATATCTGAAAAGGATCAGTACCTGCTGATGCGGGTGTTTGAAATGATCGCCCGTATCGGTATGGGACAGTTTACAACGATGATCGAGTTTATATCCCCCTTAATTACATATGAAGATAAAAGGGAATATGAACGAAGATTAAAAAGCGATCTTCTGGACATTCATGCGGAATATTGCTGGGCTATCACGAATTCCAATGTCTCTCAGATTTCTAAATTCTCATGGTATCTGTACCAACTAATACGACGCGAACTATCGTGGTATATAGTGGGGAAAGACTGGAGAAGGGACCCGAGAGACTGGGGAACTATGATGACGGTAAACTTCGACGATCCATATCCGGATTTCAAAACAGTAACAATTACGCGATACTAAAGGAGAAAAAAAATGAAAGTCAATGAGATCGAATCCCTACCTGTAACACCAACTGTAATGGCGGATGAAATCACCAAAAAAGGAGAACCAACAGACAAAGATATTCAAGCGAGAATGGAAACAACTGGAGAAATCTACTATAATGCTCGGGAAAGATTAAGAGAACAAGTTTATGGTGGAAAGCCGCCGGATGGTTTCGTTTCTTGGGGTGAATATTGGAAAAATTACTAACCACAGTGAAAGCTCCCCGCCCACAAGGGGCGAGGCTTCTATGAGTCTACCAGGATATTGCTCCTCGCATAATCCCGGTACTCAACAGACTGCTGACCCAGTCTGAGTATGTTATACGATGCGTTCAAGTCTCGATCAATCTTGAGACCACAAACAGGACATCTATGAACTCGTACAGAAAGATCCTTAGGAACCAATATACCACACTGAGAGCACATCTGACTCGTATTACGTGGGTTTACTGCTACCACCGTCTTACCAGCTTCTACCGCTTTGTAAGACAGTCTCTGCAACAGTTGTGCCCACGATACGTCTGCTATACTCTTACTATATTTCTTCTCTTCCAGCATACTTTTAATATTCAAGTCCTCTACGGCCATGAAATCATACCTATGTACCAGCCTATTAGCCGTTTGATGACAAAGATCATCTCTCCGGTTCTTGATCCTTTCATGAACCCTAGCCACGACCCGTCTTGCCTTACTTTTAGCAGGGCTGGACTCTGTCCGAGGAAATTTACTGAACTTTCTCTGAACCTTAGCCAAGGCCTGTTCTTCGGTTTTAAAGAATCTTTGTCGGGGCACTTTATGACCATCACTAGCCACGATAAAGGTCTTCAGACCCATATCAAGGCCTACTATTTTTCCAGTCTTAGGCAATGGATCAGGTCTGCTGGTATCGACAACGATAGAAGCATACCACTTCCCTGTCCTGGATCTCAGAATAGTGCAGTTCTTCATTTTACCAGGAGCCAGAGGTCTGTGAAGGACTATAGGGATTCGGCCTATTTTGGACAAGTACAGGGTCGAGTCTGGGTGAACATGAAATCCGGATTGTCTATAATTAAAGGAGTCATACCGGAATTTACTCCGGAACCTGGGATAACCTGGATTATCACCGCATTTAACTCGTTTGAAAAACGCTTTAAAGGCGAGGTCTACACGAATCATGACATCTTGGAGGACTTGACTATGAACTGTGTCGAGTTCAGGGTCTTGGTCTTTCCAGGGTTTAAGGAGATTAGCCATTTTAAAATAAGTGATGGAGATATGGTTATTTTCCCAGGCGAATTTACGGAGGTCTATCGTGGTGTTATAGACAAGACGACAGATGTCCAAGGTTTTATTAAGCCTTGTGATGTCGGATTTTTTAGGGAAGAGTCGGTACTTGAAAGTTTTCAGCATAATATATAAGAATATATATTATGCTGAAGTAATTAATAGATTATTAGAAGGGCTCGATTCATCCCCGACCACGAGGGTCGGGGTTTTCTCTCGCAAAACTCATAAAATATAATTAATGGAGGGATCATGAAATATTCGTTTGTGATTAAGGGTTTTATCGACCCTCGAAGACCAGACACAGTCACATTCAATTTTGAGTGCGAAACACCATCAATGGAACACATGTTACACGATGTATTTGATAAAAAGTATCCGTGGGTAGCAAAAAAATTTTCCGGGAGAGAGAGTTGGTTTACTGAAGGAAACTTCAATACAAAGCTTGCTCGTTTTCGTGGTAATGGACCGTACCCGGAATACGAGGCTCCAACTGGTGATAGGGTTGATGTTATTTTTAACTTAAAGGAGTTTGTATGCAAACAAGTATGAAATTTGATGTATGGGTTTCGCCAGAACAGCATGGCTGACATTTTAAGGAGCAGGTATGAAAAGTTTCGCTCAAGAGCAAGCAGAGCTCAGAAGAAAAATGACTGACACAAACGGTTGTTATGACCGTGTACCTCCCCATCTGTCTGAGATAAGGAGGATACAGGGAGTTGTGATTCCAATACTTAGAAGGGAGGGGATAAGTGTTAAATCTATTGCCTTAGCAATCGCTAACGCAATCGTAGAGTCAAAAAAAACGTGAGGCTTGCGACTCACGTTTTTTTTAGTTATTAAATGTCAAAATCTGGTATAAGTATAATAACAAAGGAGTATTTATGAAAAAAGTAAATGTGATAGATCAACATCCCGGAAAATGGCAAGACGGGATTGAATTAGTGCTATGCAGTATAGCCCAGTCGAGTGAATCGGGAGCATTGGGAAAAGGTAACTCTGCTCTCACAGGATTTAGCGCATCAGTCTTAAAACAAATTGGCATGTTCGATAAGGATGAGCAGCCAATACAAGTAATCCTTAAAGATGGTGAAAAGTATCTTTTCACCATGTCCAACATTGGGATGGTGACCACTCAAGATGTTAACCGTCTAATGCGTGACGGTACAATTGTGATCGGGGATATAGATGATATATATCCCGTATATCAAATAATGATAATATAAAAAAAGGGGCTCACCCTTTTTTACCTATAACTCGCAATCTTAGCTGACATTGCCTTCTTCCGGCGGGTAACCCACATATCGTTGACATTCAATTTTTTAGCTATCTCTTTATTCGTCAAGACAGGCTTACCGGCATATCCAAACGTATGCTCAAATATAACCTTGTCCTTGTCATCCAACTCGTGATACAGGTAGTCTGCAAGCGCCTTATCCTTACTTTCCTGCTGAGTAGCATTCCCGTAAAAATCAAACTTAGCTGTTGACGCCGTTGTCTCACCAGACAACTCTTTATACATCCTTGCTGCCTCTTTACGGCTCCACCCCAGCTCGTCCGCTACCTGGTCGATGTTCGGCTCATACCCCAGGCGGTCTATAAGGTTCAGCATGCCGGTCTGGAACGTTGCCCGCTTCATATTGCGTGCCTCGGGAATATGACCCGAAATAAGACTTTCTGACGCAGTGCGCTGTACCTTCTTCATATAGTTATATACGTGGGTTATGGGCTGAGTGCCCTTCGTCGGATCATACGTATCGAACGCTTTTATCATCTGTGTCTGGGCACCCGCGCGCAACGTAGACGGTGATACGCCTACAGTGCGGTATTGACGCACCACGCTCTCAACCACCGGCTTATAACGCATAGACAATTCGGAGAAGATGGCTGGGTCTTTTGTACGCTGCCATTTAAGGAGCATTTCTTGTTCATTTACCATGACTGGTGAACCTCCGTGAGTCATACACACTCTTACGATATTGCATAACCGTGTCACGTCGCTCTTTGATAAAATAAGTATACGGCATATTCTCAGTAATACTGCTGAGCGCACCAGGAAGATCCATTAACCCACCTTCATTTACGGTCAATGGCTTTATACGTTCATCAGTGTTCCATTGAACGTTAGACACGCCATGATATGCCTTCTCAATGCGGGAACCATCAAAATTCTCAAACTTATTAATATATTTCCCATCAACAAATGATGAGGCACCGAGAATACCGTGGAAAAAGGCATCCGCGGAACATATGTCCCGGGAAACATACTGCATGCACTGCTCATAATCAGGGGGCATTGTCGCTTTCAAATTCTCAACCGCCTCATGTATTGAATCGTACATGAAATATTTTTTTTCGCGACCTTTAATAACAGACCCAATCATAAAACTGTCTCTTTTATGTCTGAGCACTAGTTTATAAAACTTCGCAATATGGTTTGGCTCATATTCTTTATCAACATACAATGTGGTTCTCTTAGCGCTATCAAGATCGCTGACACTTAATGTTAATAAATCTTTTGCATATATATAATCTAAACCGCTTGCCACATTAACCGTATCATATACCGACCTATCTTCAGTTGGGGTGACAGACACCTTGGGAAGTGGATTTGGCACAACATAATCACTGTCTAAATATTGCAATTCTTCAATGCCAATCTCCGCCAGTTCAGCGTTCGTTTTTTTCATAAACAACGGATTGCCCGCCGCGTCCATATCAGTTGGCTCATCGGTGAATCTTGGCGTTGAAATAGTAAGACTGGTAGACGCATCAGCTCCACTTGTTGTTATAACAATTGAGTGTCGCACCTGTTGTAACATACCAATAATATCTTTCATAGGGCGACCGGTATCGTGCTGCTTACCAGAAATGATCAATGAGGGGAACCCACACACAACGTATGGATTAAACATCAAATCAACAGAAGCGACGCGACCAAGATACCGTGAATTTATAAACTTAATCATTGCATGCCGCTTTGCCGACGACCCATCTTCTTTGGCTTTCGACAATGCAGCTGCTCTATTTTCTCTTGTATACAGTTCATCTTCTAGTACAGCAATATTGTTTAACAATTCTAGTCTGTCAGTATCAGACAGTCCAATATAGGCTAACTTAGCGTCTGGCAACATTTGATACTTTATAGATTCAATCTTACTCTCAATTTTGTAGACCGCCTCATCACTAATACCAGACTCCAATAACGTATTTTGTAAATCAGTTGCCGCCATTGCATCTTCAATAGAATCAAAAAGAACATTGACTCCTTTATATTTTTCCTCATCTGTTAATGGCGGTTTCAGACGACCAGTCGTGTCCTTGCGCAGAGAGCGAAGTAAATCATTTGGAACCTGATATGCGACAACTAACGGATCTGTTATAGCCTCTTCTCCGGACAGTGTATTAACAAGGTTGAAATATCCCCTGGTATAATCAACGTCATAATCCTGCCGCCATTCTACACGATCATACATCGATGGGAAAAGTATATTACAATTTGGAGGGGCTGTAAATTCAAGTGGAGGAAGAAGCATAGTTTCATTTAAAATGTATGGAGCGCCAAACTCAATACTGTTCTTGTCAACCATATAGTTTCTGACGTCCTCATCCATAACAAATTCATTTGACGGATCATTCCAATTCACCGGTATTAATGATGGAGAATTGCATGAATAGACCCGGGTGTTGAACAGCCCGGCTATACGCATAATGGCAGCTTCAATAGAAGTGAATCCGGCGTTCCCCATAATGTGAGACCCGACTATCTGGCTCGCAACATCACGATACCAGAACAGTGTCCCGGCGCGGTGCTTGGGTATCAACATTTTCTTATCAGCGCGAAGTCTTTTGTTTAAAAATGTAGCGACCGCAACCCCGCCAACCGACTGTATCCACATCCCCCTGACAACGGCATCAAGAAAGGATCCTGCGTTTGTATTGTGAACCAAATCTACATAATCAGTGTATCCATACTCGCCATTCTTCTGAGTCATCCCTTTGAACCCGGCAGAGCCGGCCATCTTCTGGACCATCGATGTAATGGTCTCCAACGAATTATCAATAACAATAACATCTTCTTTTTTCTGCTCATTAGGATTAGGGCCAATGGTAGACCACTCCTTGTACATGCCCATAATATTATACAGTTCCTGATATGTCCCAATGACCCGAGCCTCATCCATAACCAGGGCTACAGACGTTTTCCTCATATCCATCCTGAAATCCCTGCAAATTATCGTCAGCATGCGGCCTTCGGTAGCCTCGTCAATTTCATAGAAGCTCGACAAGTATCCGTCAAACAGGAGTTTCCATTCAGGGCTGGGACCAAACCACTCTTTAAAGAAAATATGAATAGATGTTTTTGGCTTTATGCTGTATGCATTTTCGCTTGAATAAATATTAATACTAGCCTCAACACCATTAGGGGTGCAGGTTATGGTAGCGCTCTTGAAAGGAATTTCAACACCTTCCATGAACATTTTAAAATCTAGTTTATAACCCTGATGCAAAATTTACTTCTTCTGTTAAAGGAAACCTGGCAATATTACTCAACTCGTTATATCCCAACCGGAACACTGTCTGACCATTGGGAGCAGTTGATACAATAATATTATTGCGAACCCAGTATACATTTCTTACAAGTAAAGAAAAAGAAAAGTCTTTTTTAAAACTTGTCTCAGCGGTTTTTGTAGCAGAAATGTTCAACATATATCCTTCAATTATCTTATTATCACAAGTAAGATACATTTTCATGTTATTCTCAATACACTTTCGACCAGCAAGCAGCGTGTCATACGCAACCATGAATTCCTGGTAGTACGGATAATCCATACTATCAACAAAAATTCCATTAAAGCTATATACAGCCGGACGCTCACCAAAAAAGAAAACATTCCAGCTATTATCAAAATTCTGATGTATCTTCACTATCTCATCATGCGCTTCTCGGACCGCCATGATTGAAAAGTTATTAAATACACCATAATAATCACCCGGGGCACTGCCAAGCTGTCCCCGCCATATATTACCGATTGGAGGTTGTATTTCGGTCCCGGGAGATGATTTGATAATAACATCTTTCACTTTATCTGAAAAATCGGTAAAGAAGTCCTTAGGCTTATCATCAACTATGGGCTGATCAACATTCTCAGTAAATAAAATTATTGATGAAAGTGACTGAAAATGTTCAATCATTCCAATTGAATACGGTCTATTTCTTACCATTTTTATACATCCTGAAAAAGTATTTTACAAAACCCACCGATTGTTCCAATAATTAGTTATTGGAGGATTGACGTTTGCATATCTGGTGTTGCCGCGGTCGTCCGTGGTTACAGAACTGCTCTCATCCATTCTTTCATTCCTCATGATATCATAAGCCCTTTTCGCATCATTTAAATTTTCAATTTTAATTTTCTTATTTTTTGTCTCATCAGCATATAATTCGGAATCTGGAATGCCTCTTATTTTACTAAGATCTTTAGTTAAAATTGCCGATTGTAACGCATCAATAATCTTATCTTTCCTTATTCGATCGGCACCCTGTGCTGCCAGCGTCACACCAGGGTCATTCATAATGCGGCTTGCGACATCGGCCCGACCAACTAAATCTTTCGTAAAATAAGACGAGCTTGCCGTACCGCTCAGCTGCGAAAGAAGTTGAGCGTTCTGTGTGGCAAACTCCACAGCCGCTTTATCACTTACAACATTCTTGTCTGCAGCCAGAACATTAGTCAAATCTGTTCTAAATGCAGATGACATTTTAATTCCCCTCTGCTCACCGGCAGAGATAATATTTTGTGCCCGCTGCATGGCAAACGACTGATATTTTGCGACATTGATATGTTCCAGTGCCTTTGCAACAGGGGCAATTGCCTTATCTCGCGTTCCAAGAGCTTGCAAAAAAGTAGTCTCTATGTCGGTTAATGAGTATTTTCCAGACACCCCTTTTTCCTTAAGCTGTGTATAATAATCAATAACACCAAGAACGCTATTAGGATCTTGTGCATTAAACCCGGGAAAGACGGCTCTAACAGCTTTTGCAATCTCTTTATTAAGGCCAACAGTTCCTACACCACCACCAGTTGATGCATTGGAATAAGCCTCTTCTTGTTTAGAATAAAAAATTCGATCGGTGTGCGCTTTGGCAAGCTCAGTTGCGTCAAGTCCTGATTGCACGGTACGAGCGTGATAATCAGGCAAGCTGTTAATTTTATTATACATTTTTTCAGATTCTAAATATTTTAATCTTGTTCCGTTAATACCTGACGGATATTTACCGTTAACAATATTATCAAACCTAGCTCTCTCCATTATTCCGCGCTCTTTAGCTAATCCACCAGGCTCCTGTATAACCATTGCATCGTACTCTTTGCGTGCCGCAGCATACGCGGTTTTAACATGTGCTTTTTCAAAGGTGTATTGTTCAAGAGCAATTCGAGTCGTAAGCTCAGGATCTGTTTGTAATGATTTTGCAAAATATGATTTAATTCCACCTGGAATAGCGTTCATTAAATTAGTATTATAAACTAAATCCTTTGTTTTATTATTATACATTGCAGATGCCATAATTGACATTGCAACATCAATACCCTGAGCGCTCATTTTACTATAATCCAACTGTTGCCCTGCATTAAATGGCGTGCGCTTGTTTGATAATGACATACCGCGCCCAGCACCACTATACAATAATCTTGCGCCTGCAACAATGTCCCCCTCACTTTCCAAACCATACATTCGAGCAAGTCCTGTTCTCATATCACCAGGATTACCTGCATTAAATAATGACATTGTATTTTTACTTACTAAACCACGGCCTTTTGCAGCCCATGTTGCAAACTTATCCAAAGGAGTACCTTGTAAATTTGTAACACCTTTTACAAAATCTTGACCAGCATTAAGCATGCCGATTGCCGCATCATCACCAAATGCGTCAAGCTGACGATTAATACTACCAACAAACCCTTTCAATCCATACGGTTTAACAGGAAGCATTTTATTGCGAGCCATAGTCTCTTCAAGGTTAGAGGCTGCAAACATGCGATCATATCCCTTAGGCCCTAATAAATAATTTTTCATCAATTGTTGTTCACGTATGTCATTGGTACCCAACCCGGCAAATACCCACGCCTGATCTTCAACACTGCCAGGCTTCCTGCTGCGCCACATGTTGAATATATCAGTGGTCATTTGATCACGTATCCAACCCTTTGTGGTCGGATCGTTATAAAGCATCATTTTCTTCTCTTCAAACGATGCGCGGCCAGCGCCCATTGCATACGCCCGATCCCCAGCGCCCCTGATCATTTCATCAACACCAACCTTGCCTGACGCGACTCTATTCAGCCTGTCTTTGTTCATTGTTCCATCAGGGTTCATCATATATGCGGCAAGCTTAGTCCCCATACCAGAAGAGAAAATGTTCATGTGGAATCTGCCAATAGCAGCTCCCGCGGCTGCCACACCACCAACTCGATCGACAAGGTACTGGCCAGCCATACTGCCGCGCGCCATTATTCCC
>Ga0315288_10013308_pt1 | contig 10299 bp, 6 predicted proteins | sample YL17G11_20_MG_FD_203454 | JGI IMG/M metagenome (GOLD analysis project Ga0315288, IMG submission 203454) | Sediment microbial communities from Yellowstone Lake, YNP, Wyoming, USA - YL17G11_20 | ecosystem: Environmental > Aquatic > Freshwater > Lake > Sediment | place: USA: Wyoming | collected... | reverse complement strand
TCCCGACGATGTTGTCCAGCACGACCGCCTCAAGATCCACCGCGTCGTCCGGGGGCGGTGGCTGAATCGCCTGCCCATCAGTGAAAGTGTTCGAAGGGATATCGTAGGTTCCCAGGTCCAGCACTAGGTGCCACTCGTCGAAATTGTCTTCGACCCACGCCCGTATCGTCACAGGCACCCCCGCCGAAGCCACCTTCGGACTCTCCGTCGGCAGGATGGACGTGCCGGCCACGCTCAGTTTCGGCGGCTCCACGTCGTCCAGGTCAGGGATTATGCTCCAAATGTCCCAGTTCCCCCCCCGGTTGGTCTGAAAAATAATCCTGTACGGCTCCGAAGGCTTTTCCGCCATATAACTGGAAACCATTGACCCGGTCGCGTTCTGGTCTGCAGCCTGGTCGCCGGTGCGAAAGTTCTCAACCAAGACGGTATCGGTGTCCCAGGTGCCGGCCGCCAGGAGGTTCACATTTCTGTTTCCCCTCCAGACGTTGAGATTCGTCGGTGAACCGCTCACAGGCCGATCAGAAGTGAACACAAGGCTCTTATCCGCCAGCCTGAAACTCGGCTCAGTGTCGTTCACACCCGCCCCTCCCCCGCTCGTGCGCTGGGTCAGACCCGGCTCGCCGCTCCGCTGATCGTCAGGAAGCGTTACATTGGAGGACGGTATTGTGTAGATGCGGTAGGTGCCGGTCCGATTGGACGCGAACGCAACAGTCATGTTGTCCAAGCCAAACTTCGGCTGCACGTCGTCCGCTGCACTGTATGTCAGTTGCTTCAGGCCGCTGCCATCCGTTTGGATGAACCATAGATCCCAGTTGCCATTCGCGCTGGAGACGAAGAAGATCCCCAGCGAGCCGAACGCCGGATGGGCTTTGTTCCCTGGCGAGGCCTCCGCCCCGGCAGTCACTAATACTTCATCGCCGGTCGCCATGTCATGCGTGAAGATCTGGGGGGTTCCCGTCCGGTCGGAAACGAAGGCTATCTCCCTCCCCGAAGGCGCCCAGGCCGGCTCCCACTCATTCAACGGATCGTTCGTCACCTGACGCAATTGGCCCCCGTCGGGCCGCATCTGCCACAGGTTGTAGTTGTCCCCCACACCGTCGAACTTCCCGTCGTTGTCCGTGTCCAACCCATTGCTGGAGAATATGATCGTGTCACCCGCCGGTGACCAGGCGGGGTCCTTGTCATCCGCAGCCGAGTCCGTCAGGTTCACCTCTCGGAACGTAGTCGTTCCCCTCGTCGCGTGTAACTTCTCAAACAGTTTCGTGTAGTAGTCAGCCGGAAGTTGCTCACCGAGAAGAACATGCTGCCCCGGAGCGTGCCGCTCCGTCTGTTCCGAGAGTAGCGCATCTGGATGACTGATTGTTTCCCCCGCCCCCCTAACCATACCCAGCCCAAACCATCCGAGGACCAGGAAAACGCCACCCAATCGTAGAATGTTCCTCATGGCTCCGCTCCCTCTTCCTGTCGTTCCCCAATGCATTGCCGCCACAGCGCCTCCACCTGTCTGGTGGTCTCAGCCGGACTTCCGCCTGTGTCCACCAGCGCATCTGCCCGCCGAACAAATTCTTCCCCAGCCATTTGCGAGTTGATCCTCTGCTCAGCCTCCGCTTGCGTCATCCGGCCCCCCTCAAGAAGCCTCGCCAACTGAACTTCGCGGGAGCAGTGAGTGACAAGAACAAGATCCACCAGCGAATCTGCCCCCATTTCAAACAAAACTGCCGCCTCTAACACTATCGGCTGCAAAGGAGACTCCCCGCCGATTTGCTCGATGCGCCTGCAAATCTCCATCCTAAGGTAAGGATGGACTATCGAATTGAGTTTTTCAAGTGCTTCGGGGTCGCCGAAGACCCTTTGACCCAATTTCCTCCTGTCGAGCGAGCCCTCACGGTCCAGATAGCCCGGGCCAAATGCCCGCACGACTTCTTCCAGCACCGGCGAGCCAGGTTGCACCACTTCCCTGGCGATCTCGTCTGCGTTTATGATTGCTGCTCCCAGTTCTTTCAAGATTCCCGCCACCGTCGTCTTGCCGGTGGCAATCCCGCCGGTCAGCCCGACAACCAAGGGCCCTCCCTTGTCCGTATTCTACCCCCTCCTGCCGTTTTTATTCTCCCCTTTATCCGCTTTTTTGGAAAAAGACGAGAATGCTGACTTTCCCAGCAGACATTAGGGGCGACGGCGCATCTTCACGCTGTGACAGGCCTCTCCCGCCGCACCTACCCGGACCCCTCTTCCTTGCCTTCCGGCTCACCCTTCTCCGGAGGGTCCGACCACCCTTGTTCCGGTTCGGGAGATTGCCCCTCTTCGCCAGCCCCTTCCTGGGGCAAAGCCGCCTGGCCCAGACTTTCCTCGGAAGGTCGCGCCTCCTCATCTGCCTGCGCCGCGGCAGCCGCTGGTTGTCCTTCGGCGGCCTCAGGCTCCGCTTGAGCGGGCGCAGCCTCGGCCTCGCCCTCAGCCTCCTGCACTCGGGGGGCCGAGGAGCGGAGCAGGTCCCCGTACATATCTCCCAGGGTAACCGCACTTGGCCCAGCGGTGGGCGTGAACGACCTGGACTCTTCCCGCCTCTGCCTCTCATCCACCCGCCGCTTGGAAAGGGTGATTCTTCTCTCCTGGGCCGAGATGTTGACAACCTGGGCGTCAAACTCGGCCCCGACCTCGATCACCTCGCCCGGGCTGGATATCCGCTCCGAACTCAGTTCGGAGAGCGGCACAATCCCCTCGATGCGGTTGGGCAGCCGAACAAAGGCGGCCCGGGGCGCAAGACGAGATACCTTCACCCGAAGAACGGAACCTTGCCGCACCTGTTTGACCAGTTCCTGCCAGGGGTCGGGGGTTATCTGGCGAAGGCCCAGCGAGATCCTCTCCTTCTGCTGATCTACCTTGAGCACCATGACCTCGATCTGGTCCCCGACCTTCAAAAGTTCCGAGGGATGGTTTATGCGAGTCCAGGACATCTCGCTGATGTGCAGCAACCCGTCCGCCCCTCCCACGTCAACGAACGCACCGTAGTCCACGAGGCTGCGGACGGTTCCCTTGACTATCTGCCCTTCCTGGGCGTCATCGAATATCTTCGATTTCTTCTCTTTTCTCTCTTCATCGAGGGCAAGCCGCCGGGAAGCAATGACCTTATTGTTCTTCTTGTCGGCCTCAATAATCTTGACCCGGATGGTTGAGCCCACGATGCGGTCGAGCAGGTTAAGATTGCGAAAGCCGGAATGAGAGGCCGGAACAAAGGCGGGCACCCCCAAGTCCACCCTGATCCCACCTTTCACCCGCTCCGTGACGACAGCACTGATTGCCTCACCCCGTTGTTGAGCATCGGAAATCCTCTTCCAGGCCTTCTCATAGTCAGCCCTCTTCTTCGACAGGCGGATGCTGCCCGTCTCATCGTCCATGTTGGAGATATAGACCTCCACCTTGTCTCCCACCGCAACTTGAGGCTGAGAATCCGCAGGAGAACCCACACTGAACTCATCCAGAGGCAGCAGCCCTTCCGATTTCCCCCCCACGTCCACCACCACCCCTTCTTCAGTGACCTGGACAACGGTTCCCTCTACGATATCACCCACCACCGTGGTAGGCGCAGCCTCTTCAAGAGAGGGCATAGCCTCTCCTTCCTGGGGTGGCGTATCGGCGATTTCCGGCGCCTTGCCTTCTTTGTCACGCAACAGCCTCAAAGCGTGCTCCGACTCCAAAACCTTGTCGATAATATCTCCTGACCTGTAAGCCATCCAGCCCGAACCTCCTTAGGCGGGTTAACCCTAGATACCCGGCAGAACCATATTGACCTGCATCAATCTCAAGGCAGTATAGGTGGGGTGGATAACCATGTCAAGCGGGCAGACGACGACGACGACCCGCCCATGGGCCGGTCACCAGCCGTTCCCCGACGGGCCGAGGCATAGGGAAAGGAAGGATTCCTGAGTCTGCTAGTCTATGGTATATTATCTCCACAATTGGCGGCAGGAGGTCACTAGAATGGTAGCAAGGAAAAGGATGGCGCTACTCGGTTGTCGTTTCCCAGCGAGGAGCACGGCTGGCCGGCGACAACTTAAGGAAGGCGGTGGAGACTCGACGGCTGGACGACGCAGCCGCCTTTGTGGCTGCGCCTTCCTGACGGCAACCATCCTCTGCCTCGCGATATCTTGCTGGCCCGCCGGCGCACAGTTGGAGGGGATTCCCGACGTGGCTGGACTCCCTATCTTGCGGCCGGGAAGAATAGGCCAGGTTAGCAGTGCTGAGAAGGCCGAGCAGGGAGCGGATTTCATCGTAATAAAGCCGGGCGAGACGCAAACTATCGCGAAACTGGACGGCCCTGCCGTTATAGAGCGCATTTGGCTTACCGCAAAGTGCCGAGATGACCTCTTCCGGCGCAACGTCCTCATAAGGGCATATTGGGATGGAGAGACCAATCCTTCGATAGACTCGCCCCTGGGCGATTTCTTTGGGGTGGGATTTGGGCTTTACAAGCAATACACCTCCCTCCTGATGGGGATGACGAGCGATGCTTACTACTGCTATTTTCCCATGCCATTCCGGCAGTCGGCCAGATTCGAGATAGTGAACCAGAGCAAGGATCCAATAATGAAGTTTTACTTCCAGATAACCTATCGGGTCTTGGATTCTTTGCCCGAGGACGCCGGATACTTCCACGCCAAGTGGCGCCGGGAGGAGAAAACGAAAAGGGGCGAAGAGTACTTGATCCTTGATGCGAGAGGGGAAGGCAAGTTCGTGGGATGCGTGCTCAGCCTCCAGGGGATGCCGAAAGTCGAGCCCAAGTTCATGGAGGGGGACGACAAATTCTACATTGACGGCTCAAAAGAACCCAGTTTGAGGGGCACCGGCGTGGAGGACTATTTCAACAGCGGGTGGTATTTCTCCACCGGAGAGTTTGCCGCGGATTTCCACGGCTGCACCGTCCTGGACAAGCAGGCGAACCGCGTCAGCGCATATCGCTTCCACATCCTCGACCCAATCCCCTTCGAGAAGAGCCTCAGAATGACCATGGGGCACGGGGAGTCAGATGACTGGGAGGCTGACTTCTCCAGTGTAGCCTACTGGTACCAGAAGGAGCCGCATTTCGACTACTCTCCCATGCCGGCAGCTGAAGCCAGGGCCCCAATGCAAGTGGCGGCTCCACTCACTCCTCTACCGCCGGGCCAACAACCTCCTACGACACCTCCAAGCCCAACCGGGAAACCCTCTGCGAGGCTTCCGGAGACTGCCGCTCCTGGCGGGCCGGTCTTCGCGGGAGCCTACTACAAGGCTGGGGAGTTGGCCCTGCCATTTCTTGCCTTAATGGTGGCACTGGTAGGGCTAGGTTACCTGCTGAGGAGGGTGCTGAGGGCGCGCCCCACGGATTAGATAACTAGGCGGGAGACCTTTCCTCCGGCTGGGCAAGGCGGCCGTAAAGAGGCAATAGGTAAGGCGGTGGCACCAGCGATTCAGGGTCAACTCCGAGAAGCACATCCCGGGCCAGTTTAGCCAAGGAGAAGGCACTGGGGGGAAGTTCGAGGGCGACAGACTCCGGCAAGCCAGCCTCGAGAACCCAGCTCCGCGCTTTTTCCCCAGCCAGAAAGCAGAGGCCGCCAGAGTCGAAATGCCCGCCGAGGTCGGCAAGATCAACCGGAGCCATGGGGCCTTTGGGCCGCCACGGGGGCACATTTGTCCAGCACTGGAGGAAAACCTCCGTGCGCTTCGAAGGCGAGGCAGCCAGGACGGAACTCCCCGCGGGCAGGGAGGTGGAGGCCGCCACTATCTGCAGGGCAGGCACGCCGACCAGGGGGACCTTCAGGGCCTGGGCCAGCGCGTTGGCCGTGGCCACCCCCACCCGCAGGCTGGTGAAAGAGCCAGGCCCTTGTGAGCAGGCGACGGCGTTTAAGTCTTGAGGAACAACCCCCGCCACGGCCAGCAACCCTCGAATCTCGCCCGCCAGACTCGAACAGATCGTCCTTCTAGCAAGGTAGGTTCGCTCCGCCAGCAAGATGGTGTCCTCCCTTCGAGTTCCCTCAGGGTGGTGAGGCTCTCGAACCACGACCACCGCCAGGCTGGCGTAGGAGCCGGAGGTTTCAATCGCCAGGATTCGCAAGGGCTTCCGCTCCCCGTCTTTGAGCAAAGTTGAGGCCGAGGTCTTCGATCCGTATCTCTCGGCCCCTCTCCAGATGGCGAAGGCAAATCCGCAGGCGGCGGGAGGGAAGGATTGAGGCGACCTTATCCGCCCATTCAACGGCCACCACCCCGTCGGCCTCAAGGATCTCCTGGAACCCTGCCTCGGACAGTTGCTCCGGGTGAGAGACGCGGTAAGCATCAACGTGGAAGAGATCCAGCCGTCCCTTAAGATGCGATATCATCACGAAACTTGGGCTTCGCACGGGAACACCTATGCCCAGGCCGCGAGCGATGCCCCGCACGAACACGGTTTTTCCAGCGCCCAACTCGCCTTCCAGGCCAAGCACGTCCCCAGGCTGCAGGAGGCAGGCTATGGTTTCCGCCAGGCGAATTGTCTGCTCCTCGCCCTCCGAGCGAAACGTCAGAGAGAAGGCGTTTGGCATAGGCCACCTCTACCGGTATAATTGCTGGGGGACGAAAAGAGAGGGTATGCTTGACGTCGAGGGCCAAACTGAGTTAAGGTAGTGAACAATCGCAAAAACGGCTCAGTTTCCGAATTACGAGCCGGTGGGGTCAAGAGGGTAGTGGTGTTTCTGGCAAGGCGGAGGAAGCCGGCGGCAGAGAGGTGGCAGAGGGTAATGGATTCCAACCCACATAGGAGGGGTTTGAGGATGAGAAGACAACTCTGGCTAACCAAAATAGCCTGGGCAATGACATTTGTCATTTCTGGGCCGACTTTCCTAGGTGGCATGTTGGCCAATGTCTCGTTGGCACAAGGGTCAAAGCCCACCGTTGCGCTTGTACAGGTGGTTGACTCCTCGAAATCGGGACCCCATGGCTTAAGCGACACCGTTCGGAAGGAACTGCTCTTGGCGTTTGGGGCTGAGGCGTCTCTTTCGCTGGTGGCCGACGACAGTGTAACTGAGGTCGTAGCCCGCGTCAAGCACGGGGAACCTGCGAGCCTCGGCGAACTGGCCGCGATGGGAAGAGAACTCAAGGGAGTGAACTACGTGGTGGCGGCAGAGGTGGTCTCGGTCTCAACCGACGAAAAGAATGGACGGGCTGAGTTGAGGCTGGCCCAGCGTTGGGTGAGCGGCAGTCCTGAGAGAGAGGTGGTGCGGACGCTCGTGGCCGGAAGGAGCAGCCTGCCTGCCGGTGCCAAAGGCAATGGCGAAGCTCTCCTCTCCCAGGCAGCCGAGGCGGCGGCGAGGATCTCGGTGGAGGAAGCAATCCGGAACCTGGAGGCTCAAGGCACAGTCTTGAGCGTTCTCAGGGATCCGGAAGCCCCTTTGGTGTCACTGGGCACCGAGCAGGGACTGCGCAGCGGGGCCGAACTCGCCGTCTTGAGCCAGGGAAAAGAGATAGCCCGTCTTCGCGTCACCAAGGTAGACCGTATGAGCAGTCAGACGAAGGTGATTTCGCGCAGCACCACCAGAGGAATACAGGCGGGAGATCCCGTCTCGCTGGTTTATAATCCTTCCTTGACCGTGGAGCCGGCCAAGGCTCCCAAAAAGCCGAGCGCGTGGCGCAACATGGCGAAATGGATTGTGACCCTGGGGATAATCTGGCTTTTGACCCGAGAACACAAGGGAGTGCAGGCCGCCGCCCTGGAAATCATCCCTCCCACAAGCACGGCCTTGCCCGCCGACGGAACCAGCACCCTGCAAATAGGGGCCAAGCTCCTCGATGCGAACAACCGCCCGCTTGCGGGCGTCAAGGTGAATTTCTCGGTCGCCGTGGTGGCCCCGGGCAGTGGCTCCGCCGGCAGCATAATTTCCCCGGTGGCTACCAACGCCAGCGGGGTGGCCACGACCACCCTCACCGCCGGAACCACCCCGCTCACCGTGACGGTTACCGCCACCCAGGGCAGCCTCCCCCCCGCCAGCGTCGATATCCACTACGTCGCTGGCACCGCTCAAAGGATCCTCCTCACCGCGACTCCAACCTCGATTCCCGCAAACAACACTGACTCCTCCCAGATTCAGGCCACGGTGAAAGATGCCGCAGGGAATAACGTCCAGGATGGAACCATCGTCTCCTTCGCCACGACCCTGGGGACGATCCTTCCGCCCTCCTCCACCACCGCGGGCGGGGTCGCAACAACCCGGCTCACCAGCACCCAGGATGGCACCGCCCTGGTAACCGCAACCAGCGGAACCACCACCAGTTTGCCCGTATCCGTGACGCTGACGCCGGTTTCGACCACCGGGCCGGCTTCGATCGTCCTCTCTGCCGTGCCGAACCCAACCATCCTGGAAGGTGGTATAGCGACAGCCGACATCACCGCCACCTTGCGGGATGCCCAGGGCAACCCAGTCGGGGCAGGGATTACAGTAGAATTCACCACAACCCTGGTGGGTGCTGCTATCACCGGATCGGATGAAACCGACGCCAGCGGCGTGGCAACTGCAACATTCAACAGCGTAACCACGGGCGTGGCCACCATAACCGCCACCAGTGGGGCGGCGCAGAACAGCATCAACGTGACCGTCTCCCCCGGCGCACCTCAGACAATAACGTTGGCGGCGGATCCGGCCAGCGTGGAAGCAAATGGAAACAACTTCTCCACCATCACCGCTACGATAAGGGACGCCAGCGGCAACTTGGTGGCGGACGGAACCGAGGTGACTTTCTCCGCCGTGGTGGCCTATTCTTTACTGGTGGGCGGCACCTGGACCAGCGGTGAGGATCCTGTGCTGATCACGCCCAGCACCAGGACCAACGTAGGCGTCGCCACCGCGATATTGGTGAGCCGGCACGCCACTCTGGGAACCCCGAGCCTGCCCGGCACGGTAACCGTAACGGCTATCGTCCCCCGGACTGCCCCCTTGCTCCCTATATCCAACTCCGCCGGACTGGTGCAGTTCGTTTCACAAAGAGTTTCCTTCATTGCGGTGGGAGCAGACCCCTTGAACATCCGCGGCCTGGACTGGGTGGGACACACCAGCGCGATTCGCGCTGACGTGTTCGACCAGAACCACAACCCAGTCGCCGATGGCACAGCCGTTTACTTCAGTTCCGACCACGGCATGATCTCCGGAGATGGTCCTTCCGTGGGCGGGGTGGCAACCAGTTTCACCTCTCGCGGCACGGCCCTGGCAACCCTTACCTCCGAGGCCGACGGCAACACCGACCTCGCTTTCAACGGCTTGGTCACGATAAGGGTAACTGCGGGCGGCCTGCCGGGATCGCCCTCGTCGGTATCGGTGGAGGCCCCCAACCTGGTCATCTTCTCCGGTCCAGCGGTGGCTGCCACCAGTTCCCTGACTCTGAGCAAGACCACCCTGCGCAGCGTTGGGGATGCGATGACCATCACCATCACCGTGCACGACAGAAACGACAACCCAGTGGTAGATGACACAAACGTCACTGTCTCGGCCGACCTCGGCACCCTGGATTCAACCACCCTCAGGACCCGCCGAGGAGTCGTGCAAACAGTGCTTAGAACCAGCACCGACGCATTGAGCCCCACGGCGAGCGGGCCGGGTAAAGTCCAGGCAGTGGTGGACTCGGACCCCGTTGCGCTCCTCCTGCCGACTGACCCCGCCGACGGCGCTTACACGGTAATACCCTAGGGAACGTCCTATCTAGGAAGGAGACGAAAGGGCTGGGAGCCACTCCCAGCCCTTCTCATTTCGGAAGCGGAAAACCGCTTGATGGCATTGAATCTGACCGGCCGAAGCAGCAGCCTTCTTCAGATGAAAATCTTGTAGGTCTGGATTTGCCGCAGCGGACCGATTATCGCCCAGATGGAGCCAATGGTGAAGTCCCCCAGGATCAGCCCGAGGAAAAATGGGGCCGCCGCCTTCCGCGCGGGAATCCCTCGCACGTGTCCCAGCACCGTCTTCACCACCCAAGCGATGAAAAAACAGAACCAGAAATAATCCATGGCAAAACTCACCGCGAGAGCATATCCAGCCGGGTGGAAAGGCCAGTTGAAGAACCGGGTCCTGCCTTCCTTGAGCAAAAACATGAACACAAACGCCGCCGCCATTATCACAATGCTCCTCATGTCAGGCGCAGCGGGCTTGGTCAGCCAGTCAGTCAAGCGATTGAATGACTCCCAACCGGCCCATCGCTTGAACCCCGGTATCAGGAAGGAGCCTTCCTCGAAGGCGATGCTGAAGTTCGCCCAACATGTGAATATTATGCTGACCGCACTCGCCAGCATTATGACCCAAACCAGCCGGCGCT
>Ga0315288_10013307_pt1 | contig 10299 bp, 9 predicted proteins | sample YL17G11_20_MG_FD_203454 | JGI IMG/M metagenome (GOLD analysis project Ga0315288, IMG submission 203454) | Sediment microbial communities from Yellowstone Lake, YNP, Wyoming, USA - YL17G11_20 | ecosystem: Environmental > Aquatic > Freshwater > Lake > Sediment | place: USA: Wyoming | collected... | reverse complement strand
GAGGAAGACAGGTTCGGAGGAAGATAGTCTGAGGTCGCATTTTTCGTATCCTTATCTTTTTGGGTGGGACTGTTATCGGGCCAGGCTGCTCCCTTATGGCACTCCAAACAATCCTGGGTTGTTTGAGCCCATGCCCTTTCCGATGGGCTGCTCAAGAAAAACAACATTAAAAAAAGAGAACACCCCACCACGCACCTGTTGAGACTAAACACTCTCATGCCTGCCTCCTATTCATTGGGTCTGTTCTGGATAATCCAGGTGGGACTACTCCGAAATAAACACATTCCTGCAATCGTCGCAAAATTACCCTCAGAAGTAAATGGGGTAAACTCTGTATTTCTTGGTGAAACACATTGTATTTTTGCTAGAAAAAATGCTAAATGGGCAACCCCCTGAAAGTCAAGGGGGGGGGTTATTAGAAAATTTTAATCCAGATTTAATTCATTTCTAATGCTATTGAGGGCATATTTCTCCAAGAGAGGTTAGAAGAAAGTGGGTCTGGAGGCAGACCGAAAATTGCCTCCGAAGGGTAGAATGTGTTAGTTTTGATTTGGATTGGCAATCACGGTTCCCATTCTGCCCAGCACAGGCTGCATAGACCCTTAGGCATTCGGCCCACGTCAATTACCGAAGTTTCCGCTGATGAGACTAACGATCTTCCAAAGGCTCCTGATGGGTTACCTGGCGATATTTCTTCTGGTCATCGCCTTGAGCGTTTACACCGTGATCAAGATCGGCCATTTTAACGAGGTCATGCAATCTGTCGTGTCTACCAACAATCGGATCGTGGAGCAGGCGGGGAAACTAACCGACGTGATTCTGTCACAGATCCGCTATGAAAGAAAATTCCTGATCTCCAAGGACGAGGCCTTCTTTGCCCAGTTCCAGAAGCTCCGGGGGGATGCCAACCAGTGCTTTGTGGAAATGATGGTCATGGTAGACTCGGAAGAAATCAAAGGGTTTCTCGACAGGGCCCGGGCTTCCTATCAAAACTACCAATCTCTCTTTATACAGGAGTTGCAGTACCTAAAGACAGGACAGACCTATTCCCAACAACAGTTTCAGCAGGAAAAAGAGAACGCAACCAATGGGTTGATGGAGGAACTTGAGAACCTAACCTCCCACGTGAATCAGAATACGAGTCAGAAAATCAGAGGCGTCTACGAGGCGGGAACCGTTGCACGTCGGATGACCCTTCTGATGACCGGGGCTTTCTTGGTTCTTTGCCTCATCATCTCCTTTTTGATCCATCGAAGCATTACCCGGCCGATCTCGGTGATGGAGAAGAAAACTGGAGAGATCGCCAAGGGAATCTTCAAGGGCGACTTGAGCCTCTCCTCTCCTCCGGAGATTGGGAAACTGGCCGATGCCTTTAATCTGATGTGCAACAAACTAAATGAACTGGACAAGATGAAGGCTGATTTCTTCTCCTCCGTGTCGCACGAATTCCGCACACCCCTTTCCACCATCAAAATGGGATTGGGGCTCCTGCGGGAGGAGATCGAAGGCCCTATTTCCGATAAACAGCGAAAGCTCCTCGACATTCTTGGAGAAGAAACAAACCGTTTGACTGGGCTAGTCAATGCCCTTCTCGACCTCTCGAAGATGGAAGCCGGAATGATGACGTATGTTTTTGATCAGAAGGATCTCATCCCTCTGATCGGGAAGGTCACGAAGGAAATGGAACCCATCGTGGAAGCTCGAAAGATTCGCCTGGAAGCGAAGATGGCGGACCGACTCCCCCAAATGAAGGTGGATTCCGAGAGAATGCTTCAGGCATTAAGGAACCTCATCGGAAACGCCGTCAAGTTCACCCCTGACGGAGGTAGAGTCAGCGTTTCGGCGCGGCCCACCGGTCAAGGGGTAGAGGTTTCGGTGTCTGACACCGGTCCGGGCATTCCTAGGGAAAATCTCAAAACGATTTTTGAGAAGTTTCATCAAGGGACCGTGAAGGGGCCTCAACAGATGAAGGGAACGGGGTTGGGGCTCGCCATCACGAAACAGATCATTACCTCGCATGGCGGAAAGATATGGGCGGAAAGCGAACCGGGACAGGGAAGTACATTCATTTTTCTTTTGCCGGCCTAATGGTTCTCTCGTTGTTCTCTTGCGCCCTGCTGCAGGAGATCAGGGATCGCGAAGAGGCAAAGGCCACTCTTCTCCGAGGTCAGAGATGTCTTGTCCAGGGAGACTTCGACGGCTCGCTGAACGAAACCCAGAAGACTCTCGCCCTGTCTCCGAGTCGACCGCCGGCTGATGAAGCCTTATACACCCTCGGACTCGTGTACGCTCACTTTGGCAATGTGAAAAAGGATTATGGAAAATCTCTCGGTTTCTTCGAGCAACTGATGAGAGAGTTCCCCAGAAGTCCCTTCGCCCAGGAGGCGAAGATCTGGGCCAATGTGCTTCAGGAGAACGAAAATCACGCACAGATCATCGAGAACCTCAGACTGGCCGCGGAGAAGCTCAAGGAGACCATGGATCGGCTTGAAAAAGCTGAGAAATCAAAACCCGTGGAGGTGAAGGCTGAGGAACGTAAGATCGAAGAGCGGAAGGGAGTACGCGAACAGCTCCTTCGCGGTCAAAGGTTCCTGGCGCAAGGGGATTTCGAAGCCTCTTTGAGCGAGATGGAAAAAGTCCGCTCCTTGTCACCCAGTGCGCCTCCGGAGGACGAGGCCCTTTATGCGATCGGACTGATCTATGCCCACTTTGGAAATCCGAAAAAGGACTACCGGCGATCCCTCGAGTTCTTCAGGCGGCTCCTGAAAGATCACCCCAAGAGCCCTTGGGGAGAGCAGGCCAAGATCTGGATTGCGGTCATTGAGGAGAATGAAAAACTCAATCAGGTCATTGAGAAATCGAAACAGGTCGACCTGGAGATTGAACAAAAAAAGAGAGAGAAGGTGAAGTAAGAAAAGCGATGGCTTCTGAAAAGATACTCGTGGTCGACGATGACAAGAACCTTCTCGAGCTCTTGAAAATGAAGCTCGAATCAGAGCAGTATGTGGTGACAACCGCCCTGAGTGGAGAAGAAGCGATCCGCGCGGTCAAGGATCAGATCTTCGACCTTGCCCTGGTTGATCTCCAACTCATTCACCAGGACGGGATCTCCTTAATGGGAGATCTTCATGCGATCAACCCGGAGTTGCCTGTTCTCATTCTCACCGGCCATGGAAGCATTGAAAGTGCCGTCGAGGCCATGAAGAAAGGCGCTTACGGCTACCTCACCAAACCGTTTGAGTTTCAGGACCTCCTCCTCCAAATTGGACGGGCTCTGGAAAACCGACGGCTCACCTCCGAGGTCAGGCGGCTGAAGGGGCTTCTGGAGGAACGGTACGATTTTCCGAACATCGTGGGGAAGAGCGGAAAGATGCAACGGGTTCTGGAGGTCGTTTCGCGAATTGCCAAGACGGACTCGACGGTCTACATCCATGGAGAAAGCGGGACGGGAAAGGAATTGATTGCCAAAGCTACCCATCTTGCCAGCGAGAGGAAGGACAAGGCATTTATTGCAATCAACTGTGCCGCCCTCCCTGAGCCTCTGCTCGAAAGTGAACTTTTTGGATACGAAAGGGGAGCCTTCACAGGGGCTGTCCGAAGTCGAAAAGGACTTTTCACACAAGCCCACGGGGGAACCCTCTTCTTGGATGAAATCGGCGATATGTCCCTCTCGACCCAAGCCAAGCTGTTACGGGTGACTCAGGAGCGACAGTTCTTCCCCTTAGGCAGCGAAACTCCCTTCGAGATGGACGTTCGACTGATCGTGGCAACCAATAAGGATCTCGAGGAGAGAGTCAAGCAGGGGTTGTTCCGGGAGGATCTCTTCTATCGCATTCACGTCATTCCTGTCGAGCTTCCTCCCTTAAGAGAAAGGAAGGAAGATATCCCTGCCCTTGTGGAACATTTCGTAAGAAAATTTGGCCAACAGATGAGAAAAGAAGTGAAGGAATTGACGGCTCAAGCCATGCAGAAGTTGATGCTCTACGAATGGCCTGGGAATGTGAGAGAGCTGGAAAATGCCATCGAATACGCCGTGGCCATGACCCAGCAGGATCTCATCACGGATGATCTCATCCTCCGGGCAAAAGGCGTTGTGTCTCAGGAGCCGTTGAGGCCTCTCAGGGCAGCGAGAGATGCCTTCGAGAAGAGTTACTTGATCTATCTTCTCGAGACCTGCGAGGGAAACGTGACTCGGGCGGCCAAACTTGCTGGAAAACACCGGGCCGATCTCTATGACCTTTTGAAGAAACACGAACTCCATGTCAACGATTTCAAAAAATCCCATCCGAGTTAATCCTCTTTCTTCTTCCCGAGCATGATCCCTCGCTTACGACCTCAGATCCCAGAGGCCCAGAGGGTGAGCTATTTACCCGGAGCGATTCAGTGGCGAATCCTTCTATTGCTGACCGGCAAGTGCTCCGCAAGCCCTGCCGCTGAGAGCGGGGCCAAGGGGCACAATATAAAAGGAAACGACCTCACCGGGAAGCCCCGCCCTTTAGGGCGTGGAGCTTCAACAGCTGTCTACGATGCTCAACGGTAACAACAATTTGCAGGAGGCACTACCACGATTCGCCCACGGATATCAAATAAAATCGCCGTTCTGAAGCGCGAGGAAGGAATAGATCGCCCTCTGGGCCTATAGCGTCTGAGCATACCTGGGCGGGTACCACCAAGTCCACTCCACCATTTGCGTAATCCTCCTCGGTGAGGTAGAATTTTGTGCAAGGAGAAAACTAGCATGAAAAAAGAGAGGGTCATCCTGGCTGTTGTCATTGCCTTTCTTGTCGGTTTCATTACCGGTGCGACCGTTGCGATTCTTAAAGGAAAGGGGGGAGCCCCGAGGCCGGTCGCGGTTCAACCGCCTCCGGCAGCTCCCGCCACCGCTCCCGGTGCCCCCCCTCCAGGTCCGTCGCCAGCAGAGGTGAGCGCAAAGATTCAGGCGCTGAAAGATATGGTTCAGAAGGACCCGAAGAATCTCTCCGCCCTGGTGGAGTTGGGCAACCTCTATTTCGACTCGGACCAGCCCCGAGAAGCCGTTGAGGCGTATGGCAAATATCTTGCGGTCAAACCTGACAATGCCGATGTGAGGACCGACATGGGGATTATGTACCGAAAACTGGGCGACTCGGATCGGGCGATTCAGGAATTCAGAAAGGCGGCGCAGACGGATCCAACGCATGTCAACAGCCGCTACAACATTGGAGTCGTTCTCCTTCACGACAAACAGGACATCAAGGGTGCGATCAAAGCGTGGGAAGACTACCTCAAGGTGGATTCAAGCAGTGAGAGAGCGGATCGCGTCAAGACTCAGATGGAGCGTATGAGAGCCATGGCGAAATAGACTGAAAGGTGAAGCTCCTCGCCCCTGCCTTCGCCGAAGCGCCTGCCCTCCGCAAGGCTTCTGGAGGCGGGGCATCCAGCCGACTTGCCCGTGAGAGTCCGGCAAAGGCCGGTACGGTGAGATACCCAAGAGGCCCGATGAAAGAAGAGAAGGAAGAAGAACTCGAGGAAACCAAGGAACTATTCAAGGAAGGGCTCGACAAAATCTGGAGGGCCACGAAGAAAGCAACAAAGGACATCGTAAAAGATTTTAAGGAAGGGTATTCCGAAGAAGACAAGAAAGAGAGATGATGTCGTCTCGCTTGCCCATCACCCTTGCTTCATCACCCCCACCTGGACATTTCTAAACCTCGCAGGAGCTGTTCCGTGCCCCACATGGGCGACCTGACCGGGTTCTCCTTTCCCGCAATTGGGTGTCCCCCACATCTGCCAGTGATCTTTGTTTCCTACGGCGTCACAGGAATTCCAAAAGTGTGGAGTGATTCCCGTGTAGGTTGGATTCTTGACCATCGCTCCCAGCTTCCCGTTTCTGATCTCCCATCCAATCTCCGTCCCGAACTGGAAGTTGATTCTTTTGTCATCGATTGACCAGCTCCGATTGGTGGCCAAGAATAACCCCTCATCGGTGTCCGCGATCATCTGCTCCAAGGTCCACTCTCCCGGCTCCAGATTGATGTTGGTCATGCGGATCAGAGGGATACGATTCCAGCCGTCGGCTCTCATCGTGCCGTTGCTCTCTCGATGGAGATGATGCGCTGTCTCTCGTGACGTGAGGAGATTGACGAGGATCCCCTGGGAAAGGATGGGGATCTTCTGAGCTCTGATTCCCTCATCGTCGTAGCCGAAAGTGCCCAGACCTCCCTGAAAGGTGGCATCCGCAGTGATGTTCACCTTGTCTGACCCATATCTGAAGGGACCCACCATCTCTGGTTTCACAAAACTCGTCCCTGCGTAACTGGCCTCAGTGCCGAGAATCCGATCGAGTTCGATCGGATGCCCCACGGACTCATGGACCTGGAGGGCCAGTTGAGAGCTGTCCAGGATCAACGTCGTCGTCCCCGAAGGACACCGTTTGGCGGAAAGGAGTTGCTCGGCCTCCTGGCCGACCCTTTCTGCATGAGACCCCAAGGCAAGAGCCTCGATCCACTCATACCCTTGGGTCGCAAAATTCCCTCGGAAGGAATTAGGATACGACCGGACTTGAATCTCGCCTCCCTCGATCGCGGTTGCCGAAATCCCTGCTCCACATTCAACCAGTTCCTGCTCAATGTACGATCCCTCGGTCGAAGCAAAGGTCTTCTCCGTTTTGTACGATCCCATGAAGGCCTCTGAGATTTTCACCCTTTCATTTTTCCGAAGGATTCCCTCCGCGGTGAGGAGCAAATTCAGCTTGGTCTCGACAGGAACGCCCAAAGGATCAAGAGTGATTGGGGTCCGGTACCGATCCACCACAGCAGGAATAGGATGGAAATGGATTTTGTCGTTTCGGGCCTTTCCACTCGCCCGAGCAATCGTTAAGGCTTTCTTAAGGACCGCCTCCATCTCCCTCGCGTTCACTTTTGAACTGCAGGCAAACCCCCAGGCCCCGTGAAACAGGGCCCGGATGCCAAAGCCCAGTTCTTCGTTGTGAGTCAGCGCCTCCACATTCCCGTTCTTGATGTCGATGTCCTGCCATTGACGTCGGACCACTCGGATGTCTGCATAATCGACGCCCTTCACCTTCGCTGAATCGATCACATTCTCAAGAATGTTTTTCATCCTCTTTCTCCTCTCGCAGAGATCACAGAGTCTTTTCTCGGCGCTCTCTGTGTTCTCTGTGTGAGATGCATCAGGCCAAGACTACAGGGATGAAATACCGGAGAAGTGGAAGCCGTCGACCTTGATGGCCGGTGTGACGGTCCCCGTCATGAATCGCCTCGAATAGACAGTCCCCTCAGAAGTGAGTCGCCGCTCTGCCGAAACCGCACTGACTCGAGAGAGGGCCCTGAGGATCGATTCGGTGAACCTCAGGTTCTTAATCGGTTGTTTGATCTCTCCGTCTTCGATGAGAAAGGTTCCATCCCGGGTCATTCCGGTAATGACGGCCTTCATTGGCTCAACCACATTGGTATAATGGAACCGGGTGACATAGATGCCTTTTCGTGTGGATTGAATCATCTCCTCGAGCGAGGACTCTCCTCCCTTCATAAAGAGGTTGATCGGGATGGGGCCCTCCGGGTTGGGCGCGATGAGGCCATGGCCTGTGGAGAGTTTTCCCTCTTTTCCTGCCGTGAGGGAATCATGCGTTACCGCTCTGGCCACACCGGCGTCAAAAAAGGTGACCCTTTGTTTTGGAACGCCTTCGAAATCAAAAGGAACCTGCAATCCGTTAGGATCAAGACCGTCGTCATAGATCGTGACCCGAGGATCCACCATCTTCTTCCCCAATTGATCGCAGAGGAAACTCCGTCCTTCCTGAACCGCCAAGGCGTGGAATCCCAGAGTGCCCAAGAAAGACAAGAGCTCACTCACCGCGTAAGGCTCAAGGATTGTCTCGTACTCGCCGGGTTCTATCCAAATGGGTTCGCTCCTGGACGCCTTCTCCATCGCCTCGTTTGCCAGACGCTCGACCTCCAAAGATTCGGCATCCCTCGAAACAAAACTGGCATAACCGGTGTTCATCCCATCATCGACAACGAGATGAAGAAACAGATCGGAATATTCTTGGTAACCCTCGACTCCCAAAGAATTGACGATGGCAACCTCAACCTGTCCGTGAGAGAACGCCCCCGAGGTTCGGAATCCTCTCTCGTGAGCCAGGATGCCAAGTTCCCGGATCAATGTGACCTTATATCCCGGCGTTAGGCGACGAATGCTGTCGGAGAATGTCCGAACGTCCGGCATGGATCTTGGCCCGGGCAAAGAGACAAAGTCCTCTTTGGGAAGCTGAACTTTTGCGAGACTGATCGCCTGATGAAGAAGATCTTTCAGAGAGGAAGTCCGAAGATCATTCGTTGTGACAACAGCGATCCTCTTTCCCAGAACAACCCGCAGGATGAGGGTTCCGTTCTTCTCGGCCACGTGCTGATGAACCGCGGACCCGGTGAAACGAGTCAGCGACGAGTCCTCGGTTAGCAGAAGGGCTTCTGTCTGATCGGCCCGAGAGCCATGAATGACCCTTTTTAGCAGCCGAAGCGCTTTTTCTTTTCCGATCACTCCCTGCTCTCCTTTTTCCCTCGGTAATCGGCTACAGCCGCTTGGATTGCCTTTTCTGCTAAGATCGAACAATGGACCTTGGTGGGTGGGAGGCCTCCGAGGGCTTGGACGATATCTTGATCCGAGATGTTGAGAGCCTCGTCGAGGGTCTTCCCTTTGATCATTTCTGTCAACATGCTTGACGCGGCGATCGCTGCCCCACACCCAAAGGTCAGAAATGTGACATCCACAATGCGATTCTTGTCCACCCGAATGAAGAGCCGCATCGTATCACCGCAGACCGGGTTGGTTGCCTCTCCCACTCCATCAGGGGTCTCCATTTCACCCATGTTTCGAGGATGCTTGAAATGATCCATCACGACCGGATTGTAAAGACCGAACGGCTCGACCATCCTATTTCCCAAGAACTCTTTTCGCAAAATCCCTGCCGAACTGGAAGGCGTTTTTCAGTTCGCTGGAATCGGGCAGATACTGGACACGGCACTCTTTGTCCCAGACCTCGAACTTGTTCTCCTCCAGAGTTTTCCTCATCTCCTTAACGGCACCTCCACCCCATCCGTAAGACTCGAAGAGACCGAACACCTTTCCCATGGGCTTCAATCCCTTCATGTAGGTGAGGAAATCTCCCAGGGTAGGAAACATGCCGTTGTTGAGGGTGGGAGACCCGAAGAGGATACCTTTGGCCTCAAGCATCTCTTCCAAAATATCACTTCGATGGGTGGCCTTCAGGAGAAGCAATTTCGTCTCGATTCCCTCTTCTGTCAGCCCCCTCAGGATCGCCTTGGCCATGCCCTCCGTGCTGCCCCACATGGTGTCGTAGATAATGATGATCTTATCTCTTGCCTTTCCCTGGCTCCAATCTACATAGGCCTGAACGATTCGACCTGGATCTCTCCTCCAAATGAGACCGTGACTCGGAGCGATCATATCAATAGGAATTCCCATCTTCACCACCTCATCAATCTTTTTCAGGATGAGGGGAGCCAAAGGCCACAGGATATTGGCGAAATATTTTGAGGCATGTTGCATCACCTCGCCTCCCACCTCATCCTCGTATCGCTTGGATGAGGCGATGTGTTGTCCAAAGGCGTCATTGGGCATCAGAATGTGATCTTCTTTTAGATACGTGAACATGCTGTCCGGCCAGTGAAGCATTGGGGCCTCAACAAACGCCATGCTCCGACGACCGAGGGAGAGGGTGTCGCCTGTTTTCACGGTCTTAAATTGAAAACTCCTCTGGCAGTATTTCTCCAACCCCTTCGCGCCTCGCTCTGACGTGATGACGGTCGGATTCCCGATCTTTTCCACGACCGGTGGGAGCGAACCGGAGTGATCGACTTCCACATGATTTGCAATGACATAGTCAATTTTCGAAGGATCGATGATCTCGGAGATTCGGCCCAACATCTCTGAGAAGAAGGGTGCCTTCACTGTGTCCACCAGGACAGTCTTTTCGTCCACAATGAGATAAGCATTGTACGTGGTTCCGAAGGGGGTCGAATAACCATGGAAGTCCCGCACATTCCAGTCAATGGCTCCGACCCAATAGATCCCCTTCTTGAGTTCAACGGTTTTCATTCGTCACCTCTCTCTGTTTTCCAAACCATCCCATGGAGTCCCACGGGCAAGCCCGTGGTCCCATTCACCCGCCCCTGTGGGGCGACATCTCCCGACTAAACCCGGGACAGGCCGGCCTACGATGGCGTATTGTCCCTCCCGGTGTGTATCGGGGGGTCTCCTGCTGCCGGGATGAGTAGAACAATA
>Ga0315288_10013306_pt1 | contig 10299 bp, 12 predicted proteins | sample YL17G11_20_MG_FD_203454 | JGI IMG/M metagenome (GOLD analysis project Ga0315288, IMG submission 203454) | Sediment microbial communities from Yellowstone Lake, YNP, Wyoming, USA - YL17G11_20 | ecosystem: Environmental > Aquatic > Freshwater > Lake > Sediment | place: USA: Wyoming | collected... | reverse complement strand
GTTGTCAGCAGCGTCTCTCCCTTAGATGGGAAAAGATATTTCGGCTTAGCACCAGTGAACGAGCGAGCTGAAAAGCACACCACTTGCTCACGATTCTTGTCAAAGATAGGAATGATAACACGACCTGCGTAGCGACCTTGGTCAGCGTAGCGAATCTGATACAGCTCGGCCTCGTATGAAGCAATGCCGCGCTGGCTGAGATAGTGCAGTGCCTGCTGACCTGTAGAGTTGCTCTCCTCAGTCAGCTCGCTGAAGCTCCAAAAGTCTGTTGGCTCATAGGTGCGCTTGACCACGTGGCGCAGCGTCTCAACCAGCTCAATATTCCTACCGCCTCCGAACTGCCTTAGCAGGTAGCTGAGAGTGCCGCCTTCGCTACAATAGTGACAATTGTAAAGTCGCTTCTTGACGTTGACATAGCAGTGGTTGTGGGAGCTGTCGCCGCAGATGGGGCAACGCATAAGATACTCCTCCTCGCTAGTCCACTGGCCGTCAGGGAACAGCTCCTCAATGCCAACTTGCTCGGTCATCCTCGCATCCTTGATTGCTCACGCGCAAATTCCTCTGGTGTCACGAGCAGCGACTTTGGCGGCGCGATGTCATTGCAGAATCCTTCAGCGTTCTTCTCATAGTCAGGACTGGCCTTAGCCATCTCAACCATCCTCATATACTCCGACTGAGGAACCTGAGCCATGTGAATAAGTACACCACGCGCAAAGCTCATCTCGGTGAGTAGCTTAAACTCCTGCTGCGAGTTGATGCGCTTTTCCTGGCGCAGTTTTGTGCGCGCATGCTCAGCCAGCACAATAAAATTGGCCAGCGTCTGAACCAGCTGCTCAAAGCGCGTCTGTTTTGGGTGCAATGGGGTTGCTGGAATGTGACCTTTGTTGCTCATGTCTGACTCTCCTGTATGTGTACTGTATAGAACCAGTGACGTCCTTCCACTTGCGATGCTCGGTGCGTAGCCTTTCAACTATTCCGCGCCGTTCCAGCAACCTCAGCTCTGTACGTGTCAGGCCTCCCTCGCCATTCACCACTGTCTGCTTACCAGATACGAGCAGTGCCGTATCTAACTTGGCTGTGAGATATACCAGGTCAGTCTTCATCTTCCACCTCGTGCTCTTTTCTGCACTTCTTGCTGATAATGTCGCGCAGCACGCCTGTCATAGTGTACTTGCTACCAACGACACGATGGTCAACTCTGCCATCTAATCTGAATCCAACAGCATAGGTCTCATCGCCAGACTCAATATTGTACGAGCAATCACTCTCGCTAAAATGGATGACACCCATCTCGTTGTTGGCCATTTGGATGATGTCGCCTTCGCACATCTCCACACCATCAGCGTCCTTGATACCAAGCATCAGACAAGCATCCACCATCTTCCAGCCAGCACCAAGGAACGGGAATGGCTCACCCAGTTTATGAATGCGCGTAGCTATGGCTGGCTGAATGGTCTGCGCTCCCAGCGGCGCTTCAGCCTTGAAATAAACTCTAAACCTGTAATGCCTCATCTTACTCTCCCTTTCTGATAATGCTACGAATGTATTTCTGCGAGGAGGAAACTTTATATACTCCCCAGTCTATCCACTCCAAGAACTCGCTGAGCAGAAAGAAGTGCAGCGCATGAGACGTTGGCAGACACTGACGCCATGCGGTGTAGTAGGTTTTCTGATAAAATCCAAATAGAGCGTGCAGCTTGCCAAAGGTCGTGCCATTTATCATTGCCACGTCTGCTGTGCGGAAAAGTCTGAACACGACCAGTGGCATTTTGTCGTCGCCAGAAAGGTGCGGCAGTTGGCTGGCTGTTTCTTCAGCCTGCTCCATCCAGTCCCACACTGCTGAGTTGGCACAGTACAGGCCACAGAACACTGGCTTCACGTCCTTATAGTTTTTGCACTCAACACTGAATGGCCAGCTGACATCAACCACCATCTGCTCGTCGTGCTCAGCAATACGATATCTGCGCATCGCCATCAGATCGCCAGGACGAGCGCCCTTGGTCGGAATGGGATGGCTGTATATGCGCTGAAACTTTCCGTCGTTGTCAGGATAATAAGCCTTGGTCAGAATCTCTGCCACGCGCCGCTCGTATGCACTGCCCTTTGCTTTGCCGCCGCCTGGTTTCATAACTCACTCCATATACCATTAATTCTTTTCCACAATTGGCAGTTTTCTCGCTCCACAGCTCTTAGCTTTGTTGGCTCCATTTGCTTTGTTCTGGGATTCCAGCGAGGCTCCACTACGATATCTGATTTGAGAATATGCGATCCGACAATCACAAGTGCCTCGTCTAAATTCTGGTTAAATAAAATCAGATGATTGCTGGGGTCACGACGCCAGAATCTGTCCTTGTGCCCAAATATTGTCACAGGCCACACTCCCCATACTTTTGTCACAGCAACGTCTGCTTCAATAATTGGCTCCCCAGTCTGGGCATCAAAAACTTTAAGGTCTATGTCTTTGTGCTCTCGTGGTGTCTCACGAACCTCAATCTGAAATTCCTCAATTAGCGCTTTCAGTAAATCAGCACCAGCCTCTTTAGCTGGCCCGTCCCATCTATCATATTCCCGCTGTGAGAAGGAATGCGCTGGACTCATGCTGATGCCTCCTGCTGTTCTAGTATAACTGACTTCTGCGACAATCTTCTATATATTGATTTTATTTTGCTCTGGTAATATCTAGTCCAGCGAGGGCGGTCCCCTGCATTAGTCTTAGCATGGCATCTGCTGCAAAGTGTAATCAAGTTTTCTGGGTCACAATTTTTCTTGTCATAATCTATGTGATGGATAGCAAGCTTCTTACCATTTCTTCTTGCACCGCATTCCTGACAGCGACAATGGTCGCGCTGACGTATGGTGTCCTTCAGTCTGTTGTGCCATTCGGTTGAGTATGGCTCAAAGGAAATACCACCGCGCCAGCCAGAAGCATTAGGACCAGAGAGCTTGTCCCTATGTCCAGGTCGTCTCCAGACCTCTAGATTAGCTATGTGCATTCTTTCCTTAGCATCAGGAGTAGCCTGACCCTTGCGAATAGCCTTAGCTGTCTTACTTCTATAATCAGAGCATCTCCACTTTTTTCGTATAGTCTTACTGAGACACTCTCTGGCCTCAGGATTTCTCATAAACTCTTTTACTGACTTACTAATTTTCGCTCTAACATCAGGACGACTCATAACCTCTTTTCTTCTCGCTATGACCTCAGGACGACGACAAGCCTTGCGAATGGCCTTATCAATTTTTTCTTTTATACCAGGAGCATTCCGAGCTTTCCTAACAGCTTCTGTGACTTTCTTCCTATAATCAGCTCGTCTCCACATCTCACGACTATTATTGCTACACTTCGCTAGAACCTCAGGAGTGAAGGATTCACAGAAAGCCTTTATCATTTTCGCTCTGTATCCAGGTCTTCTCCAATTCTTCTTCGAAGAGCACGACAAGCATCGCTTTCTATCTGTGCGTGGTTTCGCTTTGCCGCAGCCACAGCAGCGGTCGTAGAGGCGTTTCCTGCCAACCTTGTCATAATATCTTCTACAAGCATTGCTCAGTTTCTCTCTGTATTCAGGTCGGCTAAAAATTTGGCTCATTTTCGCTTTATGTTCAGGTCTTCTCCACGCCTTCTTTGTGGCACAGCTCACACACAGCTTACAAGAATTATGCGCCTTAGACCTGCCACATACTACACAGCTGTCATAGTATTCATAAAGTCGTTTCACTGTATTATCTCACTCACGCCATTTTCCTTGACAATAATCACCTCCTGGCTAAAATAATCTCTCAGCTCGTTGAGATGCGATATGACATAGACAACTTTGCTGGCAGCTTCATCTGACAGCAAAGATATCACCTTTTCTATTCCCACTCGGTCAAGCGAGTCAAACACCTCATCCAGCACAACCAGGTTGCAGCCAGCCGCATTGCGCTCATACACAAGGCTTTGAAGCGCCAGCAGGATGGCCACATCAATGCGCCTCCGCTCGCCGTTGGAGCAGGCCACATAGTCCACCTTGATATCGTCGCGCATGATGCGGATGTCAAACTTGTCGCGCAAGCCGCCGCCCTTGAGCGTTGACTCGGTGTCAAACTCAATGCGCGTGCCTTCGCCCATGAGCGCTGAGGCATAGTAGCCAACACGGTCATTCAGCGCTGGGAGTATCTCATCCAGCAGGAAACTTTTGATGCCTTGATTGCCAAAGCCTTCCTCCCAGAACTTGAGATAGACCTCATCAATTTCCGAGCCAGCAACCGCAGCAATCTTCTCGTTGTACTCAGCGGCGCAACGCTCCACGCGCTGGGCTGCGCGCTCCACCTGCTGCTCCAGCGCGAGCTTGCGCTCCTCGTAGCGCATGGTGAGCGAATCCTGCTGACGCTCCAACTGAGACACTCTGTTGCCAAGATCTCTGGCCTTGGCAGACATCGTTGCGATGACCACAATGATACGGCGCAACTTTCCATCGATGTCGGTCTTAATCGCCATGATGTCGTTCAGCATCTTGCTGGCTTCAGCCGTAGCCTCGCGCTCTTCTTGCTGGAGCTTTATCAGCGCGGCGCTGGCCGCTACGTGCCTGTCTCGTAGCGCTGTGAGCTGCTGCTGGTAGTGGGCATTGACGCTCTCCATGGAGTGAGCGCTGATAGGCTGAAGACAGGTTGGGCAGCTCTCTTTGCCATGAAGCTTGCCCAGCGCCTTGACCTTTGCTTCGGTCTCGGTAATCTGTTCAGTCAGTCGTGTTATCTCCATGCGCTTTTCAATGGCTGGGCGTGAAGCCTTTTCCGACACGCGCAAGCGATTGCGGTCAGCCTCAGTCACTGTTGTCATCAGCTCACGATTGTTTGCATCCAGCGCATCGCGCTCCTGCTGAGCCAACTGAAGATTGGCATCAACGTCGTCGCGCTCGGTGCGGAGCCGATCTAGCTCATAGGCAATGACTGTCAACTGACCTTGTGAGCTTTCGCGCGACAGCTCCAGCTCTGCAACAGCAGTGGCTGCCTCATCCAGTTCTCGCAGCGCGGCCTCGTGGGTTGACCCAGCTGATGTAGCGCCAGCCATGAGAGCGGTCCGCGTGTCGCGCAGCTTCTTCAGGTCTTCACGCAACGCTTTAAGCGCATCCTGGTAGCGCTGAAGCATAAGGATTTCATCGAAGATAGCCTTTTTCTCGGAGTCCTTGGCTTCAGTAAATCGCTGAGCCTTTTCTCCAAACACAACCGCTGTGCTGAAAACCATCCAGCTCATGCCGACAATTGCTTCAATAAGCTCCTGTGTGGCGCGTGAGTCCTGACTGGTTATGTCGTCGTCGTCGCGGAGAATGTAAAGCGCGTTGCCCTCTTCCTTGTGGTTGCGATAGCGACGCACTGTATATACTTTGTCATGGTCATCGAAGAACTGAATCTGGACAAGACAGTTGCGTGGCGACGCCCAATTGGCAATCTCACTAGCCGACGAGCCGCGCAGCGTTTTCCCATATAAGCCAAAGCACAGCGCTTCAAACAGCGCACTCTTCCCAGCGCCGTTGCTGCTGGTGACGGAGCTGCCCTTGACCTCGCCACCTACGAATATGAGACCGCTGTCTGGAACGTCCAGCGACAGCTCCTTGAATGACATAAAGTTTTGCGCAGTGATGTTGACGATCTTCATAAGTATTTCCTTCCCAGAGTTATAAGCCTCTCCTTGTCCAAATCACCAGCGACTTTGTTCTCGACATACTTGCGCACGAGCACATCAACGCTGTCTGAAAACTTTATGTCAGCGCGTGACTTTTGCTCGGCATCTGAGCCCATCACCGACACTCGCTTCCAAGTCAGTGCACGCACCGCATCCGGTATCTCGCGTTGATGGAGACGGACACGATAAAAGTCCTGGTCGTGTCTGCCAGAGATAGCCGCTGCTCCGTTGTCAGCGATAGCCTTCACCAGCGCCTCATCAACGTCCAGGTCAATAAACTCAGGCGCGGTATTGTTCTCAGCAAACTCCGACACCAGTGTGTCGGTGTCGTATATCCACCATCCGTGCTTCAGCCCAGCGTCACCAAAGTTATGGGCCAGTGGAGCACCGATGCTGATGACATTGGGCTTGTACGCTTCAGGCTTGTGATAGTGCCCAATGAAGCTGACAGTGAACAGCCTAGACAGCTGCTCAGACTGCAGACCTCGCATCACTGTGATGCCGCCATATTTGGCACCGATGACGTCCTGGTGGAATAGGCCGATGCTTCTCGGTATCGGATTCCAATGGTCAAGAATTTGCTGTAGGTCTTCCACCTTGCGGCGATAGTTAAATGTGAATAGCGTCCAGCCTTCCTTCAGCTCAGCACGCTCTGCCATGTGAATATCACCCAGCAGGCCGCTGGCCATCTCCACGAGCACTGGGTCCTTGTCCCAGCTCTTATAGTCGTGGTTGCCAGCGCACATATAAACAGGAGCGACAGCAGCCAGCTGCTTGAACATCTCAAACGTATAGCGCAGCACCTGGCTGTCCACAAAGTTCTTCAGATGATAAATATCTCCACCGAAGCATATGTAGTCAACCTTGCGCCGCGCTGCGTCATCTGCTATGAGCAGCACAGTGGCCATAGCATCATCCAGCCGCGAGCTGGAGCCTTCGCTGTAATTGGAGAAGTCCTGATAGTTGTGAGCATGAAGGTCAGAGAAGAAAAGGATTTTCACAGTGCACCTCGCTTCAAGTGATAGTGCGTGAATGGCCTTATCCAACTCTCATGGCGCTCGGCAATCTGCTCAAAGCCATACTGCTCCGCGACTGCCATCAGGCAGGCATCCACATCAGACACTGGGCCTGATTCAATCCAGCCTTCAGCCATTTCTTCTACAGCAATAGGCATGAACGTCACCAGCAGCTTCTGCTTAGCCAGCTCAGCTTCCGAGTGGACGACATTCAGAATAGCCTTATGGTGGTCCTCAGCGCTGTGCTTGGCTGACAGAAACTTAATCAGCCCGACAGCCTTCTTGGGCCCAATGCCACGAATGCCAGGAATGTTGTCGCCGCCATCACCGACCAGTGCTTTATAGAGCGTGAAATATCTGATGGGAACATCAAACGTCTGCTCCACCCAGTCGGAATCTATCATGAGTTTTTTAATGGGAGAGAAAATTCTGACGTCATCAAACTCAGCCAGCAGTTGAAACATATCCTGGTCGGTGCTGATAACAATGCGCTCTCCTGGCGATGCAAATTCCTGTGCGAGTATATTATATATGATGTCATCTCCCTCGCGATAATTGACCTTGCACTGCTCTAGCCCAAGACCACTGAGGATGGGCACCAACTCCCGCATCTGCTCAAACACCGAGTCGCGTTCCTTTTTCTCTGCAGCTGTGGGAGCCTTCTTCCTGTGCTTATACTCAGGAAACACATCCTTGCGACGCTGGTCGCGACCGCCGTCCCAAACCACAACCATCGCGTCTGGGTCAAAGCGCTCTAGATAGCCGCGCAGCATTGTCAGCATTATCTTGATGACCTCGGTGCGCTTGCCTTCGTGGAACAGAGGAGCCTTGCCTAGTGCCTGGAACGCAGTATTGTTGCCATCAACTATCAGTGTTTTCATTCCGCTTCCTCTCGTCGTAAAGCTCGGGGAACTTATCAGCCCTGAAATTCTTTTTGCCCTCGGGAAACTTGTACCAGCCGCGCCCCTCGTCAACTATCTCTTCGTGGCGCACCATATAGTCCAGCAGACCAGTGTGTGGGTCAATAGGCGAGTCGGTCATCATCTCAAAGTTGACCACTCCGAACGGCTTTCCGACCTTACACTTCTCAATCACCAGTCGGCCCTTCGCGCCAATCTGCTCCTCGGTCTTTTCATTCTTTAGTTTGCCAGAAAGGAACATGTGAGCACGCACCGAGGCTGTAAATTTCAAAGCTCTGCCGCCGACAGTGTCAACCTTCTCGCCATACATGACCCCGATCTTGTCACGAATTTGGTTGATGAAGATGAGACAGGTCTTGCTGCGATAGACCTCGGACATAATTTTCTTCAGCCCGTCGCTAATGACCTTGGCACGGCGCATGGCCCCAGTGGCCATGCCCAACTCGTTGTCCAGATCTTCAATGCCTGGAGTGGCAGCCACTGAGTCCCAAATAATTGTGAGCAGTTCTTCGGTGTGGTCTTCGCGAAACATCGCCATGATGTCCTGGATAATTTTGAACACCGCTTCAATAGAAGTCAACATCCGGTCAGGGTCAGGATAGACCAACTGTTCGACATTGATGCCTGTGAGCTTTACCAACCCATCGTCCAAGGCACGCTCGTTGTCGAGATAGACAGCCAGACCTCCCAGTCGCTGAGTATTTGCTAAGATGTGGCCAGCTATGCGGCTTTTGCCTGAGCTGTAGTCGCCATAAATCTCTGTCAGCTTGCCTGCGGGAATACCGCCGCCCAGCACTCTATCAAATGCGTATATGCCTGTTGGGACACGGAACTTTGCCAGCTCTTGAAATTGCTTGCTTAGGTCTATTGACCCGACCACTGACCGGATGTCTTTTTTCATGATGTTAAGCCTTGCCTCCCTTGGCCATGCGCTCCTTCACTGCAGCGATGCGAGCCTTGAGTTCGTTGTCGCCACTCGTAGGTGCAGCAGCAGGCTTGGGAGCAGGAGTAGGTTTAGGAGCAGCAGCAGGCTTGGGAGCAGGAGTAGGTTTAGGAGCAGCAGCAGCGACAGGCTCAGCTTCCTGCTCAGGCTCTGACTCCTCTTCAATCGGCTCCGACACTCCAGTCTCCGCAGGCTCGTCGGTAGCAGAGGCTTCAGCTTCGCGCCGCGCAGCCTGAGCCTCTTCACGCATGCGCTGCTTTTCAGCTCTGAGATGGTCACGCTCGTCCTTGCTGCCCATGGTCTTGATACGTGCCTCTTCATAAGGAATGCTCGCGTAGATGGAAATTTTTTCCGGCAGCAGGTCAATGATTTGGTCGTACCAAATCGCCACCTCTGCCTCGGTTCCCAGCGGCTGCGGGTCAAGATACTGAATGTCATACATTGTGCTGGGGTCAGACTCGGGATAGAATTTTACGAGCACGTCGCGCCCTGGTTTGACCAGCGCTCCAGACTCATCATACTGGTCGAACAGCTGCCACGTTCTGCCACGCGAGGACACGTTGCGCACGATGCGCTCCCAGCCCAGTTTGCGCGGCGACTCCCACATCAGAACCTTGGGGAGCTTTTCCAGTCGGCCTTCTTTGAAGTCCTGATAGGCCAGACGGTCAATGATGTTGAAGATTCCCAGGCGCTTGACAGAGAACTTAGCTGCCAGCTTACGATGGCGATCTCCGTTCTCCTTGGACATGGCCTTAGCCTCGGCATAAATCCGCTGGGCCTCTTCGCAGGCAGGACAGGCCTTGCCATAGGTCTCGGCCAAGCAGATGAATGTCTCCAAGTCGTTTTCGCCATGCTTGACGAAGTGCTTGCCTATTTTGAGGTGGTAGGTAGCACCGCTGGTACCACGCGCAGGCATGATACGAATGACATTGTCAATCTCTTCGCCCTTCTTGGACGGCTTGGGCTTCCAGAATACAGTCTTCCAATCGAAGCCTTTTCGTGCAGCTTCTTCTTCCAGGAACTTTTTGTCCTGGTCCTGGTTAGGTGATGCAAATTTCGGCATAGAGTTGGCCTCCTTAAGACCTGTTTTTGAGTTGCTCTTTCTTGATAAAGATTTCGGGATCGGCCTGTGCGCGCATGTTGCTGGCAAGAGTCACCAGCATGTCCTTCCTGTGAACGAAAGCGTCCTTAATAGCGCGCAACTTTCCAGACTGAGCCTTGGCCTTGTTAAGCGCGATGGCAGCGTCCAGATAGTCTTCCTTAAGACGTATCCGGTTGGCAATCATCGTCTCTGTGACCTTGACTCCGGCAGTAGCCGCCTCTGCGCGAACTGTCTCATCCAGCATGGCCTCAAGGGTCTCCAACGAGAGCTTGCGATCTGCGACCTCGGCCTCTGCTGCTTCGTGCATCACTGCATAAAAAGCATACAGCGAAGGCTGGTTCTTCAGGTTCTCGTTAATGTCTTCTTCTGAGAGCTTGAGTTCGGCGTCTGGATTCATCTCATGTGTTTCGTCACCAAGGACGATCGTGAGTTTTTCAATCATAACGCAATCTCCTTTACGCTCAATAAGATAGTGGGAACTCGCAAGACAGTCTCCACACATATATTATACTTACTTTTGTCCATTATTCAAAGCTCCTACTTCGGCATCAGCTGACCGAACATCTCAGCAAATTTATTGGCCGCTGCTTCCAGTAGCGGCTTGCTTTCAATGCTGTAAAGAACCATCGCTGGGTGGATGCCATACACAATCCACGCGCCGA
>Ga0315288_10013303_pt1 | contig 10302 bp, 6 predicted proteins | sample YL17G11_20_MG_FD_203454 | JGI IMG/M metagenome (GOLD analysis project Ga0315288, IMG submission 203454) | Sediment microbial communities from Yellowstone Lake, YNP, Wyoming, USA - YL17G11_20 | ecosystem: Environmental > Aquatic > Freshwater > Lake > Sediment | place: USA: Wyoming | collected... | reverse complement strand
ACGTTATCAATTTATCTTATCATTTCACAATTCTTTTTCAACGATTTCGTATTCTTTGATTTTATATAACAGAGCTCGGTGGCTTATTTCGAGCAATCTCGCAGCTTGGGTATGATTCCCCTTCGTCTTCTTCAAAGCCTTTTTGATCAAATTCATCTCTAAATATCTGGAGCCCTTTTTAATGGAATATTCTTCTTCAGCCAATGGTGCCAACCGAATTCCATTTCGAAAATCTTGAATTTCAACAGGTAAATTTTCTAATTCGATATTATCCCCATCCGTCAGTACGATGGCCCTTTCGATGGTGTTCTCCAGCTCCCTCACATTACCGTACCAAAGATAACTCATCATCGCCTCCAGAGCCTTGGGATGGATGCCCACCACATTCTTATTCATGGATTGACTGTATTTCCCTATAAAATGGTGAATGAGCGAAGGGATATCTTCTTTTCTTTCTCGAAGGGGTGGAATATGGATAGGAAGGACATTTAATCGATAAAACAGGTCCTCCCTGAACCGACCTTCGTTCACTTCTTTGGGGAGATCCTTCACTGTGGCGGTAACGATTCTTACATCGACTTGAATGGATTTCGATTCTCCCACCCTTCTGATCTCTCCATCTTGGAGTACCCGGAGGAGTTTGACCTGAAGCTGCAGAGGTAGTTCTCCAATCTCGTCTAAGAAAAGGGTCCCGCCGTCGGCTTCTTCGAACAACCCTTTCTTCGTTCGAATGGCATCGGTAAAGGCCCCTTTCACATGGCCAAAAAGTTCGCTCTCCAGTAAATTCTCTGGAATCGCTCCACAGTTGATAGGGATAAAAGGCCTTTGGGATCGATCACTATTATAATGCAAGGCCCTCGCAACCAACTCTTTTCCTGTACCACTTTCCCCTGAGATGAGAATCGTCGATTTATACTGGGCAACTTTTTTGATCACCTCAAATATTTTCTGCATCTTTTCATTCTTACTGACTATATTTGTAAAACTATACTCTTTTTCAACCTCCTTTCTTAAGAGTTCATTTTCCTTTCTTAAACGTTCCCTTTCTTCCGCCTTTTTCAGAGTCAAAATGATCTCATCGGGTTTGAAGGGTTTTGAGATGTAGTCATAAGCTCCTAATTTCATTGCTTCAATGGCAGTATCGACGGTGCCATAAGCCGACATCATGATAATCGGTGCATCCATCCCCATCTTTTGCACTTTACTCAAAAACTCCAAACCATCCATTTGAGGCATACGGATATCACAAAGAATTTGATCAAAAGGGGAAACCGCGATCTTCTGTAACCCTTCCTCTCCATTTGAAGCCGTTTCCACATCATATCTCTCTTTTTTCAATATGACGGAAAGCATATGTCTAAAGTTTTCCTCATCGTCGATAATGAGAATACGTTTTGGAATCATCTTCACCCCCTATTGAATCGTTTAACGTTGTCGAAACTGGTATCGAGGCTCGAAATTAGAAATTAGAGGCTTGATATCCGAGTTTCCGGCTTCAAGCTTCTTGTTTCGATACGAGCATCCCCACCGTTTACCTGTTCTAATAAGATTTTCTCCCTTGTCATTGTCGAAGATCGTATTGAAGCTTGTCTTTAGTTTTTTTAGACTCAAGCTTCACTTTTAAAGCTTCTATTTTCGACACAAGCTTCCTCACCCTCAAACAAACTTCAACTAAAAATAGAATGAAATCCGTTTATCGTTGTCGAAGCTTGTATCGATGCTCGTTTATAGATACTGGATAATCGAGTTTCCAGCTTCAGGTTTCTGGCTTCGATACGAGCTTCTTCACCGTTAAACAATCTTTTCACAAAAATTATTATCTTTCTTTGAAATTTTTCCATTTGGTAGCAAGATTGTACAGTTGTCTGCTCGTCTTATCATAAACATCAATCAGATTTTCACATAACTTAGGATCAACATAATTTGGATACAGATCACGGGCATGGCTTAGAGAAACAATCATTTCATTACTTTCTGCCATAGCGTCATCTAAATATCTCTGGAATCCTTTTTTCTGATGCTTCTTAGAATACCCTTCAGCTACAAGCCTAGGTATAGCCTTTGCAGATCTTCGTAATTGATCTGCTAAATCATCCTGCTCAAATTTTGGAAGCTTAGGAACAATTTTACTCACCACTTCAATAGACGCAGAGTACGAATTTTGATATACTTCCAAATCTCTAAAACTTCTTATGGGTTTTTTCATTTCACTGTTCATATCAGACAAACGATATCCGTGCTTCTATCTTCGGCACAAGCTTCGTTACCGATGACCGATAATCATTTAAAACAATTAGCGGTTATCGTTCAAGTTTCGGGATTCGATACAAGCTTCGTCGGCGATAACCGAATGTTTATAAATTCTCTAGAATTTTAGACAATCGAGCTTCTTTTTTCGAACATCTGGCTTCGATACGAGCATCCTCAACATTAACCGATCCATGTTGTTTGCTAAGAAGCGGGAAAATAAACCTCGAAGGCAGAGCCCTTTCCTACTTCGCTCTCCACCCTTATTTTTCCTCCCATGGATTCGACAATCCTTAAAGAAATCGATAGGCCGAGACCTGTTCCCTTATCGGGTTCTTTCGTAGTAAAAAAGGGATCAAATATTCTTTCTAAATCTTCCCTTTCAATCCCCACTCCTGTATCAGAGATTCTTATTTTGACCAATCGTTCCCCTTTTTGGAATTTTGCAAGAACGGTTGATACGGGATCGAGTTTTCGCAATCGGGAATAATCCGATTCTATTGGATCTTCTCGACGCCGGCGTGAATAGAACTGCTGGAAAGAATCTTCTAATGGGTCCTCTATGAACAGATCTTCGGTTTGAATTCTGAGAATACCACCGGCGGGCATGGCATCAATCGCATTCAAAATAATGTTGATAAAGACTTGAGAGAGTTGAGATTCGTCCACTTTGATCATTGGTAGATTAGGCTTTAGTTCTAATTGGGTCTCAATACTTGTAAAGATCTTTTGATAGGAGATTAATGAAAGAGTATTTTCCATCACTTTATTGATCTCCACATCGTGGATCTCAAATTTAGATGGCCGCGCAAAATCTAATAATTCTCGGACAATCCGATTAATGCGCTCGATCTCCTTTTCAATTCGCTTTAGATAATCCTTCGATTCCTCTCGATCCATCCCATCTTTTTCCAAAATGCTGGTATATCCAAGAATGGCCCCCAAAGGGTTTCCGACCTCGTGAGCCACTCCCGCTGCAAACCTCCCGATGGAGGCCAATTTCTCCGTGCGGATCAGTTCCTCCTGAGCCTCCTTCAGCTTCTTATTCGCCAATTCAAGGGATTTTAAATAATTGTCTATATTCTCTTGATTTTCCCTTAATCTCTCTATCATTCGGTTAAAAGAAGAAATCAGTTGTCCAATTTCGTTCCCAGAAGGCACCTCTATTTTTTGACTAAAATCCCCCTCGCTGATTTTTTGTGTTAATCGTACAAGATCTTTCAGGGGTTTGACCAGGACACGAGAGAGCAAAAAACTCCCAAAAACGATCAACACGATCCCATCAAGAATCATTGAGATCAAAATCATTCTTTGAGATCTCAATAAATGCACCATCACATCCCCAATGGGGATTTCCATTTGAATTCCCCCCGAAATCTTGCCCCGAACCCACAGGGGCGAATAGAGAATTAATTTCCTATAGTGCGGCGAAAGAAACCCTCCGGATTTTTCAATTTCATAATTCAATTGACCGAGGAGAATAGAATTTTTCATAATGTCATTCGAATAGCTCTTATCGACCAAATCTATCCGCTTGCTGGCAATGACCTTCAGCTCATGATCTACGATCACTAAATCATAGAACCCCCTCTCCTTAATATAGATGCGAACAAAATCCTGGATCTCCTTCTTAAAAAAAGGATGGGTCAATGTAAAATCTTTTTTATCCTTGGCCAGAAAGTCAATGATTCCTTGAAAATCTTGGATCGTTCCCTCCCCATTTTTTATCTTCTCTTGAATAAGATTCTTCTCATTGATCTTAGCTGTAGTAAATCCAATCAACAGGATCGCCGCCAGCATGAGAAGCGAAATATTGATAATGACCTCTGTTCTGAGGCTCAAACCTATTTTTCTAAATAACCAATTCCCTTTCCCCATATTATCCTTTCCATTGTAAGTACCAGGAGATGATTTCATTTTGATAAAAAAGAGCCATCACAGCGCCAAAAGAGAGGAATGGCCCAAAGGGAATGGCGTATTTAAAATTTTTTCCCTTAAAGACCATGATAACGATCCCAACAATAGATCCAACTAAGGAACTCAAGAGAATGGCAAGGATTACCGCCTTCCACCCTAAAAAGGCACCGATCATCGCCAACAGTTTAATATCCCCCCCACCCATCCCTTCCCTTTTAAACAACCACCGATACAAGGTGGCGACTAAAAAGAGGCTCCCTCCTCCCAATAATATCCCCATTAAGGAATTGAGTAAAGTGAGATGGGGGATGATGAGAGAACTTAGTAACCCAACACCGATACCCGGAATGCTGACTACATCAGGGATGATCTGGTGATAAAGGTCAATCACCGTAATGACAATCAATCCATCAAGAAAAAAGAAATAGATAAGATAGCTCAACGAAGGGCCATACTTTAAGAACAACAGGAATGAACCGATGGCTGTGATTCCTTCCACTAAGGGATATTGTATAGAAATCGGTTTCTTACAACACCGGCATCTTCCTCTCAACAAAAAATAACTGATCAGAGGGATATTGTCATAAAATTGGATCGGTTTCTTGCAATAAGGACAATGGGAGCCAGGAGTAACGATGGACTCGTTTTTAGGTAGTCTGAGGATACAAACATTGAGAAAACTACCGACCATTGCTCCAAAAATGATGGAAACAATAATTAACATAAAAGTATCCATGTCCAAAGGTTAAGGTAATGATGCCTGTTTCGTGTATGGGTTACGTCATTGGCTTTTAAATCATTGGCCTTAACCCTTATCCCTAAACAAAACGGGCTTCCTAACCTTAACCCTAAAACCAACTGAGCATTTCGTTCTGCACTTTACACTATGCATCCCTATTGATGGCACTCCAAATCTTGGATCATCCATCTCAGGTCTTCCACTCTCGATTTCGCCTTCGGGGCCGCTTCAATTCCTCTTAAATAAAAATACTTTGCCTTTTCTGTATCTTTCATTCTGCTCAAATAAATATTTCCAAGTTCTTCATATGGATTGATGATATGGGGGGCCAATTCCATCGATTTGATCAATTCTGCAATCGCCGCATCATACCGGCCCATCTCTTTATACAGCAATCCTAATCGAAAATAAAGGTTGGCGTTCTTGGGATCTCTTGCTATTAGATGTTCTAAAACCTCTTCGCATTTTTGATATTCTTTCTGCGTTTGGTAGAAAACGGAAAGATTGATTTTGACCGTATCACGCTCAGGGTTCAGCCAAATTGCGGTCATAAACTCCTTTAGAGCCTTTTCAGGTTGTCCCAATCTCCCATAAACAACGCCGAGATTATTCCGCGACTGATAATCATAAGGAACGCTCTCGATGGCTTTCTCAAGATATTTTGCTGCCTTTTCATCCATCCCCAAATCCATATACACCACACCCATTAGGGCATTGGCCGTATTACTGTCAGGATACTTCTCTACCGCATCGGCCCATAATGTATAACTGTTTTCCCAAATTTGGTTTTGATGAATTGTCATAAAAGAGTACGCTATCAAAATGAAAACAAATATTGCGATGGAGAGGAGTTTAAAAAAGCCTTCAGAAAATCTTTTAGCCCTGACTCGATAAAATTTATCAAAAACAATTCCTAAGAGAAAGCAATATGAGAAGGAAGCGATGAATACATATCGATCTGCAAGCAGAGTGCTGATGGGGAAAATATTGAGGTAAGGAAGTAAGGTCACAAAAAAGAAGAAGAGGGTAAAAAAGATGACCTTCGTCCTTTTCAAAGACCAGAGACTCAACCCGAACAACAAAAAAGTGATACCAACGAAGAGGAAGGTTTGGAGACCCCCAATAGGGTTTGGAATAGAGATCGTGTAGGCGGCTGAGTAGTTTATGGTGCAGACCAGAAGTTTAATATTATAAATGAAAACATAGAAACTGATAAGAAAATTATTCAAAAACGATCCACCACGGTAAGGTTTGATCCCTCCAGCATCCAACATGACTTTGATCAACACGGAGACAAAGATGAAGGAGATCAATGTTGAGATGGAAAAAAACAGCCAGTGTCTTTTCACAAAATCAACCCATTCGACTCCCTGGTCTGAAGCCCGGGGTATGCTCAGGGTTGATACTGAGCGGCGCTTTTTACCCCGATTTAAAAATCGGGGTTTGGCGCCGTCGAACGTATCAATCCATCTATTTTGGGCCACAGCAATCTCGTAAATGAGAAGAACTGCAGGAAATACGACTGCAGAAGGTTTTGAAAGTATTGCAAAAAGGAGGGATAGAAGGACGAGAACGAGGTAAATAAGCTTCTTTCTGCCCTCCCCTTCCCTGCCCTTGAGGTAGAGATAAAAGGCAAGAAAGAAGAAGAATCCCTGAAGGACCTCCTTGCGGGCTGCGAGCCATGTGACCGCTTCTACATGAACAGGATGTGCCGCGAACAAAAGGGTCCCCAAAAGAGCAACCTGTGCATGGGAATTAGAAGTGACCCTATCTCTCAAATGGGCCGAAAGGCGATATAACGTCAAAAAGACCATAATGCAGGTGAGAATGTAAAAAAAGATATTCGTGATCCGATACCCCATGGGGTTTAGGTTCCAGATGCTGTAGTCAATCGCGTAGCTCAGCATCCGGACGGGCTGATAGGTATTGGCCTTTACATACGTGAATATCCTTTTGATCCCTTCCCAGCTCAGGTCTCGGATGGTGGAGTTCTGACAGATCATACCATCATCCCAATTTGTAAACTGGTTTCCCAGCGAATTGAAGTAGAGGATCCCCACAAAGACTGAGATAAGGACAGGAATGACCCAGGAGTGAAAGGAGAGTTTCCTTTCTCTCTCTTGAAATTGTTCGGATGAATTCCCTTCCATCGCCGTCGCCCTAGGCATGAAGTGAAACTCCTTCCCCTTCCCTATCGATATAGACCCTGAACCATATTTCCAATATGAGTAGAGCCCATATTTTAGCAGAATGATCATAACGTGAAGCGATGTGTTCATCTAAGAGACGCTCGATGCCTTCTCTCTTGAAATATCCCCGATTTAAAGTCCGGCTATCCATGAGGATCTCATAGACATACTCTTTCAACTCTTTTTTGAACCATCTTGAGATAGGAACACCGAACCCCATTTTCCTCCGTTTTAAAATGGCCTCCGGGAGAAAGTCGGAGAAGGCCTTTTTCAGGATAAACTTGGTCGTTGAACCTTTCAGTTTTAAATGGGAGGGGATCCCGGCGACGAGTTCCATAAATTCATGATCCAGAAAGGGTATTCTCGCTTCCAGAGAATTGGCCATGGTAGCAATATCCATTTTGACGAGCAGGTCTTCAGGAAGGTAGGTTGTCATATCCAGATAAAGCAATTTTTCTAAAGGATCATCCGTGTCCCCTTCCTCATATTTTTTTATCAGATAGTCCAAGGGGTCCGTTCCCTTCACCTGTCTCGAAAAATCTTCAGAATAAACGTCATCCTTTTCTTTTTGATTGAAAATCTTTATCTGCTCGGCATAATTTCGTCCTTGATGGGAGGACAACATTTCCATGAAATCAGCCAGGCGGTTCAGTGTCTTTCGCCTCCAGGGTGATTGGGAGAGTATCCTCAAGAAGGCTGGCAAGAGGCTTCTTCGCACTTTTTCAGGTAGCCGGGTGAACCACGAAACATATTTACTCCGGAGATAGCGGGGATATCCGGCAAAGTTTTCATCCCCGGCGTCCCCTGTCAGGACGACTTTCACATGATCTCTCGTCATTTTGGAGACGTAATAAGTGGGTATGGCTGAGGAATCTCCAAAGGGTTCATTATAGTGCCAGACCAGCTTGGGCAAAATCTCAATAGCATTTGGCTTGACCACAAACTCATGATGATCGGTTCCAAAATGGTTTGAGACCATTCTGGCGTATGCAAGTTCATCGAAATCCTGCTCTTCAAAACCAATCGAAAAGGTTTTGACAGGTTGTCCCCCAAGCTTCGCCATGATTCCGACGATCAGACTGGAATCCATCCCTCCGCTTAAAAAAGCACCTAATGGAACGTCACTGATGAGTCTCAGTCGGACTGATTCCTCAAGTTTCCCGCGGATCAGATCACACCATTCTGTAAGGCTTCGCGGGTTCTGTTGTTTGGGGATGAAATGGAGCTTCCAGTATCTTTCGATTTGAACTGTCCCGGGTTCTCGAAAGAGCAGGTAGTGGGCTGGAGGGAGTTTCCTGATCCCCTCAAAAATAGTCTCAGAAGAGGGAACATATTGATAGGTCAAATAGTGGTGGAGGGCAGATGTATTGACCTTCCTCTCAATAGTGGAATCTTGAAGCAGGGCTTTGATTTCCGAGGCAAAGATAAAATGGTCCTTTTGATGATAATAGACCAAAGGTTTTTTCCCCAATCGGTCGCGTGCCATAAAGAGCTGCCTTTGCCTGGAATCCCAGAGTGCAAAGGCAAACATTCCTCGGAACCGGTGAAGGCAATCTACCCCCCACTCTTCATAGCCATGAAGGATTACCTCGGTATCGGACCTTGATTTAAAAAGGTGCCCTTTCCTTTCCAGCTCCACCCTTAACTCTTGAAAATTATAAATCTCTCCGTTGAAAACGATCCAGACTGTTGCATCTTCATTACACATAGGTTGATGAGCCGCGGCTGAAAGATCGATGATCGAAAGGCGCCGATGGCCTAAACCAACTTGGAATCCATTTTCATTCGAAGGTAATGGATGGGTCTTCGTTACTTCAAAAAACTTGCCATCTTTGGTGAAAACCATCCCCTCGTCATCCGGTCCACGGTGGGCCAGAACGTCGCACATTCTCCTAATCGTCTTAGGATTTATACTCTTTTGATGGAAATTTATCTCCCCGCAGATCCCGCACATTTAATCAAACTCCCCAAAACATACTAACATGCATCCAGGCTAAATGGTGGCCGCTTTTCCGCAAGGGTTCTGTAGAGTTTTAAGATTTCAGGAATGTAAAGACTGGAAGCGTACCTTTTGCTCATGCGATTGGAAATCTCTTCCCGATTTAGAACTAATAGTTTTTGAAATTCTGAAGACTTGGGAGCCTCCCTCAATCCTTCCAGCACGATTCCAGCCTTTTCTTTCCGAATGACCTCGGCCGTATCCCCGACCTTATCGGAAACGATACAAGGGAGCCCACAACACATATACTCGCTGAACTTGATGGGGGCCGCTACATGGTTCGTCAGGGTATCCTCTCTCAACAAAACCCCAACATCAGCGGCACATAAATACCCTGCGACTTCGGCATGAGGCACTTGAATAACCCTCACATCATCGGGCTGGATTTGGCCCTTTATAACTTTCATTAACAGGTTTGGTTCATGGGTCAAAAACAGCATAAAGAGATTGTTTACTATCTGCTTCAAGTTGACAAAGAGATTAACGACATTTTCAAGCTTTTGCCATGGTGCAACTCCACCTGAATAAACGAGGACTGTTCGATTTGAAATCCCTATCTTTTTTCTATGGAGATCTCTTAAAGCCTTGCTGAAATTGAATTGAGAGACATTAACGAATGTAGGAATTACAATGACATTCTTAATACGATAATTGGTTTGGAGATGCGCTTTAAAGGCATCTGATACACATAGAATTGTGTCAGCATTTCGAACCACTTGGTCTTCTATCCTTTGATATAATTTACTTAAATATTGAGCAAATAAATTCCTTGCTACCCCCCTGGACCTGTCCATGACTTCATCTGTCACGGCTCCCCTTAAATCTGCAATGATAGTAATGAGATTTGGGCTCTCCCTTTTTAGAGTTAAACCCCGATAGGCATTGAGGTGTCCACGACAGTGGATCACTACCCTCTCCTTCCCATCCAACCAATTTTTAAAACAAGGATGAATGCGTTTCACATCCATAATCAAAGATCTTTTAAATATCGGAGGGGCTTGTTGAAAGTAATAAGTTTTAATGCCTTTTGATTCCAGCTCCTCCTTTTTCTTCAAATATCGTTCTGTCGTTTTAAAACGGAATGGATTGAAAGCAAAGTGAATTAAATTAAATTGAGATTTCAGGGCGGTCTCGAGGAGAGGAAACACCTGAGAATCAAAGGCGGTGTCCATTATTCCTGTGCTTAAGTAGCAAACTTTAGGTAGAATCAT
>Ga0315288_10013302_pt1 | contig 10303 bp, 14 predicted proteins | sample YL17G11_20_MG_FD_203454 | JGI IMG/M metagenome (GOLD analysis project Ga0315288, IMG submission 203454) | Sediment microbial communities from Yellowstone Lake, YNP, Wyoming, USA - YL17G11_20 | ecosystem: Environmental > Aquatic > Freshwater > Lake > Sediment | place: USA: Wyoming | collected... | reverse complement strand
AAATTATGCTAAATTAGAAGCATACCCCTTGACTCATGATCAGTCAAAGGCTAGCTAATAATGATCTAATTCACTATGAAATTACCGAAAGAAACTAGAAGATATTGTCCGTACTGCAGGAAGCACACTTCTCAAACAATAGCCGCTGCCAAGCAGAGAGGAAGAGGCACTGCCCATCCACTTTCTCGAGGAGGAACTTCGAGAGAAAAGAAAAGAGGATTAAGAAGCGGGTATGGTAATATGGGAAGGCGTTCAAAGCCTGCAATAAAAAGCTGGAAGATGAAGACTAAAGTTACGAAGAAAATAAATCTTCTTTACAAATGCAAAGAATGCGGCAAGATGAAACAGATTAGAAAAGGCATACGTTCATCAAGAATTGTAATAGGAGAGAAGGTCTCGAAATAAAATGGCTGAGGAACAAATAGCAAAAGTCAAGAAGGGTGCGAAGAAATCATTTTTTGAAGTTAGAACTCCATTGACTGCAACGAAAATACAACTATATGGTTATTCTGCTGAGGCACTTGATGGGAAGATTATAAGGCTTGATTTGACTAGGAGCTTGAAGGGAAAGAATTTTGAATTGAGATTAAAAGTCATTAAGGATAACGAAGGTTTGAGAGCAGAGCCAGTGGGTTTGGAGCTTCTTGGTTCTTATATAAGAAGAATGATGAGGCTTGGCATAGAATATGTTGAAGATTCTTTTGTTGCTGAGTGTAAGGATGGAAAAGCAAGAATAAAACCTTTCATGATAACAAGAAACAAAGTCTCGAGAGCCGTTAGAAGAGAGCTTAGGAACGGCGCAAGGAAGTTTTTGGAGGGGCATTTAAAGACAAGAACAAGAGAAGAATTATTTACGGAAATAATCACCAATAGGCTGCAAAAAGAGTTATTTGTAAAGTCAAAGAAGGTATATCCTCTTTCTCTTTGCGAGATAAGAATTTTTGAGATGGTTAATGAGAAGAAGTAGCAGTCTAGTATAAAAAATCTTTAATAGTCCGTCTTCTTAGGTTTCTTATGGAATATGGAAAGCCCGTTTGTGAAAAGTGCAAGGGTACAAAAAGGATTAAGCAACCTGATGGAGCTATCGGGCCATGCTGGGATTGTCTTTTTAGCGGAGAAATGGATCAACATTCTAAGAATGTTAAGGATTCGGGGATAAAGATTTAATTAAAATTTAGAAGATTGTCCAAACCAAGGTTAGAATAATTCCTGCCCCGAATAAGCATCCTGCTAATTTACCAATTGCTACTGTCAATGCTGTTCTTTCTTTTTTAGCTTTTGTTCCTTTTAACTTTTGCCATTCATAACCTTCAAATATCCCAGCTAACCCATCGGTAAGTGCATTTCCAACTATTCCTCCGACTATTGCTCCAAGAATTCCGAAGAGTTCTGCACCTGTGATAGCAAAAATTGCTAGCGCACCGTTGTCAATTAGCCCAAATATTATATCTCCTTTGAGGGCAGCAAGGGGTATTTTAAACAACATCATTGGAATTAAAGTTATGACCCCTAACAAAATAAGAATCGGCCCGATAATTTTGTTGTTTAGGGAGAGATAGCTTACGAACAGAATTATAATTGTTAAGATTGCTATACTTGCTATTGCCGTTGTTAAATCTCTTTTTTGCATTTTTATGAGTAGCCCTGCCCGGATTCGAACCGGGGTCTCGACCGCCAAAGGGTCGAATCCTTGACCACTAGACTACAGGGCTATGAGAATAGGGATTAAATTTGCTTTATAAAAGTTGGTAGTTTTTAGTAGGCTTGTTTGTATCTGCCTCGTTTTTCTACGGCTTTTAATCTGTTGATTGTTACTTCATGGTGCTTTGATATCTTGTATCCGTCTAAAACTGCTCTAAAGAATCTTTCATAATTGTTGAAGTGCTTTGCTTCAAGTGCTTGTTTTATCAGATGCAGGTCAACTGCTTTGTCTTCTGCCTTTTTAGATTCAAATCCTAGTCCAAAGTCAATGAAGAATACTTTGTTGTCTTTGAGAATCATGTTGCTTGTTGTTAAATCTCCATGGATTATATCTACATCATGTAATTTTGCGATGTTTTGTCCTATCATCTTGCAAATTTCTTCTGAGTTTTTTAAATTGTCTAGATGTTCGGAGAGTTTTTTTCCTTCTATAAATTCCATGTCGATTTCTTTGTTCTTTTCGTCAACTTTTATTATCTTTGGGACTGGAATCAGCTTGCTTGCTTTTTCGAGGAGCTTTGCTTCTTTCTTGGTTCTTTGCTTTCTTAGCTTTTCATCTAGAATTTCTAGCCTGTAAGACTTTCTTGTTCTTCGTTTTATCAGCTTTCCATCTTTATGGATGAGAATTGCCTCTGCGCCCATTCCTATTATTTTTTCCATAATTATTTTTGGCGGAGTAGTTTTAAATATTCATCTAATTTTAGTTTATAATGGATAGGAAGATTGTTGTTTTGGCTTTATTGTTTGTGTTAATTGGTGTTGGATTTGTTTCTGCTGTTGATTTGCCTCAATGGACAGAGAAATATGTAAATGATTTCGGTGGAATTTTTAATGCAACGCAAGTCGATGGATTAAGAAGCGCACTGATTGGAATTGAACAGAACACTACTGCAGAAGTAGTTGTTGTTACAGACAATGAGTGTGCTTCTAAGGGGGGGCTAAGCCAGTATGCTATTAATTTACTCAATGAATGGAAAGTTGGAAAGGCTGAGAAGAATAACGGAATGGTTATCTTGTATTGCAAGGAAGAAAAGAAGATATTTGTTGCAGTAGGTTATGGTTTAGAGGGAATATTGCCTGATTCAAAAATTGGGCGCTTGCTCGATGAAAATTATGTTCCCCTTCGGGACTCGGGAGATGTGCAGGGCGGAATTATTAGTTTTGTGAATGTAATTTCTCTAGTAATTGAAGAAAATAAAGATGAGGTTATTGCAGGAACGGCTGGGGGAAACTCTTCTGATACTGATACTTCTTCTTGGGTAGTTTTTGTTATTTTTATTCTAATTATGATACTTTTTAGAATTTTTTCCAGGAAAACACTAAGATGCAAGAAAGATGGGCTGAAAATGAAAAAGATTGGGAGAAAAGGGAATGAGTATCTTTATGAATGCCCCAAGGGGCATGTTGAACACATTGCTATTGCGGCAGCGACAGGATTTTGGGTTGGAAGCATGCTTGGTAGAGGCTTTGGCGGGGGTGGTGGAGGCTTCGGCGGCGGAGGATTCGGAGGCGGAATGGGCGGAGGCGGAGGCGCTGGGAGATAGTTTTATAAATAAAATTTGCATAAAAATACTATGAATAACAAAGGATTATCTAAGACATGGTGGATTATTATCGGAATAGCGGCATTGCTTGTAATTTACATTATATTCTCATACAATAGGTTTGTAACTTTAGACCAAAATATCAATGGAAAGTGGAGTGAGGTTGAGAGCCAATATCAAAGACAAGCTGATTTAATTCCTAATTTTGTCTCTTCAGTTGCTAGTCAAGTCGGAGTTGAAACTAAGTTTGTCAAGGATGTTATTGATGCAAGAACAAAATGGGTAGATGCCACAAGTCAACTTGATAAAGAAGCAGCTGGAGTGCAGATGAGCAATGGTGTAAATGCATTCGTCAATGCAGTTGCTGAGAATTATCCAGTTCTTCAAGCAAGCGAGGGTTATACTGGACTAAGAGATGAAATGGCCGGAACACAAAATAGGATTACAGTTGCAAGAGGGGAATACATCAAGGCAATACAGAGCTACAATACTGCAATATTAAGATTCCCTGGGAATGTGCTTGCTGGAATTTTTGGATTTGGATCTAGAGATTATTATCAAGCAGAAGAAGGTTCAGTAACAACACCTGAGCTTGGTGCGGGCGTTTTGCCTTAGAACTGACTTTTAGAACTTCATCTTCTTGCCGAACTTCTTTGCAAGCTTCATCATTGCTCTTTGGTCCATTTTTCCTTCTGCCATTCCTGATTGGGATTTTATCATTTCTTTTATCATCCTAAACTGCTTTATCATTGTTCTTACGTCGCTTGTGGAAACTCCAGAACCTTTTGCTATCCTTTGTATTCTTGAAGTTTGCTTTTCCAAGATTTCTGGGTTTTGTTTTTCTTCTTCAGTCATTGATTTTATTGCAGCTTTCCAATTTTTTACTTTCGATTGTTGTTGTTCCAAAGCAGATTCGGGAATTTTTTCTTTCATTCCTCCCAATCCAGGGATTAGAGACATAATTTTATCCATAGAACCCAATGAACCCATCGCTTCCATTTGCGACTCGAACTCATGCATCGTAAACTTTCCCTCTCTTAATTTTTCTTGGGTCTTTTTGATTTCATCTTCAGACATTACAGAATGAACTTTTTCTATAAGCGCTTGCAGGTCACCCATTCCTAGGAGTCTCGATAAGAATGATTCAGGGTTAAATAGCTCTAAATCTGCTGGTTTTTCACCAGTTCCTATGAAAAGGACAGGTGCTTTTACTTCTGCACATGCGGTAAGAGCTCCGCCGCCTTTTGCAGTAGAGTCCATTCTGCTTATTATAACTCCAGTGATATTTGCTGCAGATTTGAATCCTTCTGCCTGCAGTTTGTCCAATATCTGCAGGCATTATTAAAATTGTTTCAGTAGGTTTTGTCATTTTTGCAATCTCTTTCATCTCTTTTATTAGTTCATTGTCTAAAGAATCCCTGCCTGCGCTATCAACAAGAACTAGAGAATAATCTTTTAGCTTATCTTCATATTTTTTCCAGATTTTTTTAGGATCTTTTTCGCCAGGCTCAACAAACGAGGCAATGTTTAATTTGTCGCATAGCTGCTTTAGCTGTTCTGATGCTGCAGGCCTGTGAACGTCAAGCCCAATTGCACAAACCTTGTTGCCTCTTTTCGCATAATATGCTGCTAGCTTCGATATCGTGGTGGTTTTTCCTGAGCCGTACAATCCAACCATCAAAAAAACGTTGTGCTTTTCAAGATGAATCTCTCTATTTTCTCCTAGAATTTTTATCAATTCGTCGTGAAGGAGTTTTATAATGTGTTCCTTCTTTTCAACTCCTTTTATTCTCTCGTCGAATGCAGCTTTCTTTATTTTGCTTGTTAGTTCTAAAACTAGGGCGACATTAACGTCTGCTTCTATAAGCGCTCTTTGAAGGTCTTTTACTATTGATTCGACAAGATTTTTGTCGAGAAAGATGGCATTAGCTATCTTGTCTGTTGTTTTTTTCAGGATGTTCGAGAGCTTTTCAAGCATATAAGAAGGAGTCTGGGAGTGGTTAATAAATTTGTGGTTTTATTACAATCCTAGATGTTTCAGAACCTCAGATTTTTTGAAATCTTGAAGGTCATCGTAGCCTTGTCCAATGCCTAGGTAATAAATTGGTCTCTTTGTAACATAAGAAACAGAAAGGATTGTTCCGGCTTTCTCATCGACATCTGCTTTGCTAAGAACTATTCCATCGATTCCTGCGGTTTCATTGAAAGTTTTTGCTTGTTCGACTGCGTCATTGCCTGTTATTGACTCTCCGACGAAAATTTTCAAGTCGGGTTTGGAAATTCTTACTATTTTTTCCATTTCTTTCATTAAATTTTGCTTGGTATACATTCTTCCTGCAGTATCTATTAAAACAACTTTTATATGGTTCTTTTTTGCATATTGGATTGCGTCAAATGCAACTGCTGCAGGGTCGGATCCGTACTCTTTGGCGATTACTTCAATTCCCAACTTATTCCCGTGGGTTTGCAATTGTTCTATTGAGGCTGCTCTGAAGGTATCCGCGGCTGCCATAACAACAGAGAGATTAGATTTTTTCAGCTTGTGAGCCAATTTGGCGATGCTTGTTGTTTTTCCAGAGCCGTTTATTCCGAAGAATAAGATTACAAACGGGCTGTCTGTTTTGGTTTTTATCTTTTCAATAAGACTTTCTGGTTCTATCAGGACATTAAGAATTGAATCTTTCAATGCCGAGGTGATTTTTTGTTCTATTTCTGCCCTTTTTATTTCGGTCCCTATTAATGATTTTGACAAATCTTCCTTTATTTTTTCTACAACTTCAATGGCCACATTGTTTTCAAGAAGTATTATTTCTAACTCTTGGAATATCTCATTGAAGTTTTCCTTAGTTATTTTTGCGGATGAGAGTTTCTTGAAGAATCTTGAGAAAAAGTTTTCCTTCGGAGCTTCTTCTATTTCTTCTTCAACCTCTTCTTCGGCTTCTCCTAGTATTTCTTCTATTTCTTCGGACGGTTTTTCTTCATCTGGTTTTTTTATTTCCTGTTCCTTTTCAGCTTCTTTTATTATTTCTTCAACTTTCTCCTCTTCCTCTTCTTCCTTCGTCCTGATGAACTTTTCTCTTAGTTTTGTAAAGAATCCTTTCTCTTCTTTGGGCTTTTCTTTAGTTTGTTCTTTGGTAAATTCTTCTTCTATCTCCCTTTCTACCATTTTTTCTGTCTTTTCTTCTATTGCCTTTTTTATTTTCTTTTTTGGTTTCTTGGATACTTTTTTTTCATTCTTTGCCTTATTTTCTTTCTTTTTCTCAGGCTTGCCTAACCAAGATGAAAGTTTTTTCTTTAATGCTTCAAACATATAGATTGAATTCGGCGAAACTTTATAAATCTTGATAACTATGAGCTTATATGAAAGGGGTTTTTGTAATAATTGATGGGGTGGCTGATGAGCCTTGTTCTCAACTGGGGGATAAAACTCCTCTTGAGGCAGCCAAGACTCCAAATTTGGACGAGCTGGCCAAGAAATCAAAAATAGATTATTGTTATACCGTAAAAGAGGGGGTTGCTCCAGAATCTTCTCCTGCAATTGTTTCTTTGCTAGGTTATGATCCTAATTTTGCTCCTAGAGGACCATTGGAAGCAAGAGGAATCGGGGTAAAAATAAAGAATGGAGATTTAGCAGTCAGATGTAATTTTGCGACGCTCGATAATTTGGATAATTTGAAACTTATTGATAGAAGAGTTGGAAGAACTTTAACAACTGAAGAAGCAAAAATTCTTGCAAAGGCGATAAATGAGAATGTCAAACTTCCTTTCAAGTTTGAATTCTATCCTTCAATACAGCATCGAGGAGTTTTGATAATAAGGGGAGGATTTTCTGATAATATAAGCAATGCCGATCCAGGTTATGGGATAGGGGTGGTCTCGGGAAAGGATGACAAACTTGTTTTTTCACAGCCTTATGATGATGAAGATGATTCTAAATTGTCTGCAGAGCTTATTAATAGTTTTGTCAGACAAAGTTTCCAAGTTCTTGACAAACATCCGATAAATGTTGCGCGGGTCAAGAAAGGGCTTTACTCAGCAAATGTTATTTTATGCAGAGATGCCGGAAGTTCTCCTCCAAGATTTAAGAAACTGCCTGGCAAGTGGATGGGTTTGGGATATATGCCATTAGAAGTTGGGATTGGTGAATCTGCAGGCATGAGTGTTTACAAATTTAAATATCCAAAACTAAAAGGAGTAGATGCTTATGGCAATTTGTACGAGGGGCTTAGCGATGCGATAAGATATGCAAAGAAAATGCTCTGGTGGAACAAGAACAAGTATGACTATTTTTATATTCATTTCAAGGAAACAGATATTCCTGGGCATGATAATAAGCCTTTTGATAAGGTAAAAATGATTGAGATGATAGACAAGGATTTCTTTTCTTATCTTAAGAAATTTATAGGAAGTTCGAAATTAATAGTAACCGCAGATCACTCGACTCCATGTAGGAAGAAGGCCCATAGTGCAGACCCTGTTCCTGTTTTGATTTATCCTTTTGAAAAAAAATCCGAGAAAAGATTTATTGAAAGAGACGCTTTAACTGGCAAGAAATTAAACGGAAGGAGCCTGTTAAAAAACATTCTTTTTAGCAAATAAATCTTAACTATAATAATCTTTTAATATCTTGATTTTCTGTTCAGAAAATGAAATATGATACTGTTCCTATGATGAAGGTTAACACAATACATATTGATAACGGGAAGCATAAAGAGTGGGAGCTGGTATTGTCAAAAGAAAATCTTGAGCATATTTCTCAGGGTTTTCCTGATGTTGAATGTCTTATAGGACATACGGGAAATGGGTTTTATTTTCAATTATTTCAAGGAGGTATTGGTGAGATGCCAAAATCATTTAAGCCTATGCAAGATGGATATGGGTATTTTGCAAACATTGGAATGCCCCAAGTTGAAATTCCTAGTTGGCTTCTTTCAGCAGATCAATACACTGAAAAATCTAAAAGAGAATGGAAAAGATTGTCTGATTTGCGGAAAAAGGGCTTAGAACACGCAATACAAAATTTGGGGAAAATTCCTATCGTTCATGAAGGACTTTTAACAAACCCATATACTCGCAAAAAGATTGATTTTACCTTAGGGAATGTTGTTTTGAGAATAGAAAAAGAAGATAGTAAAATAAACAATCCTGTGCCTGTTGCTAGTTAAGAATTGAAATAAATAGAGAACAATTATTTTTATAAAGAGCGTTTTGGTTTTTTTAATATGATTGCTTATAATGATTTGTACGAGCTACTTAGGAAAGAAAAATTCAGTGAGAATTTGCAGGCATTGCCTAAGAATTTTTTTGAGGATGTTTCAGAATATCTAAACGAAAAAAAGGAGCAATCTGCGATGGGCAGCGACATGTTTGCAGATTCTGTTGCCAAATCAAAGAAACAGCTCGAGAATTTTATTGCAATATTCAAAGAGATGATGCTCCGAAGAAAGAAAAAATTGTTGAACTTAGTTTTTGTTGCTGCTGAAACAGGAATTATGAAGAGAGATTATGAAAATATGCTCTCTCTTGAGAGGGAACTTTTTGAGAAAATGGTCAAATCTTTCGAAGAATCTGAAAAAGAATTGGCAAAGGTTTTTGCTTCGAAGAAGTCTGAAGAAAAGAAGAAGCACAGAATGATAATCTTTAATCAAAATGTTGAGCAGTTTGTTGATTTGTTTGGAAATGCAGTAGGGCCGTTCACTTCTGGGGAATTGGCCAACTTGGAAAGCGAGGTTTCTGAAATTTTAGTTTCTGGCGGAAAAGCCAAATTTGTTGACGAGGATTCTTAATAGCATAACAATTTTATTATTTCTCTTTAATTTTAAGATAAGCAATAACTGTTGGAATTGCAAGAAGCGCAGAGATTACAACGACATATCTTGCTCCGATGTTATCTATCAAATATCCAGCAAGCGGAAGAGCAATTATCCCAGCTAGAGAGGTCATCATGCCTGAAACACTTCCTATGGTCGCTCTTAATTTATTTGGGATAAACTTATGGAAATAGGTTCTGCTGACCGGGCTTTGAAGCCCAAAAAAGAATAATGATGCAAAAATGATAATTAAAGCATAAAGGTAAGTCTGAGCAAATAAAACTAAAAGGAGTATAATTGAACCGATTATTGTCGCTCCGATTATTAAGTTAAGCTCTTTTCCCTTTTTCATGAACTTTCTTGACAATAATGGTGCTACAACCATAATTGCCCAAATTGCACTCCAGAAATACCCAAAAGATTGGTCGGGGAATCCAAGATCTTTTAAGAATGGAACAAAACCAAGAGTTTCTCCAAAGAAAACAGCAATTGTTGAGAAAAAGAGCGCCACAAACAAATAGAACAGAACAGGATGGGAATAAGCATACTTTAAGGAAACCACTGATTGTTTTTTCAGATTTAGAAGTGAAGTTTCAATGTTAAACTTTTTTCTTAGATGGTCTTCCCTAGCAAATAGCAGTATTGAAAATGAGACCATATAAGAAAGAAAACCAACTATCCAAATTATAGACAATCCTAAAAAGCTGACAAGCAAGGAACCCAACAAACCCGAAATAATCAAGGCAAATGCATCAATACTCTGGGATTTGCTAAAATAGCTATGCACTAACTTTCTGTTTTTGTTTTTGATTAAATCAACAATCCACGCCTCTTTTGCTCCTGAAGAGAATGTAACTGCGATTCCTAAAAGGGCAAATATAGATAATATTGATGCATAGTCTTTTGCGAAAAATAAAAGCAAAAAAGCCAAGCCCGCTAAAAAATAGCTCAACAAAACGGAAAATTTTCTTCCATATATATCTGCCACTGCTCCCGTGGGGATTTCGAATAAAATAGAGGTAAGCGGGGCCATAGCCATTATAATTCCTATTTGGAACAGGCTAAAATTTAGTCCAAGAAAATAAACAATCATGAATGCGGGAGCAAAAAAAAGTATGGGAGAAATGAGAGAATCTAAATAAAATGGCCAAAGTATCTTTAACTCTCTTCTGTCAAAAAATTTCATTTTGTCCTCTTTTAAAAGCCTCCAGAGGGGATTGAACCCTCGGCCCTCAGTTTACAAAACTG
>Ga0315288_10013301_pt1 | contig 10303 bp, 8 predicted proteins | sample YL17G11_20_MG_FD_203454 | JGI IMG/M metagenome (GOLD analysis project Ga0315288, IMG submission 203454) | Sediment microbial communities from Yellowstone Lake, YNP, Wyoming, USA - YL17G11_20 | ecosystem: Environmental > Aquatic > Freshwater > Lake > Sediment | place: USA: Wyoming | collected... | reverse complement strand
TCTAGGGCCCGTTTGGGTACTTCGGAGTCCGCAGCGGCAGCAGCTTGACGTAATCCCTCCTTTCCCTCTCGGCAAAGCTCGAGCGGAGAGTCTTGGGCCAAATCTGTGCGATGGAGGGGCATTCTACGCGCTCACCGAACGCACCGACTGCTCGCCTTGGCGGATCCAGAAGACGTGGAGAGTCTGTTCAGTACTGGACGAGTAAACGGCCTCGGGAGATCGTGACGGCCGAGTGAGCGTCTGCCCTCTCCCGCCGCACTTCCCGGCGAGGGGGTCCTCCCCGCCTTAATTCCGGCGGATTGAAGGCAGCTTGGACCGCGAGCGCTCGTTCAAAACAAAAAACCAAATAAATAAGAAAAGATGTGACACCAAAACGAGATGGGGCTAACCCGGGACTGATTGCGTCCGCCACCTCCTTCAGGCAGAATAGACGGAGTATAGGTGGCCAGGATTACCACCAGAAACGAGTGCATCCCGGCTCGCTGCTGCCCTATTCCAAGTTGGCAGCGACGTGGGAGGTGGGATTCTGAATCAGTCTCCGAGCACACAAATACTGCCTGAAGATCCGTGGCTAAGGAAGGTTATCTCGGATGACGAAGACGCCGAGCAGGCCTGGAAGATCATTGTTCGACTGGGAGTAGACCCGCGAGTGCTCGAAAGCCGGCTCCTGGGACTGCGGGAATCAGAAGATCCTACAATCGGTTTTCGGGCTCTCTCAAGGAAGGAGACCGAGCGAGGCGTTAAGAGAATCGAACACTTGGCCAAGTACCTCGATCGTGTGGCCGAAGACATCGGGCACTTCAATGTCGAACTTGCGCACGTCCTGCCAGGTCCCCTGCCTCCGCCGGGTACCCCCCTCGGCGAAATGTTGTCGCGCGTCCCACCAGGCGCCCAACTCATACGGCTGCGTGAATGGCTGTTGCATCTTGCCTGTGCGCTGAAAGAGTGGCTCCAACAGCCTCAACGGAGCGAGAAGAGGCTCCGCTTTCCGGATAGCGTCCACACGATCGGAGCCGAGATCGTGCACTTGTGCGTCGTGGCGTCCGGTTTCGCGGAACTTGACCCGCAAGGCGTGCTGCGTGCAACTCTGCAATCCGCCGGCTCGAAGGTTTTAAGGGTGAAACCAAACAAGCTGCCCGGGAAGCCTCGATACTGGTACAAACAAGTAGGTGCCCTCTGCGACGCAATTCTGGCCGGCGGCGACGCCCTTAAACGCCCCTTGGACGTGCGGAGTTTGCGCAGGGCCTACAACAGCCTACATCCCCAGCTCGCAGCCGCGCTAAAAGCCCCAAAGCAACGAGCGCGGAAGGGAAACATGCGCCGTAAGAAGGCCTGAGCCTCCCCAGCACCCGCCAAATTCTTGCCCTCTAATGTGTCCTCGACCGTGCTTTGTCCATGCCCTATCCTCACCACCGAAATGAGGAGGTAGTACGTGCGCAAAACAGATGACAAGGCATGCGTGAATATCGAGCCGGCCCTGAGGCGAGAACTCCTTGCGGTTCCCCAATTCTCGCGAGGGGCGAAGGTGACGGACAGTTGCACCAGGCGGTGGCTGCTGGAGAGAAAGATCAGCTACGTCAAGCTTGGCAGGCTAGTCAGGATTCCGGCAGATGAACTCGACAGGCTCATCGAAGAGGGTCTCCGCCCACGCCGCGAGGTGACGACGCGATGAAACTCGCTGACTTTCTTCCATTGCTCAAGCAGGTCAAGAAGACGGGCCGGGGCTGGACAGCGAGGTGCCCAGCGCATGATGACCGCAATCCGTCGCTGTCAATTGCGGAGGGGCGCGACGGCAGGATCCTGCTCAAGTGTCACGCGGGCTGCGAGCTGAGTGCGATTCTTGCGGAGTTGGGACTCGAGGTGGGTGATCTGTTTTCAGACGGCACCGGGAAGCGGGGCGGTCGGGGCACGAAAGGTAAGCGGGGGAGAGGGGGGGCCCAGATCCCCCCCAAGAAGGCTGCAACACCGCACAAGGCCTCCGGCTTATCTCTGGAGCAGTATGCCGCCGAAAAGAAAATCCCCGTGGATTTCCTGCGCGGTCTCGGATTGACCACAATTCATCTCGGCAGTCAACCCGTCGTCCGTATTCCGTATCGTGGCGCGGACGGACTCGAAAAGGCTGTCTGCTTCCGCCTCGCGATGGTGGGTGAGGACCGTTTCCGCTGGAGGAGTGGCTCGAAGCCGTGCCTATACGGGTTGTGGCGGCTGAAGGCTGCTAAGGAGCGCGGCCACGTTTGTCTCGTGGAGGGGCCATCTGACTGCCATACCCTCTGGTATCACGACATACCTGCCGTCGGCCTACCTGGTGCAGCGGCGTGGCGGGAAGAGTGGGCAGAACTGCTTGATGACATCCCCTGCATCTACGTGCCGGTTGAACCTGACAAAGGCGGCGAGGCGGTTCTTAAGTGGCTTTCACGATCCAAGATCAGGGACCACACGGAACTGGTTCGGCTCCAAGGCGCGAAGGACGCCTCAGCACTCTACCTGGCGAATCCCTCCGGCTTCGTTCCAGCCTGGCAGGAAGCCTTAGCGTCCTCCGTCCCATACTCGGCACTGGAGCGGGCGGAAGCTGAAAGCAGATCACGGGAGCTGTTTCAAAGATGCGCAGAGTTGGCGTGGTGTCCCAACATTCTGGGCCGCCTGCCGAAGGTGATGCAGCACCTTGGCCTCACTGGTGAGCAGAAGGTGGTGAAGTTGCTCTACCTCGCTCTGACCACACGACTGCTTCGAAGACCCACGTCTGTCGTCGTTAAAGGCCCGTCATCCGGCGGGAAGTCCTACATCGTCGATAAAATGTTCCAGCTTTTCCCTAGCAGTTGCTACTACGTACTCTCCGCCATGAGCGAACGCGCCCTGGCGTACTCGGAAGAACCCCTGAAGCACCGTATGCTCGTCATCTTTGAGGCGGCGGGTTTGTCGAGCGACCTCGCCTCGTATCTGACCCGGTCCCTGCTGAGCGAAGGTCGCCTGCGTTACGAGACTGTCGAGAAGACCGCACAGGGTCTCCGTCCCCGCCTTATCGAGCGCGAAGGCCCGACGGGCCTGATTGTCACGACCACCCAACTCCACCTGCACCCGGAAAACGAAACGCGCCTGTTGTCAGTCACGGTGAACGATTCAAGAGAGCAAACGAAAGCAATCCTGAAGGCACTGGCCGACGAGAACGAGCATGGGGATAACCGTTCCTTGCTTGCGCCCTTCCATGATCTTCAGGATTGGCTCGCGTTGAAAGGCAACCGCGTCACGATCCCTTACGCAAAGACGCTGGCTGAGCTGATTCCCCCTGTTGCGGTCCGTCTCCGGCGGGATTTTGGCTCGCTTCTCAACCTGATTCGGGCCCATGCATTGCTTCATCGCGCCAGCCGGGATACCGACGCATCAGGCCGCGTCGTCGCCTCCATAACCGACTATGCTGCGGTTCGCGATTTAGCGAGCCCTCTCTTTTCCGAGGAGTTGGAGCTTACGGTTCCGAGCGCGGTACGTGAGACCGTGGAAGCCGTGGCGGTGCTGTGTGAGGAGGCTGAAGGCGAAGTCTCAATCAAGCAACTGGCAACTCACCTGAAGCTGGACCGCACGACAGTTACGCGCCGGGTCAAGGCGGCCGTGGATCAAGGCTACCTCAGGAATTTGGAGGACAGACCGCGCAAGGCATTCAGGCTAGTTCCCGGTAGTCCTATGCCGGAAGACGTTGAGTTGCTTCCGGCGCCAGAGAAGTTGGGGTGTTGGAGCGCTCCGTGCGATTCGGAAGGCCTGCCCCCTCCACCGACCACCGTGCCCTTTGGCGGAACGACAGAATCCCAAATGCCGTTCGCGGATGATGAGGTGGCTTTGTGACAGGTGCGGCGGACATCCTTGCTGAGCTTTCCCGGCGCGGCGTGATGGTTCGGGTTGACGGCGAGAATCTCCGGCTCAAGCCCAAGGCGGCCTTGGATGAAAAGCTATTGGACCAGATCCGGGATCACAAACCTGAAATCCTTCGCGCGCTTTCCGGCCGACCGCCACTGTGCGGTTCGCCCGATTGCGCTGGATGCTATGAGGTAGAGCCGGGGAAGCGAATCCATCCTCCCCAGGCGTCGGCGGAGTGGGAAGAGCGGCTACGGCGCTGGGAGCCCAAGGGGAAACCCCAATGACGGCGAGCCAGAACGAGAACAGTTCCTGTTCAGCGCGATGTGCGGTCCCGCAACTTCGATCGAGAGGTTACCAGTATGGAAGACGATATAGTCGGGCACCTAATCAAAGGCCGACTGCATAAGGAGGGACTCGCTATGCCAAGAAGGAGAAACAAAATCTCATTTACTCGCTTGACGGCCCGAATTCCTCGGGATGTTCACGAAATGATGTGGGGCGTATCGTCACTCACCGGGATCAGCCTCAACGGGCTCATCTGCCTGGCGCTCCATGAGCAGGTCTCTTGCGATCAGCGAGTGTTGACTCCTCGCCGGGCACCCAAAAGCCTCCCGCGGCCTGAGGAAAGCCAACCGGAGCACCTGAACGTCCGGAATGAGCCCACAGGAGGGAATGATGCCGCGCAAGATCGACCTAACGCGTGAGCGGAAGATTCGCGAGTTGCGTAACAGAGGCTTGGGCGTGCGCCGCATAGCGCGCGAAATCGGCGCTTCGCCATCGACGGTCTCGCGTCTCCTCCGGGGCACTGTAGACCATGCGACCTTGAGCGCGTTGACTAACGACGTCCGCGTGCTAGATAAGAGGACCGCTCTTCTTGTCCAAGCAGTGAGATTCGTCTGCCGCGCGTTCCCCCAAGGTCATCCCGTTCGCCTCCAGCTCCAGGACCTGCTCCCGCTCCTAGAGGCCAACCCGAAGTAGACATCTGCGGTATCACGTTGCCGATCCCCCCGTGATAGCGGGGCATTCTATGCGCTCACCGGACCCGCCCCCTGCTCGGCTTGCCGGAGCCGGAAGGCTGGGAGTCGCCGTCCAGGACTGAACGAGCAGGCAGCCTTGGCAGACGAAGGGGCACCAGCGAGCACTCTCGCAGCGCGCCTCCCGGCAAGGGGTCCCCCCACCCCCGCAGCGGTCGGATTACTGAAGGCTTGGGGAGAGGGCGCCCGCCGCTTCAAGAAAAAGTACAGGAGACGGACGAAGCATGGCACCACACTCAACGGGCCTAGCTAGGAACCTCCGCCGTCATCGATTGGATCAACGACGGTTGTCGTACGTCCCCTCTCCGAGCTCGCCCCGGAATTTCATGGAGTTTGCTGACTGGGGGCCTGTGACCTGAACTCAGACGCGTCGTGGCAAGGTGCGGTGGATGGGCCTTCCGTCGAGGACGTGCGCTGCCTCTAACCAGGCTTCAGCCAGGGTGGGATGCGCATGGATGATCGAGCACATTTCCTCGAAGGTCAGCTCGGCGCGCAAGGCGACGGTGGCTTCGGCAATCAGTTCGGTGGCGTGAGGGCCAACGGCATGTGCTCCCAGAAGCCGGCCGGTTTCCTCATCGGCCACCCACTTCACGAAGCCCCGGGGCTCGCCAAGAACCAGGGCTTTCCCCAGGGCGGCCAGATTGAACTTCCCTATCTTGACTGCCGTCCCCCTTTGCCGCGCTTCTTCCTCGCTCAGGCCCACACTGGCGATCTCCGGAGATGTGAAAACGCAGTTTGGGATGTACTTCTCATTCTTGTGGAGACGACGGCTACAAGCGTTCTCCGCCGCGATCAACCCTTGGGAGGTGGCCGCGTGGGCCAACTGGGGTCCGCCGGTCACGTCGCCGACGGCATAGACGGTGGCGACTTCGGTCCGACCGTATTCGTCAACGGCGACAAAGCCCTCCTTGGTCGTGCCCAGGCCAGCATTCTCCAGCTTGAGGTCCTGAGTCATCGGCCTCCGCCCCACGGTTGCCAGGAGCCAATCCCCCTCCAGCCACTCACTGCCTGCCTTCCCCCTTACTCCTCGGTCGTCGGCCGAAATTTCATCCAGTGTAACTCCGGTCAGGATTCGGATACCCAGGGTCCGTTCCATGTGGCGACGCAGCTCGCGGCGGAGATCGGCATCGAAGGTCGAGAGGATATCCTCGAGGAGTTCCACCACGGTCACACGAACCTTGAGCTGCGAGAGCATGCAGGCGAATTCGCAGCCAATGATCCCGCCTCCCAGAACCAAGACATGCGTCGGCAGCGTCGTGCGCGAAAGAAAGGAGCGACTGTCGAGCACCCGATCGTGCTTGGACAGGAAATCCGGCATCAATGAGGCAGCCCCGGTGGCGATAATCGTTTTCTCAGCCCCGATCACGAGTTGGGAGGCACCAGACTCACCCTCGGCATTGACCGCAATACGGTTGCGATTAAGAAATGCAGCCGTCCCCTTGAACACCTTTATCCCGTTGCTGTCCATCAGTTGCTGGACGCCATTCCGCAGCTTCCCGACCACTTGCCCCATACGCGACGTCATCGCCGCATAGTCGTAGGAGACGCCCTCCGCCTGCACCCCCATTCCCTGCGCTGAGCTCATCCGAGCGAACAGCTCGGCAGAGTTCATGAGGGTTTTGGTGGGAATGCACCCCCAGTTGAGGCAGGTCCCCCCGAGTTCTTCCTTTTCCACGAGGGCGACCGAGATACCGAGTTGCGTCGCGCGGATGGCGGCAGGGTAGCCCCCGGGGCCGGCACCGATTACCACTAGGCCAAACGTTTCCACCAGGATGTCTCCTCGAGTCTGTGCTTGATGGCGTTGATGAACTTGGCAGCTGTCGCGCCATCGATCAAGCGGTGATCAGCGGAGAGGGTCATCTTCATCATGGAGCGGATCACCACTTCGTTGTCTACGACGACTGCCTTCTTCGCGATACTCGATACAGCCAGGATGGCGCTCTCCCCAGGATTGATGATGGCCGTGAAGTTCTCCACATCAAGCATGCCCATGTTGGAAATGGTGAAAGTGCTTCCCGTCATCTCGTAGGGGGTGAGCTTGCCAGCATGGGCTTTGGCGGTGAGTTCCGTGGAGCGCTCGTGGGTCTCCGCCAGGCTTAACCTGTCGGCATCCCGGATGACAGCAACGACCAGTCCGTCGTCGAGAGCTACCGCCAAGCCTATGTGGACCCGGCTATGCCACGATGCGCTTTTGCCGTCCGTGGTGCTGTTCACCATGGGAAACTCTTTCAGTGCCAGGGCCGCGGCCTTCAGGACGAAATCGGTCACTGTGTGGCTCGAGCCCTGCTCCTTCAACTGGAGCCGATACTCGGCCAGAGCAGTCATATCCACTGAAACAGTGGTGAAGAAGTGCGGTGTGGTGGTGAAACTCTGAGTGAGGCGGCCAGCGATGATCTGCCGCATGCGGGTCATCGGCTTGGGCAGCTCGGCAAGAGCATTCCGTACATCTTCGACCGTTACGCGCCGCGACTCGTTCTGGTCTCGCAATGCCAGCAAGTCGAGTTTCCACTTCAACGCCAGTTTCTTGGCAGCGGGTGTGATTCTTAGCTGATCATATCCTTGCGCCACAAGGTAGGCTTTCACGTCTTTCTCGAGAATACGCCCGTTTGGACCCGTACCTCGGACGCGTTGCGGCTCGACGCCGCTCTCTCTCGCCAGACGCGCGGCACGGGGAGTGATCGCGATTACGGCCGGCATTCCCGGTGGGGGTGCGGTCGGAACTGAAGAGGGCTGAACGCTCGGCGAGAGCGCGGATTCGGCCGGGAACACGCGGTGCGCTTTTTCCCGTGACGGTTCTTTTGCCGCGGTCGTGACCGGTTGCGGTGCAAGCCGGGTTGGTGGAATAGCAGGTGTCTGTCCTGCCGAAACCGGGGGAGGGGCGGGCGTCTCCGGGATGGATTCACCAGGCTGACCAATGTAACCAACAACGGTCTGGACAGGAACCGTTTGACCTTCCCGCACCAGAATCTTGAGAAGCGTGCCTTCGAAGAAGCTCTCGACCTCAAGAATCGCCTTGTCGGTTTCAATCTCAAAGAGAATGTCGCCCTTGGCGACCAGATCACCCTCTCTTTTGCGCCATTGGACAATCGTGCCGACTTCTTCCGACTGACCAAGTTTCGGCATGGTAACCGCTCGAGCCATTCGCTGAACCTCTCTTAAAGGAGGGACCTCGCCGCCGCGAGGATGTCCTCAACCGTGGGCAGAAACGCGGCCTCCAGGACGTGCGACTGGGGCGCGATGCCGTTCTTAGCGCCAACGCGCAGAATCGGTGCGTCGAGATAGTCGAAAGCCTCGCTCTGGACCCTCGAAGCCACCTCGCCCGTATAGCTGCCGACCTGCACGGCCTGGCTCACCACCACGCAACGCCCGGTCTTCTGGACGGAGCGGAGGACCGTCTCGATGTCCAGGGGCACGAGGCTTCTCAGATCGACAACCTCTGTGCTGGCGCCCGACTCAGTCTGGAGGCGGTCCGCTGCCTTCAGGGAGTCCTGGACCGCCGGGCCCCAAGCCACAATCGTAAGGTCGTTGCCGGAGCGTTTCACCTCGGCGATCCCCAGGGGTACCAGGTATTCCTCCTCGGGCACGACGCCCTTCTCACCGTAGAGTAGCTGGGATTCGACAAAGACCACGGGATTGTTGTCCCGGATGGCGGACTTCAGCATGCCCTTGGCATCGTGAGGAGTTGCGGGGTAGACAACGTAAAGGCCGGGAACGTGGGCCATGAGGGATTCCAGGGTTTGCGAATGCTGCCCACCGTAACCTTTGCCGCCGCCGACGGAGGTTCGAATCACCAACGGAACTTCCACCTGGGCGCCCGACATGTAGTGCCACTTGGCGGCCTGGTTGCAGATTTGATCCCCTGCCATCAGGGCGAAATCCATGTACATGAGCTCGACAACCGGCCTTAGCCCAATCATGGCGGCGCCCACGGCCGTGCCGCAGATCGCCGCTTCCGAGATCGGCGCATTGAAAACCCGGTCGCGGCCGAACGTCTCCAGCAGACCCTTGCTCAGCTTGAACGCGCCCCCGTATTCGGCCACATCCTCTCCATAGAAGATCACGCGCCCGTCGCGCTTCATCTCCTCAATCAGGGCTTCCTTGATGGCGTCGCGATACGTGATCTGACCCTGAACGCGCTTTATGACGGGGGGAGGCGCGAAGATTTCCACTTTCCGAGACTCCGGTGGCACTGTTTCAGCCGTTGTGTCCGTGTACATATACTTGATAACGTCCAAGGGGTCCGGGTCGGTCGCTTCTGCCGCGCGTATGGCCGCCCGCGCGTTTCGCTCCCGAACCTTGACCTCCAGCCTTGCCAAGGCCTCTTCGTTCAGCACGCCGCATTCCAGGAGTTGCTTCCGAAAAGTGAAGATGGGATCCACACCTTTCCAGGCGGCTTCCTCTTCTCGCGTTCGGTACTCATCGCGTGGATCGCTCAAGGAGTGTCCGTAGTACCGGTAAGTGTCCACATCGAGGAAGACCGGCCCTTGCCCCTGGCGGCATAAGGCGGCTGCCCGGAGCGTGGCATCGCGCACCGCCAGGACGTCCATGCCATTCACGATCTCTGCGTGCATGTTGTTGTCTGCAAAGCCCGCCGCCCGGCGTACCAAGTGCTGGATTCCCAGGATTTCCTTGTCTGACCGCCCTGTCATCGCATAGTGGTTGTTGAGAACAAAGAAGATGATGGGGATTCCGAAGCCGCGTGGTCCCGCGATCTCATTGGTGAACTGACATTGCGCGGCGAAATTCAACGATTCGAGCACAACACCGTTGGCGTACGCGCCGTCCCCCGCAAAGCAGCACACCACCGCCCCGTTGCGCAGATAGCGGCAGCCCAGTGCTGCGCCTGTGGCGATCGGCACACTTCCACCGACGATGGCATTGGCGCCAAGGTGCCCCACACTGAAGTCAGCGATATGCATGCTGCCCCCGCGGCCCTTGCAGTAGCCCTCCTCCTTGCCAAAGAGCTCCGCGAGGGTGCGGAAGAGATGGTCTTCAAGAGCGTCTTCCAGAAGCTCCTCCGGGGATGCCTCATTCGAGTGGGGCACCCGTCGGCGCAGACGCTCTTCCGACATGGCGCGAATGGCCTGGCAACCACGGGCTACGCTGTCGCCGTGGCCACGGTGCGTGCTGGTGATGTAGTCATTTGATTCCAGCGCGCTCGCCGCTCCCACCGAAGCCGCTTCCTGGCCGATCGAGATATGGGTGGGACCGCGATAATTGAAGCCTGCAATCGGTTCGTAGGCGCCCGAGCGCAGCTTGACGATCATCTCTTCCATCTCGCGGACCATGAGCATGTCTTCCAGGAGACAGATGGCTGTCGCTGCATCGATCCCTCCCGCTTCGGTCAAAGTCCGGAGGTCGCCACGAAAGCGATAGGCAGGAATTTTCCCGCAGTCAACTTCGAAAGGCGTGAAATCGGGCCG
>Ga0315288_10013300_pt1 | contig 10303 bp, 10 predicted proteins | sample YL17G11_20_MG_FD_203454 | JGI IMG/M metagenome (GOLD analysis project Ga0315288, IMG submission 203454) | Sediment microbial communities from Yellowstone Lake, YNP, Wyoming, USA - YL17G11_20 | ecosystem: Environmental > Aquatic > Freshwater > Lake > Sediment | place: USA: Wyoming | collected... | reverse complement strand
GCAAACTATAACTTCGGCTACTCAAGGATGTCAAGAAAGGGATGCGCCGGCCTTTTTTGAGTTACTTCGCCCGAAACCGCAGGATCACCGAAAAGACGGCGTCCACGGCCTTCCCGTCCTTGAGGTAAGGCTCATACTTCCACTGCTTGACCGTCCGGATGGCGGGCTCTTCGAAGACTTTATCCGAACTCGTGATAACCACAGCCCGGACGACGTTCCCGCCCCCGTCGATGCGAACGCTTAAATACGCGGAACCGTCGCGGCGGGTGATCGGAGCGGAGGTAGGATATTCGGGGTCGACCATCTTGAGCAGGCGGGGAGGCATCGCTTCGTTTGTGATTTTTACCGCCCCCTTTTCAAGCTCGGCGATGGCCTTTCGGGTTTCCTCGGGAATGGGCGGCGGGGGCGGGGGCGACGGAGGAGGAGGCGGGACTATTTCCGCCGGGCCGGTGATGCGGAAGGAGCAGAAGTACGGCTTTCCCTGCTTGTTTTCGAAGCCGAAGACGGCGCTGTGGCTCCCGACCAGGTTCATCTCCGTGGTGAGGACGTTCGTCGGTTTTTCAGCGGTCATTTCGTTGAAAGCAACGACATACCGGCCGAAGTCCTTGAGGTCCGTGACGACGTGGACCATGAAGGCGCTGCCGTTCAAGCGGAAGGAGTGGCGAACCCGGTCCGGGGCCTGGCCCCCTTCCCCGATTATGAGGTCGGCTTCGGTGAGGAGGCGGATGTCCTGGAGGTTGAAGACCCGGCGGATTTCGGCCCGCTCCTTCTCCAAGTCGGATTCGATCCGGAGGCGGGCTTGGACGGTCGATTGAAGATACGATGAAGCGACAAAGTCGGGCGGGGCGAGGGCGCCCTCCCGGCTTCCCTCATAAACCCTGAGTTTGAGATCGATCCGAACGGCGGCCGAAAGTCCGGCCGGGGACAAACAGAGAACCATTATCACGGCGATGAAAATCAAACGCCTCGGCATGATGCCCTCCTTTAGCGTTGTTCGACCCAGACGAATGTCCGGTCGGCGTCCTGAGTTTGAAAAATGAACGCCTGGGCCGGTTGCTCATAAACCCGAAGGTCATGGATCTTGAGCTTTAAGCCGCCCGCGAATGGATCGGCTTCCGGTCGGCGAGGGAATCTGTTCCAAAGAACGACGGCCAAGACGGCCAAAAGTCCGGCCGTAGCGAAGGCCCAGCGCCAGGCCTGCCGAAATCGCCTCCCGGGGATTGTCTTTTCCGCCTGATCCAGCCGTCGCGAAACGGCGGGCCAATGGTCGCGGCGAGGTCCGATCTTCTCGGGGGGAAGAATCGCGGCTCGGGCTTCCTCAAGATCGGCCGCGTCCTCCGAACAGCGGGAACAGCTCAAGAGATGGCGCCGGATGAGAGCGGATTGAAGCGAAACGACGGGGACGATCCTAAAGAGGAGCTTGACCCGCCTACACTTTCCCATGGTTGCTCTCCTTCAGCCGGGACTTGAGCTTGACCCTGGCCCGATAAAGATGGACGTGGGCGGTCTTGGGGGAACAGTTCAAGGCCGCGCCGATCTCCTCGCCGGTGTATCCTTCCTGAGACCAGAGGTAGAGCGCGGCGCGCTCCTTAGGGCGCAATCCCCCGAGAAGATCACCGATCGGAGCGGTATCCTCCGCCGCATTCCGGCCGGACGATAGGAGCGGAGCCGGCGGATCGCTTTTGAGACGATCCAGGAAACGGCCGAATCGCACGCGTTTTCGGACCTGATCGAGGCACTGCCGGACAAGAAGCGACGAAAACCAGGGCTTGAAGCTCCGCTCCGGGTCGAATGAGCCGAGGTGATGGAACGCCTTGAAAAACGCATCCTGACAGGCGTCCTCCGCGTCCTGGCGGTTCATCAGGATATGAAAGGCCACGGACATGGCGTAATCGGAATATCGTTCCATGAGCTTGCGGCAGGACTCCCGGTCTCCGCCGCGGCAGTTTTGGATCAAATCGCGCTCGTCCATCCGCCCGCTCTTCATAGAATTATACGCCCCGGACGGCGCGGATCTTTACCCCTCTTACTTTCTCACCGGCGTGATCACGAGGAAAAACGTTATCACCAGGAAGATCAAGGCCACTAACGGAAAGACGGACCAGGCCACGCGGCTTAACGTCGTCGGCCTGTCGATTCGGCCAGTTTTGACCATCCGGTCTTCCAAGGGCGCGCCGGCCAACATCATCCCGGCGAGTCCGACGAAACAGGACGAGATGATGAAGGCCATCGCCGCGGCGATCTTGCCGATGGCGACATTGCCGGCGTTCTTTGCGGCAAAACCAAGCAGAACCTGGATGACGCCCATGAGCGAGCCGATCAAGGCCGTCAAGGCGAAGCACGCCGTCAGAGGCGTCCTTCCGGCGGCATCGCCGACGAATAGGACAAAAGCCAAAGTCCCGCCCAGGATGATCAGAACGGCGGGCCAGTAAAAAAACCAGGCCCACGGCTTGAAGGGAAGCGACGGCGCCGACAGGAACGGTTTGATTGCCGTCCAGGCCATCAGGACGATGAACAGAATATATCCCGTGACTGTTTCCATTTTCCAGAAAGCCCGCGTTCCTCGACTTGACGCCGCCGCATCCCGCGGCCCGACGCCGGAGGGCTGCCGACGGAGCTTCTCCTTTAATTTCCATTCGGGAACGAGACTCACGGCGCCAAGGACGATTCCATAGACCGAGGGCACCAAGGAGGCCGCCATGCCTGAGGCAACGGCGGCGATTCCGCCGGAGGAACGGGATAAGGAGTTCAGGGCATTGACGAAACTCATGACGCTGGCCAGCGCCCCCATCATCCAGAAGTTGCGCGCCGACGCTTCCCAGAAAAGACAGGATGTCCGGACCTCCGCCGGGCTTCCCTGAACGCCTGCCGCGTGCTTGAAAGCGGCGCCGATTTCAGAAAGAGAAAAGCTTATCAACGCCAGGGCGGCGCCACCCAGGAGCACAAAAAAGAGTCCGTACGCTTGCATCATGTTCTATCCTCCTTCAGGCGCCTGTTCCAAAAAAACCGGACGCTCAGGACCGGCCGGCGTTCCAGGCCGACGTCTCCGGGGCCCGCCAGGTATGTTTGCATCGTAACGGGCCGACGGGAGTTTAAATCGATTCTCATATCCACGAGGGTTCCTTGCTCCGGGTTGTTAAAGAGGAACGTTTCTTCCCGTTCATCGCGCAGCTCGTGCCCTTTGAGCCGCCATCTCATGTTCAGCTTCTCCGCCAGGATGTCACCCGACAGCAGATCCATCACCGGCTGAAAAAGGGGATCCGTGACTTGCCCCAGGTTATCGACGCTGATCTGCGTTTTTTCGATAGGGTCGGCGATTTTGATCCCTTGCTCGGAAAGGTCAAGAGTTTTGACAACCGTATTCGCCCGTCTGACCTCCAACCATGTCCCCCCCGGCGAGCGCCATTGGACGGAATACGTCAAGGATGATCCGTTTTCGGGAAGAACTTTGGCTAGGCACTCCACCGACCCGGCGCCGCGGATCTCCGCCGAAACGGAGAACAGAATGCTCAGCGTCGATAAGGATTCGGCCAGGGCGTTGCGCTGTCCTCCCAGATTCATGATGCCGCCCGTGATGATCATGGCTGCGGAAGAGAACGCCAAGGCCTTCTTCCTGAACGCCCAGCCCGGCCGAAGATCTTCGCCTCTATTTTCGAAAAGGCGGGCATCGAGCTTCCCAAATACGGCATGGGCCTGATCAAGTTCCAGGATTACCATCTGGGGGACGTCGAGGCCGTTTTTTTTGAGTCCCGGAGCGAATCGTCCTATTCCCTCATCCTGTCCGGGATCGCCCTCCTCGTCCTCCTCCTGGCCTGTTTCAACTATACAAACCTCACCCTCGGACAAGCGGCGACACGGCTCAAGGAAATCGCCGTCCGCAAGGCCATCGGTTCCCGGCCGGCCCGGCTCGTCCGGTATTTTCTGACGGAATCCCTGCTCCTAAGCCTGCTGGCCTCGACCCTGGGGCTCGCCCTGGCCGCGGTTCTTCTCCCCCCTTTCAACGCTCTAACCGGAAAATCCCTCACCCTCCAAGGCTTTCTCGACGGCAAGTCCCTGCTTTCGTTGGCGGGCCTAGTCATCTTCACCGCCCTCGCGGCCGGCGGATATCCGGCCGTCCTCCTCTCCCGGCAAAATGCCGTGGACATTTTCAGGGGCCGTTCGGCCCTGGGACACAAGGGCCTTCTTTCCCGCGCGTTGCTCGTCCTTCAATTCGCGATTTCGCTCGCTTTCATTTTCGTGACGGCGGTGATGGCCGGCCAGCTCCGCTTTCTCTCCGCCAAGGACCTTGGATTCGACCGAAACGGCGTCGTCGCCGTCGAGACCCAATTGCCGATGGGGGCCGGAAAGGCCAGCGGGGAGCTTCTCGATTTTTTCAGGAACGAGCTCCGGTCCTACCTGGGCGTCGTCGCGGTGACCGGGGATTCGGGCCTGATGGGCACCCGGTCCGGGAGTTTCGGGCATACCTACGTCAAAGATGGACGAGAGGTCGAGGTCCAAGCCTACATGATCGACAGGGATTACCTGGACACGATGAGCCTCTCCCTCGCCCAGGGAAGAAACTTCTCTCCGGAGTTCGCGACCGACGCGTCCGACGCGGCCCTGGTCAATGAGACTCTGGTCCGGAGCTTCGGGATATCGGACCCCGTGGGGAAGAGGTTTTCAGAGTTCGCAATCGACAACAGCCCGAAAGGCTTTAAATACGATCCCGTGATCATCGGCGTCGTCAAGGATTTTCACGCCGATTCGCTCCACTCCGAGATCGCACCCGCGGCCTTCGGCCTTTTCGACCAGATTATGCTGCGCTTTCGGCGGATCCTGGTGAAGCTTCGCCCCTGGGATCTGCCGGGGTCCATTGCTCAAATCAAAACAACCTGGGAAAAGCGCTATCCGGACAAGCCCTTTTTCTACGAATTTCTGGACGACGCCCTCGGCCGCCTGTATCGCAAAGAGCAAAACTGGGGCCGGATTCTGAAATATTCCGCCGGAGCGGCGGTCCTCATCGCTTGCCTGGGATTATTCGGGATGGCGACCCTGGCGGCGGCCCGGCGGACCAAAGAGGTCGGCATCCGGAAAGTGTTGGGGGCGCCCCAGTATCAAATCGTCCTGACGCTCTCGCGGGAATTCATTCTCATGATCGGACTGGCTCATCTCATCGCCTGGCCGTTGGCCTACTGGGCGGGACGGCGCCGGCTGGAGACCTTCGCCTACCGGACCGGAATCGGATTTTGGATTTTCGTCCTATCCTCGGGACTGTTGACGATCGTCTCCCTTTTGACTTTGAGCGGCCACGCCCTCCGGGCCGCCCGGACCGACCCGGTGAAGGCGCTCCGGCGCGAATGACCCGAGAGTTTATGCGAGGAGAGGCTATTCTCGCCGGAGGGACGTCGAAATGAAGGAACCGTCCATTTGCGGACAATCGTATTGCGAAAGCGGACAATCCGGTTAGGACTCGATCAGCGCCCCGGCGGAGATTTTTTTCTTCTCGACTGTCGAATTGATCCCGCATAGGGAGAACCAGACGTGAAACGCTAATAGCTCTGATATCTCGCTCGCGGCGATATTCCTTAATTATTAAGGCACGAATTTTGCATTGCTTTGGATAGTGGAGCACGATATGGATCGAATATTGACGAGGGCGGAGGAGTTTCTTCTCCTGGCCGTTCTCAGGCTCGGAGACAACGCCTATCCCGTTTCCATATATGATGAAATCGGCAAAGCGACGGGATCGTCCTGGACGCTGGGCGCCATCTATTTTCCCCTTCAGAGGCTCGAAGACAAGGGCTTGTTGACGTCATTTCTGGGAGACCCGACATCGGAGCGGGGCGGAAAAAGCCGGAGATACTACCGGATTACGGACGCGGGGCTCGAGGCCCTGGCCGCCGCCCGCCAAGCCCAGGACATCATGTGGCGGGGAGTGGAATGGGCTCGAATCAAATAGGCGGTCTTCCTCCGGCCGGGTCGCGCCGTCCGCCGCGCCTCGGGCGCTGGCTTCTTTCCCGGATTCTTCCCTCCCGGTTGAAACCCACCGCGGCCGGAGACTTCGAGGAGCTGTACGGGTGGATCAGGGCCAAGGATGGACCCCGGAAAGCGGCGGCTTGGTATTGGCGACATGTCGCGAAATCGGCGCCGGCGTTTATTTTCGCCGCCCTCTATTGGAGGTTCGAAATGATCGGCAATTATTTGAAGCTGGCCTTGCGCCACATGCGGCGTCGTCCGGAATTCGCGGCCGTCAACATCGGCGGCTTAGCCGTCGGCCTGGCCGGCTGCATCCTGGCCTTCTTCTTCATCCGGGACGAACTCTCCTTCGACCGCTTCCATGATCGCGTCGAGCGGATATACGAGGTCAAATCCAAGATCCGGGCCGGGGACGATCCCGTATTTTTGGAAACGAAGGGGCCGGTGGGGCCGGCGCTCGCCGCGGAGTTCCAGGAGGTCGAAGCGGCGACCCGGCTGGCCAGGGCCGAAGTGGTCGTCAGCGTCGGAGAGAAAGTCTTCATCCAAAACGGCCTGGGAGCGGATCCCTCCTTCTTCGATGTGTTCAGTTTTCCCCTGACGCGGGGAGATTCCGCGGCCGCCCTGCGGGATCCCTATTCCGTCATCCTCGGCCGGGAAGCGGCGCGGCTTTGCTTCGGGACTTCGGACCCGATGGGCCAAACGCTTTTCATCAAGATCGCGGACGAAACCGCCGATTACACGGTCACGGGAGTCGCCGCCGAAATCCCAGCCCGATCGAGCCTGGACTTCGATCTTCTTCTTCCCATTCTCCGGGTCAAGGGGCCACGCGTCGACCAATGGGGCCCCGGGGAGAACGACGTCGATGCGGCCTGTTTCATCCGGCTCCGGGAAGGGGCCGACGCGGAAGCCCTGGCGGCGAAGTTCCCCGGCACGCTGGATAAACGCTTGTCGATCGGGAAATATTCAGGCAGCCATTATCTTTTTCACTTCGTCCAGTATCACCGGGGCGTCCGGGACTATTCATTCTCTTCCGTCCTGAAACCGTGCAGCTCCCCTATTTTTTCGATCCTGCTGACGTCCATCGCCCTCCTTGTCCTCCTGATCGCGGGGATGAATTTCATGAACCTAAGCGTCGGCGCGGCGGCGTCCGGCCGGGTCAAGGAAATCGGGATGCGCAAGGTATTCGGCGCGGAACAGGGGAATTTATTCCATCAATTCCGCCTTGAAGGGATAGTAACAAGCCTGGCCGCCCTGGCGGGAGGATTGGGGATCGCGTCGCTTGTCCTGCCCGCCTTTAATCGCTTCGCCGGCAAGGATCTCCGCCTCGATATCCTGGGACCAGGATGGCCTCTCGCCGTCCTCATTCTGCTCGCCGTCCTTTTGGGAGCGGCCGTGGGCAGCTATCCCGGCTGGTTTCTTTCGCGCCTGCGGCCCACGGAACTATTCCGGGGCGCGTTCTTCCTCGGCCGGCGGAGCGGCTTCAACCGCGTTCTCCTGTTGTTCCAGTTCGGCCTTTCCATCTTCCTCGTAACGACGACGGGCTTTGTTTTCCGACAGCATCGCTATCTTCTCCGGACCGACCTGGGCTATGACGCCGGCCGGGTCGCCGCCCTCGACCTGCGCCAAATGACGCCCCAGTTCCAGAGCGCTTCCCGTTTCCTGCCCGTCCTGAAATCCGGGTTATTGCGGCATCCGGAAATCCAAACCGTGAGCGGCTCCTATAGCGGAATGTCGTCCTGGTCGGCCATGATATTGAAGCGAGATTCGTCGCCGAAACCGGAAGTCGTTCGGTTCAATCAAGTGGATCCCGATTTCCTGCCGGCGTTGGGCCTTCGCCTGAGCGAGGGCCGATGGTTTTCGCCCGACTATCCGTCGGACGAGAGGGGCGCAGTGGTCGTCAATGAAACGTTCGCCCGGCGCTTCGCCCCATCCCAGGCCGTCGGTAAAAGCCTTTCCGAAATATTCAACTATAAGACCTCCGCCAGGATCATCGGCGTGGTCCGGGATTTTCACTTCGATTCCCTGCGGCGGACGATCGAACCCGCGATGATGAGCCTGGGAGCGGAACATGCCCGGTGGGCGTTCATCCGCCTGACGGGGAAGAATCTCCGCCCGGCCCGGGAGGTCATCGAGAAGGAATTCAAGATAGCCGCTCCGGGACATCCTTTTCTCTGTTCGTTCCTCGATGAGGATGCCGCCCGCCAATATGAAAGCGAGGCGCGATGGAGCCTTATGATCAGCCTCGTCTCGCTCTTCGCCGTCCTCATCGCCTGCGCGGGAGTTTTCGCCTTGGCGATTCAGAGTTCCGTCCGCAAAACGAAGGAAATCGGCATCCGCAAGGTGCTGGGCGCCTCCGTCCTTCAGGTCGTCGGCCTGTTGACCGGCGAATTTGCTCGCCTGGCCGTCGCGGCCGGTCTTCTCTCCTGCCCGGTCGTATTCCTGGCCGTCCGCAAAATTTTGACAGGATATCCCTATCGAATCGCCCTGAGCCCGTGGATGTTCCTGGCCGGCGGCGGCGCGATGCTCCTTCTCGTCCTGGCCACCGTCAGCCTCCACGCCCTCCGGGCCGCCCGGACAGACCCGGTGAAGGCGCTCCGGCGCGAATGACCTGTTCCTTGTGCTATGATGTCAAGTCGCGAGTCTCGGAGGTAAACCATGAAACGAAACGTAATCCCAATCCACGATCTTACGATTAAGATCTACGACTTTTGGCCTGAGCATTGGATCCTCCTGACCGCCGGCGACTTTGCCTCCGGCCAATACAACACCATGGCTATAGGCTGGGGTGGATTGGGAAATATGTGGGGCAAGCCTTTCGCCCACGTCGTCGTTCGCCCCGGCCGTTATACCCATGAATTTATGGAAAAATTTGATACGTTCACCATTTGCGCCTTTCCGGAAAAGTGTCGCCAGGCCGTCCAACTCCTTGGAACAAAGTCCGGCCGCCACGGCGACAAGATCGCCGAATCGGGTCTCACTCCCATCGCTTCCACGAAAATCGAGGCCCCGGGCTTCGGCGAAGCCGAGTTGATCCTTGAATGTCGCCAGATTTATCGGGATGAGGTTGATCCGCATGGATTCTTGAACAAAAAAATTGACAAAAACTATCCCCTGAAGGATTACCATAGCATTTTCTACGGCGAGGTTCTGGCGATATCCGGCGTTAAATCCTTCCTCCGGCAGCTCTGACTGCCCTGCCAGCCGAGAGAAATTCGGGGGCTTATGAGATCCTGAAGCCGGCCGATTCGAGCGCGTAGCGGACGAAAACCGGCCCCTCGTTGCCCTCGCCGTCAAGTAAGTAGAGCGATCCGCCCGTCACCTTGATTTGTTGGGAAGCGAACCGCCCCAGGCAGAAACGCTTCAGCCAATTCCCCTCCGGGGAAAAAAGATCGACATAGACGTCGCGGTCGCAGGGCTCCGGGCCGACCGTCGTCGCCCACAGCCGGCCGGCCGCGTCGACGGCGATTTCCCTGACCGCGAATTTATTTAGACCGGTTGCATAAAAAACCGGAGTCTTTTCAGCGGACCCGAAGAAAATATTTTATCATAAGGGGCGCGTCGTCGATGCGGTCGACGGCGAAATGCGTCCTCGTCTCGCTTTCGAATTCCCCGCGGGAAGGGAGGTTGAAGCGGGGCCTTCCCAGCCGGGCTTCCAGAGCGATCATGACTTCCGTATCCGGGTGATCGGGATTGGGCATGTCGACGACCGCCCGGCCGCCATCAGGACGAGCTCCGTGAAGACCTGCGCCGGCGGCGTCCTTCCGCTTCCTTTATTTCTTGTGGTAATCCGGATAGGCGGGACGCTTGGGTTTCAGGAGAGGTTTCTTCGCCAGCTCGGCCATCACGACCTCGATCGCCCTCTCCAATTGCGGGTCCTTGCCCTGCCGCACGAGGGCGGGATCGTGCTCGACTTCGATATCGGGCGCGATGCCGACGTTCTCGGCGATCCATTCACCGTTCGGACTCCAGACACCCGAGCTTGGGGCGGTCGCTGTCCCTCCGTCCATGAGCTGAGGGGCGCCCGCCCGGCCGACCAGCCCGCCCCACGTCCTCTTTCCGATGAGCGGCCCGACAGCCGCCGCCCTGAAATAGTAGGGCATGGCGTCGCCGCCCGAACCGGCGAATTCGTTGATGAGCATGACCTTAGGACCGAAGATGGCGCCCTGCGGCTGGACCTCGTCCGCGCCGTCGCGCGTGCCGACCAGGCTCAGCATTTTGCGCTGCAGGAACTCGATGATGTCGGTCGCCAGCGCCCCGCCGCCGTTGAATCGTTCGTCGACGATCACGGCTTCCTTCCCCACTTGGGCGAAGAAGTAGCGGTTGAAATTCGTGTAGCCCCCGACGGATG
>Ga0315288_10013299_pt1 | contig 10304 bp, 8 predicted proteins | sample YL17G11_20_MG_FD_203454 | JGI IMG/M metagenome (GOLD analysis project Ga0315288, IMG submission 203454) | Sediment microbial communities from Yellowstone Lake, YNP, Wyoming, USA - YL17G11_20 | ecosystem: Environmental > Aquatic > Freshwater > Lake > Sediment | place: USA: Wyoming | collected... | reverse complement strand
GTTTCATTTGCCGTCCCTACTTTGTTGTTGTCGAGCCAATCACGCCTCGCAGCGCGGCGGTGCGAATCGGCTTGGGCATATCCTGGCCCTGCAATTCCTTATAGATCGCCACGGCCTGGGCCTTCTTGCCGTCCGCCGCAAGCTGGTCGGCGCATCTGAGATACGCATCCAGAATCCGCATCTGCACCTTGCCCTTGGTTGTGCCCTTGGCCTTTGCCAGCGCCGCGCAGGCCTCGGCATCGGCAATCTGGCCCAGAGCCGCCGCAACTGCCGCAGCCAGCGTCTCGTCGGAGCCGCCAAGAAGCCCCGCCAAAGCACCTGCGGCCTTCTTGCACTTCCGCTGACCAAGAGAGTTGACGACCCCGATCTGGGGTTTGCCTTTGGCCTTTGGCAGGGCGTCGAGCAAAGCCGCATCCGCCGCCGCACCAGGTATCCGCTCAAGGGCATACCGCGCCATATCCGAGGTCTCCTCGCCCGTCAGCATTTTGGCCAGGGTCGGAACGGACTGGTCCGTGCCGATGATGCTCAACTGCCTGCACACGAACTGCTTGCCCGCTTGCTTGGCGTCCGAATCGAGCACCCCCAACAGGCCCTTCTCAATACCTTCGGTCTCGGCCTTGTTGCCGTGCGCCTTCTTTATATTCTCGGTTATCTCCGTCAGCGCCACGCGGCTCTGACCCCAGTCGTAAGTCTTTACTTTATCAAGCAATTGTTGTTCCATTTCAAATCCCTTTCCAGAGCTATGTTACGGTTTCGGTTTTGTGTCAACTTTGTAGTCGCCAAATGCGAACTGAATACCCGCCAGGTAGTGCCGCAAAATGGCTTCATTCATAAATATCTCATCGTTGTGGCCCAGCGAGCAATAAAATACGCGGCCCTCCCCCACGTTCTTGACCCAGCTTATCCCCGTGTCCTCATCACTCGGCTTGGATGCCTTCGCTTTTGTGGCCGGATCACTCATATCCAGACTCATCAAGACAAGCTGCTTGCTTCGTGAATACAGCGGCGGCTCAGTTCGATAAATCTCTTCTTTTACCTTAAAGCCCTTGCCCTTGAACGGCGCCATAAGCGGGTGGTTGGGCTGGTCAATCTTGATCGCCACGGTGTCGCCGCCGCCCCACGGATGGCCTGTAAACTTGCCGCCCATCATCTCCTCTCCCTCAGGCCACTGCTTGAAGTTGTCGGTGGCTGCGTGAACGCCGACAATGCCCTTGCCGCTCTTGACAAAATCGAGGAGGGCTTTGCAGCGCTCGGGCGTCTCTTTCGGATCGAACTTCATACCCGTGGTGTTATTCAGACAGACCGCATCGAACTCCTTGAGCTTCTCGGGCGTGAACACGGAATAATCATCCGTAATCACGACCTCGTACACCCCGGTTTTCTTACCCATCATCTCCAGCGCCTTGTTCACAACGGGTATAGAGCCGTGGAAGAACCCTTCGCAGCGCCAGAAAACCAGCATTTTCCGCGGCTTGGCCTCGACGACCGCTTTCGACGGCAATGCCGCCGCTATCTTCTCAATCTCCTGGGCGCTAAGCTGACGCAGCTCCTTAGGCGATTCCGCCCGCAACGCACTCGATAGCAACATCACGACCGCCGCGCAAAACAAAACAATACCAATCAGCCTTCGTGTTCTATTCATATTCGTTCCTTTCGCCATATCAGCATCTCACCTTCACAAACGGCAGGAGACGCCAAACAATCAATAATAAATAATCAATAATCGATTCTTTAGAGGTGCCACGGGCTGCGCATCGGCCTGGACAGCATCCTGTTTGCCACATCATTGCCGATGAAAACCTCCTTGTCCGGGTCCCATTTGAGTTTCTGCTCGGTGAGCATCGCGATCTCACCCAGCAGGCCGACGCTAATCGACCGATGGGCAATCTCGATGGGGGTGATCGTTTTCTTGCGGGTCTTGACGCAATCGAGGAAATTCTGGTGGTGGTCATTGCTCTCGTAAAGCTTGATTTCATTTGGGCCGATCACCTCTTTCAAAATCTTCTCGTCGCTGGCCGCGAGCCGCCCTCTATCGACGTGAATCCAGCCGGTCTGGCCGTACCACACGGTCCCCATCCCCTTGGGCTGCTGCTGGTCATTGGCCACAACCATCGTCATCCCGTTGGCGTACTTGCAGGTGAACTTGTACTTCGTCGCGGCATCGTAAATCCCGTCATTTGGATATTCGCCCTTACCCTCAATCTCAACAGGCCCGGTCAAATCAAGCCCCAGGCCCCAGTGCGCGATATCAATATGATGTCCCGCCCAGTCGGTGAGCTGCCCGCCTGAATAGTCCATCATCCACCGCCAGTCCCAGTGAATAACGCCCCTGTAGGGCACCCACGGTGCCGGACCGAGCCAGAAGTCCCAGTCAACGCCCTCCGGCACGGGCTGCACCGGGTTATTCCCGGAGCCGCCGCCGGTCGGCAGCCCGACTTCAACCTTTTGCACCTTGCCGATCCGCCCGTTGATAACAAGCTCACAAGCCCGATGAAAATCATTCACCGACCTCTGCCAGCTTCCCGTCTGCCATATCCGGCCGTACTTGTTGACCGCATCCCGCATCACCTTGCCTTCGTTAATGGTTCGCGCAATGGGCTTTTCGCCGTACATATCCTTTCCAGCCATCGCCCCCATCACAACCGGTATCGAGTGCCAGTGGTCGGGCAGCGCCAGCGACAGCGCGTCAATATCATCCCTCGCAATCAACTCGCGGAAGTCCGTGTACGTCTTGCAGTCGCTATTCTTGTACCTCTCGTCAACCGCCTTCTTGGCCCCGTCGCGATGGCCCTTGTCAATGTCGCAGACGGCCACAACCTGCGCATCCTTCTTGCCGAGGAAGTTGCTCATGTTGCCGCTGCCCTGGCTGCCGACGCCGATGCAGCCCATCGTAATTCGATTGCTCGGCGCCACGCTGCCGTCCGCTCCAAGCACCGAAGACGGAACGATATACGGGAAACTCACTGCCGCCGCCGAGGCACCTGCCACTTTTCGCAAAAAATCACGCCGACTAACACATCTTGTTCTCATAGCAACCACTCCCAACGAATACCTAATAGAAAATAGTAAACAACCAATTTCAAACGTGCCACGGGCTGCGATACGGCCGCGAAAGCAGCTTGCTCGCATCCGGATCGCCGATGAACTCTTCACGCTGCGGGTCCCATTTCAAAGGACGCCCCAGCTTGTAGGCGATGTTACCCAGGTGACAAACACTCACCGACCGGCAGCCGACTTCAATATCGCAGATCGGCTTGGTCCGCTTCCTGATTGCGTCAAGCCAATCGACATAATGGTTCTTGCTCTCATACAGATGTTTCTCATTGGGCACTAACTTCACATCCTTCAACTCGTCCGGCCAGGTCTTCAAGTATCCGCGATTGGTCTCGACCTTGCCTTTGGCGCCGGTAAAGAGTATCCCGTTGGCGTCGTCGCGCGTCATAGTGACGCCGCTGGCGTACTTGTACGTGAGCACCTTGTAATCCTTGCCATCGGGCGGGATTATTTCGACAGGCCCGCTTTCATCCATCTGCATGCCCCACTGGGCGATATCGAAATGATGGGCGCCCCAGTCGGTCATTCCGCCGCCGCCGAAGCTGCTGTGATTTCGCCAGTTTGGAAAGCCGTCCCAGCTCAAATGCGGCGAAAGCTCCGAGTTATAGGGCCGCCACAGCGCCGGACCGACCCACGTATCCCAATCCAGGTAATCCGGCACAGGCATTGCGGCAAGCGTGTCCTCCGCCGGCGGCCCGCCGACGCCAACCGTAACGTGCTTCAAATCCCCGATGTAACCATTGATTACCAGCTCGCAGCCGAGGCGGAAATGCCAGTCCGAACGCTGCATGCTGCCGACCTGGAAGACTCTGCCGTAACGCCGAACCGCGTTGACCATAGCCCGGGCCTCTTTGATCGTCTGAGACAGCGGCTTTTCGCAGTAGATGTCCTTGCCCGCCTTGGCCGATTCGATAACCGCAATCGCGTGCCAATGGTCAGGCGTCGAAATCACCACCGCATCGATATCATCCATAGCCAGCAGGTCGCGGAAGTCGCCATAATCCTTGCACTGCTCCGTTCGCCCCTTGCCTTTGTAGTAGTCCTCAACTTTTTTCTTGCCGCGAGCGAGCTTCAGCTTATCAACGTCACAGGCCGCCAATACCTGCGTGCCCGGCGAGTTTAGAAACGAGTCCATCAGGTGCTGGCTCTGCTTGCCGGCGCCGATAAAGCCCAACGTAATCCGGTCGCTCGGCGGAGTCTGGCTTGCATTGCCCAAAGCCCCCGAAGATACGACATACGGAAAGCCAACAGCAGCTACAGATGCACCCGCCGCCTTTCGCAGAAATTCACGCCGACTAACACATCTTGTTCTCATACCAACCACTTCCAGTCTTGGTAGGGTGGGGCTCCTTCGACGGGCTCAGGATGGTGAGCTTGTCGAACCATTGCCCCACCGAACTGGTGGGCTGAAGCCCACCCTATGCGTTTGTACGTTTGTTTTTTATTTTGCACACCGTACGAGTCTAACCAATTTCAAACGTGCCACGGGCTGCGCATCGCCTTGCCGAGCAGACTCGCAGCCGTGGGGTCGCCGATAATCTCTTCCGTCTCCGGGTTAAAACGTATCTTTCGCCCCAGGAGCATAGCAATCTGTCCGAGGTGCCCGGGCGTGGCGGACCGGTGCGCAACTTCGCACGGCGTTATGGTCGTCTTGCGGCTTTTTATGCAATCGAGGAAATCACGCCAATGACCCGGCGATTCGTACAGGTGTATCTCATTAGGCCCGATTTTCTCTTGAAGCACTTCCTTCGGCTGCGCATCCGTTCCCCCGCGGTCCACCCAGACCCAGCCGTCCGTCCCGATCCACTTGGTCCCGCCGCGAATATCGCCGTAGCCCCCGGCGATAATCATCGTAATGTCTTTGGGGTACTTGGCGGTCAGGCGGTATTTCCCGGGGCTGTTCCACAACTTGTCCGGCGGGTATTCGCCTGATCCTTCAATCTCATACGGACCCGTATAATCAAAGCCGAGGCCCCAGTGTGCGATATCGACATGGTGGCCGACCCAGTCCATCAACTGCCCCCCGCCGTAATCCAGGTGCCACCGCCAGTTCTTGTGCACCCTCGCCGGACAATAAGGCTCGTAAGGGGCCGGCCCAAGCCAGAAGTCATAATCCAACTGTGAAGGCGGCGCCGTAATCCCCTCCTGACCCTGCGTACCCCCGAAATCGGAGTGCCCCGAAGGCAGGCCCACCTCGACTCGCTGCACTTTCCCGATGCGGCCGTTTATCACCAGCTCGCAAGCCTGACGAAAGTGCGATTGGGACCGCTGCCAGCTTCCCGTCTGCCATATACGCCCGTAGCGCCTTACGGCATCGCACATCGCACGCCCCTGCCGCAAATCGTGGGAGAGAGGCTTCTCACCGAAGATATCCTTGCCCGATTGCGCCGCCTCTATCGCGGGAATCGCGTGCCAGTGATCAGGCAGCCCAAGGGAGACAGAATCAATGTCGTCTCGCGCGAGCAGCTCGCGAAAATCAGAATACGCCGCACAGTCTTTGTTCTTATATTGACCGTTCACGCGATTGACCGCATCGTTCAGGTGGTTCTTGTCAACATCGCATATCGCAACGACCTGACAGTCCTTCTGGCCGAGGAATTGATCGAGGTTACTTCCCCCCTGCCAGCCAACGCCGATGCAGCCCATGGTGATTCGGCTGCCTGGAGCATCGCTGCCAAGAACCGACGATGGAACAATGTACGGAAAACCAATTACCCCCAAAGCGGCGCCGGCAGCGCCGCCAAGAAACCTGCGCCGGCTGATAGTATCTCTTGCCGTCATAGACAACTTTCCCATAATAAACCGACGGCCTGCCGGGCGTCACCAGGCCCGGTAGGCCCGATTCTTATCTTGAGTCCTTGTCGAACGCCGAATCAAAAGCGACCTTTGACGGGGCAAAGTCCGCCCGCTTGATGTACTCGCAGGCCTCCCTGGCACCGTGCTCGCGATTCATTCGGCTGTCCTCCCACTCAATCGAGAGAGGGCCTTGGTAGCCGACATCGTTCAGCGCAACAATAATCTCCTCAAAGTTGATGTCGCCGTGGCCTATTGAGCGGAAGTCCCAGAAACGGCGAGGATCGGCAAAGTCGGTGTGGCCGCCGAAGACGCCGACCGTGCCGTCCCCGTGACCCCACCACACGTCCTTCATGTGCGTATGGAAAATCCTGTCGCCGAACGTGCGGATGAACTTCACATAATCGACGCCCTGGTAGCCCAGATGGCTCGGATCATAGTTGAAGCCGAAGCATTTGTGGTTTTTGACCGCCGCCAGGGCGCGCTGAGCAGATGCGATGTCGAATGCAATCTCGGTCGGATGGACCTCCAGGCCGAACTTGACGCCTTCGTCCTTGAAAGCATCCAGAATCGGAATCCAGCGCTTGGCCAAGTCGTCATACCCGGCCTGGATCATCTTCGGCGATGCCGGCGGGAATGAATACACCAGGTGCCAGATCGAGCTGCCGGTAAACCCATTGACCACTTTTACCCCGAGCTTTTTCGCCGCCTTGGCCGTCTGAATCATTTTCTTTGCTGCACGCTTGCGCACGCCTTCCGGGTCTCCATCGCCCCAAACATCCTCGGGCAGGATTGACTTGTGCCGCTCGTCGATATTGTCGCAGACCGCCTGGCCGACCAAGTGCGACGATATGGCGAAGACCTTTAGCCCGTGCTTTTTGAGCAGCTCACGTTTGGCCTTGCAGTAATTGTCGTCCGTCAAGGCCTTATCGACCTCGAAGTGATCGCCCCAGCATGCCAATTCCAGGCCGTCGTAGCCCCAACTCGCTGCCTTCTCGGCCAATTCTGCCAGCGTCAAATCCGCCCACTGTCCTGTGAAGAGTGTTACAGTTCTTGCCATTGTCTAACCTCCTTATCTAAAATCAGAAGCCTTCCATAAAGTGTGTCGCTTCACTGATAAAAACGCTTGCGAGCACTGTTTTATTGCAGTTTCCTCCTTCCTGAGGACGATCGCTACATAACCGTTTTCGGTAAAAAGACTTACGCCACAAAGGCAGGCCCACGTTGTTCGGGACTCCAAAGGCGTTTCAACATTATAACTTGGCCGCCCGACCACGCAATTGAAAATTTCCACTTATAACAGGATCTCATTTCAGCCCTATAGTGGAACAATCCATATATTCCTGAACGACACCACGTTACCGTGCTCCTGCAGCAGAATCGGCCCAGGCTCAGGCCCTTCCTGCTGGCCCGCACCGGTCTTGTTCGGCACTTCCACGTCGTCGTGGACCAGAACCCCGTTGTGCACAAGCGATATCCGGGCGTTCTTGAGCTTCTTCTGTCCCTCGTACCGAGCCGCATGGAAGGTAATGTCGTAGCTTTGCCACTCGCCGGGTTTTTTGCAGACGTTTTTATCCGGGGCCTTGAACGTGTAGATTGATGCGCACTCGTTCTTCTTCGGCTCCAGGCCGTATGAATCGAGTATTTGAACCTCGTACCGACGCTGTATATATACCCCGCTGTTGCCCCGGCCCTGCCCCTTGACCTCAGGCGGGAGCTGAGGCGTTTTGAACTCAACGTGCATCTTGAAATCAGTGAAGTTATGTTTGGTCATTATGCTGCCGGACTTGGGCACAATTGTCATCTCGCCGTCGGCAATCTTCCAGCCTATCTCTTTGTCGCCGCCGGTCGTCCAGTGCGAAAAATCCTTGCCGTCGAAAAGCACAATCGCATCGTTTGGGCGGTCCGCGGCAACAGCAGGCCTTGCCCGCCCCGGCTCAATCGTCACCTTGGGCGGCTCGGCGTAGTCTGCCCATATCCGCTCGGCGTCCGCAACATTGACCTTTCCCTCGTGCACGTAAAGCCGATACCTGAATACGTGGTCCTCGCCCGGTTTCATCTCCCAGTCGCCGGCCTGTGAAGGCGCCCAGTTGAAGAAGACCTGCCCTTCCGGCCATATCCGCATCGGCTCCGGATGTCTGAAGTTCGCCGGATGACTGTAGAATGTCACGCCCTCCCATTCCTTAATTTTCCCTGAAGTATCGCACCACCTCGCCCGCGTGGCGTGCCCGTCCTTTCGCGTCTTGCCCTCGCTGGTGAGGTACTCAGCGGTCTGCTCGTCCCATTCCGCCGCCCCGCGAAAGCCGAATCCGCCGTAACGATACTCAACCTGACGCAAGGGACTGTCGGCAACGCACCGCTGCGTCGATTTGAAATCCCAGAGCCAGTAGCCCTTGCCCGCCCCACCGCCGGCGGGCGAGCCCGGACCGCCGACGTTATACACTCGAACGTCCCACACCTCCTTGAGCACAACCTTCTCACCCTCGGCTGTCTTCAATGCGACGTGCTCCTGCTCCACTTGAAAACCGCCGAACACCGGTCCATCCGTCGTCGCAAGATACTTGACAAATCGCACGGTGCCCTGCCCCTCCTTGAGATTCCAGAAATCGACCGATTTACCCTCGAACTCCGTATGGGTCCACGGCATCCATATTCCCAAATGGTGAATATGATCCGGCGCGTGGATATTCGTCAGCACCGAGCCGGTCGGCGACCACAAAGGGTGTATAAAGCCGCTGCGTTTGTAGAGGTCGCTCTGTCCGGCCGGTGGAGGCACGACGGCACTATTGTACCGCAACACCTTCGTATCGCCGTACAGTATATCGCAGTAATCCTGGGTCTGCCTGACCGAAACGCCGGCGTCCCGCCCTTCGGCGCTTCCTTCTTGAATTGACAATTCATAAGTGCGTTTGGCCCCCGGCTTGGTTTCGCCAGCGAGGATGAACCACAGCTTGGCGCCCCTGCCAGGCTCGCCCGGCGGCGGCCAGGGCTCAAGCTGCGCCGGCAGGACGTTCTGCCCCGAAGCGCTGCCCTCGGTCAGCACGTACCGGGCATCCGGAAGACCCAAAGGCACACCGTCCAACGATCCGCAAACCGGCGTATCGATTCGCGTATGCTCCCCCGCATCAACCGTTATCCTCGCCAATGGCTCTGCGGCGCCCGCCGACTGCGTGCCCAACATACCGAATAAGGCCAGAACAATGCTTGCTGAAGAACATAAGAATGTTGAAGTGAGCTTGTGCATTGTGTTCCTTTCACAAAATGGCACGGCCACTTCTTGGCCAATGTCAATTATCTTCCTTCGCCCGGATGGTCGGTGGCGCCGGGGCCGTTTCTTTCGGGCAAAACGAGGATGATAACAGCCCCCGCCTCAAAAAATCAAGTATTATCTCCCAAAATCAACAGGAACGGAAACCACCGCCTTGGGCGGCCCCGAAAACGCGTACAATATCAATAGTACAATTATGACGGCAGCAAGTGCCGCCCATGTGTGGTACATAATCTGGGGTCAGGTCAGCCCACCCCTGCAGTACCGACGCCGCCCCCATCGAGGCCGTCACAATACCCGCACTTCTGAGGAACTGTCTTCTTGTCTGGTTACTCATATCTGCTCCTTGGGACTTTCGAATCTTGCGTTTTGAATTCTATGGCCAGTATATTTGGCGGGGGTGGGAGAGTCAAGGACCGCCAGAATGGCTGGACCGGATCAGACGTCGCCGTCCCCACGGGACAAGCACCGGCAACGGCTAAGCGATAAATTGATAGAGAAGGAATATTGAATATCGAACAAGGAATTTTGAATGATGAATCTGAGCCTCGGTGTTCGGTGGACAAGTTACACTTTGGACGATTTGAGATTGCCGCGTCGGCCTTCGGCCTCCTCGCAATGACTACCGGTCGAATCACAAGTAACGGGTCGAGGCACGGCGCAGGATGCTATTTGCCATGTTGGGCCCAGATGACTTTTATTGTTTCCTCCTGGCCGAAGGCGGTGGGGACTTTTTCGCTCGGCGTATTGGCCCAGTACCAGTTTTTGCCGTTGACGGGGTCGGCCAATGTTCTGCTGCCCGGCATTTGGAGGTAGCCATTTTTATCGTTTGTGCGAATCCAGTCCCAGGCGTATTTGAGCCAGTAGTTGCGATATTCTTCGGGTTGGTGTGCAAACCAGCAAATCTCATCATAACCCCAAATCCAGTGCGCGCCGATATTCTGTCCGGGCCTGCCGCTCGAGCCGAAGTTGTCCAGCTCCACAATGTAGGGCAGGCTCTCGCAGGACCAGCCGCTCGGGGTGACGCCGCCTTTGCTGCGGGTGAAGATGCTGTCGAGATAACCGACCTTCAATACGCCCTTCTGCGGCTCGGCGACTACTTCATCGATGCGCAGGGGGAAGGAGTGAAAATCGAACATCAGCTTTCCGTCGTGGACAATGCCGCCGCTGGGGACGTGGGCGTCGCAGA
>Ga0315288_10013298_pt1 | contig 10305 bp, 10 predicted proteins | sample YL17G11_20_MG_FD_203454 | JGI IMG/M metagenome (GOLD analysis project Ga0315288, IMG submission 203454) | Sediment microbial communities from Yellowstone Lake, YNP, Wyoming, USA - YL17G11_20 | ecosystem: Environmental > Aquatic > Freshwater > Lake > Sediment | place: USA: Wyoming | collected... | reverse complement strand
TGGCTGACGGGCCTCCTCCTGGGCCGCCCGAGAGCCTGAACCGGGCAGGAGCCGGGCCCGTCCCGTGCGATACTTCCCGCCCATGCAGTACGCCGAGTCCATCCTCGACCTCGTCGGCCGCACGCCCATGGTCCGCATCAGCCGCCTGACCCGTGGGATCGGCCCGCTGGAGGAGCAGCCGCTCGTCCTCGCCAAGCTCGAGACGTTCAACCCCGGCGGCTCCGTCAAGGACCGGATCGGCCTGCCCATGATCGAGGCCGCCGAGCGGGACGGCCTCCTGCTCCCCGGCGGGACGATCATCGAGCCCACGTCGGGGAACACCGGCCACGGGCTGGCGATCGCGGGGGCGCTCAAGGGCTACCGCTGCATCTTCGTCATGGCCGACAAGCAGTCGTCCGAGAAGCAGGCGATCCTGCGGGCCTACGGCGCCGAGGTCGTGCTCTGCCCGACGAACGTCCCGCCGGAGTCCCCGGAGAGCTACTACTCGGTGGCCGCCCGCCTCGCCCGCGACATCCCGGGCGCCTTCAAGCCCGACCAGTACTGGAACGAGGAGAACCCGCGGGCGCACGAGGCGACGACGGGGCCCGAGATCTGGGAGCAGACCGACGGCCGGATCACCCACCTCGTCGCGAGCGTCGGCACGGGCGGCACGATCACGGGCACGGCCCGGCACCTGCGTGCGCAGCGTCCCGGCCTCGTGGTGGTCGGCGCCGACCCGGAGGGGAGCGTCCTCTCGGGCGACACGGCCCGACCCTACCTGACCGAAGGCGTGGGGGAGGACTTTCTCCCCGGTACCCTCGATCCGGCGCTGGTCGACCGCTGGGTCCGCGTCTCCGACCGCGACGCATTCGCGATGGCCCGCCGGATCACCCGCGAGGAGGGGATCCTGGCCGGCGAGTCCTGCGGGACGGCGATGGTGGCGACCCTGGAGGTGGCCCACGAGCTGACAACCGCCGGCGCCGGGGAGGACGCGGTGGTCGTCGTGCTCCTGCCGGACAGCGGCCGCAACTACCTCTCGAAGCTCTACAACGATGAGTGGATGCGGGCCAACGGCCTGCTCCCGACGCCCGGCGGCGTGGTCACCCTGCGGGACATCCTCGACGACCACCACCACGGCAAGCAGCTCCCCGATGTCGTGGTGGTCCGCACGACCGAGACCGTGGGCGCCGCGATCGGGCGGCTCCAGGAGTTCGGGATCAGCCAGATGCCCGTCTCCGAAGACCGGGAGGGAGCGCGGAGCGGCAGTCTCGTGGGGTCCGTGAGCGAAGCCGGGCTCCTCGGCCGCGCCTACCGCGACCCATGGATCGTGGAGCGCACCGTGGGCGAGGTCATGGACCCGCCGCTCCCCAAGGTCCGCGAGAACGCCACGCTCGACGAGGCGTTCGCGCTCCTCGCCGGCGGCGCGCATGCGGTACTCGCGATTCGCGGGGAGCGACCGGCGGGCGTCGTCACGAAGCTCGACCTCCTCGAGTACCTGAGCCACCACCCGCGGCTCGGGTCCTGACGGTTCGTCGGCCGGCATGGAGCTGCGGACGGCGCGCCTTCGGCTGCGGCCGTACCAGACGGCCGACTTCGAGACGCTCTTCCGCCGGCTGGTCCTCGATCCCGCGGTCATCCGCTTCTGGCACGACTACGCCGACCCGGCGCTGACCCGCGACGAGCTGCGAGCCATGGCCGATCGGGACCTCCGCACCTGGATCGAGGAGGGGATCGCGGCTGGCTTTCCGACCTGGATCCTCGAGGTGATGGATCCGGCGCTCGGACCGGAGGGCGACTTCGTCGGCGCCGCCGGCGTCTTTCCCCCGGAGAACGAGTGGGGCCCGGAGCCCGAGGTCGGGTGCCTGCTGACATCGCGCCATCATGGGCGCGGGCTCGCCACGGAGGCGCTGACCGCCGTCATCGCCGACGCGACGGACCGGCTCGGGATCCCGGTCCTCGTCGCGATCGTCGACGAGCCGAACGCTGCCTCGATCCGCCTCGTGGACAAGTGCGGGTTCGCCTTCGAGCGGTCGTACCCGGGGAGCGACGGGCAGCCGTGCCGGCGATACGTTCGCCGGGCCGACGTCGGAGAGCGGCGATAATGCCGCGCATGTCCGACCTTGACCGCGCCGACCGCGCCAACCGCCCCGACGCCTTCGCCACCCGCGCCGTCCACGCCGGCGCCGAGCCCGACGAGGTGGCCGGCGCGGTCGGCCCGCCGATCTACCAGACCTCGACCTACGCCCAGGATGGGGTCGGGCGGCCGCGGGCCGGCTACGAATATGCGCGGACCCAGAACCCGACCCGGGCGCGGCTCGAGCGAGCGGTCGCGGATCTGGAGGGCGGCGCGTTCGGGGTCGCATTCGCGTCGGGTTCGGCCGCGACGGCAACGATCGCCGAGCTGGTGGCGCCGGGCGAGGAGATCGTCGTCGGCGACGACGTCTACGGCGGGACGTTCCGCTTCTTCGAGAGGGTGGCGCGTCCGCGCGGCATCGACGCGCGGTACGTTGACCTGGCGGCAGGACTGGCGGCTCCCCTGGCGGGGGCGCTGACACCGCGGACGCGGATCGTCTGGTTCGAGACGCCGTCGAATCCGCTCCTCAAGGTCACCGACATCGCGGCCGTCGCGCGCGCCGTCGCCGGGCAGGTGGGCGCGCGCGGGGAGCGGCCGCTCGTCGTGGTCGACAACACGTTCGCTTCACCCGTGCTCCAGCGTCCCCTCCAGCTGGGCGCGGACGTCGTGTTCCATTCGGCGACGAAGTACCTCGGCGGGCACAGCGACACGGTCAGCGGGGTCGTGGTCACCGCGGACCCAGCCGTCGCCGAGGAGCTGCGGTTCCTGCAGAACGCGATGGGCGCCGTCCCCGGCCCCCAGGACTGCTTCCTGGTCCTGCGCGGGCTGCGCACGCTGGCCCTGCGGGTCGAACGCCACAGCGCGAACGCCCTCGCCGTCGCCCGGGCGCTGGCCGCCCGCGACGACATCGTGTGGTTGCGTTATCCGGGGCTTACCGAAGGTGGCCACGCGCACCCGGAGTCTGACGTCGCCGCGCGCCAGATGCTCCTTGGGGGCGCCGACGGGGCGCCTGCGTTCGGCGGGATGATCAGCTTCGTCCCGGCGGCCGGCGGGCGCCACGGACGGTCGGCGCGCGATCGCGCTGTCATGGTCGCCGAGCGCACCCGCCTCTGGACGCTGGCGGAATCCCTCGGCGGCGTCGAGTCGCTCATCGAGGTTCCGGCGGTGATGACCCACGCGACCGTCGCCGCGACGCCCCTGGAGGTGCCGGAGGCGCTCGTTCGCCTCTCGGTCGGCATCGAGGACGCCGGCGATCTCATCGACGACCTCCTGGGCGCTCTCGACGAGGCGTAGGGCGGTCAGGTTCCCTCCGCCGGCCGCGGTGCGGCTCACACCGGAACGGCGCGGGAATGGCGGGCCCCGATGCCCTCGGCCGCATCAGCAGGGCATCACGCGAGATTTCGGCGGCGCGTCATCCGCGATGGCACAGCCCCCGGCCGGCCCGCGGCGTCAGTCGCCCGAGCCGGCCCCCTGCCTGGCGCGCTCGGCCGCGCGGGCGGCGCGGGCCGCGACACGGGCGGCCTTTGCCTGCGCACGTGCCGCCCGGTCGGCCGCCTTCCGGGCCTTGTCGTGGCCGCCACCCGTACCCATCACCGATCCGCCGCCGGGGCCGATGTCGAGCTTCAGCTCGCGAACGATGACGCCCCAGCCCTTGCCGGACTCGAAGAGCGCGAGAATGTCGGCGGGCGTCTTGCCGGACGCCTTGGCAAGGCGAAGCACGCGGACGGCGCCGCCCACGCCGACGTTCGCCGCCAGCGCGGCGAGCTCCGTGGCAGTGGTCGTGATCTTCGCGGCGGCCAGGCGCTCGACGATCCGCGCGAGGTTGGCGGCTGACGGCGTCCCGTCGGCATCGTCCGCCTTGTCGGGATCCCCCGCCTTGTCGGCATCGTCCGCCTCGTCGGTGTCGGGCGACTTGTCCGGCTTCGGCGACTTCTCGGCCTTGGGCGAAGAGGTCGCGGCAGGCTCGGCGAGGGTCGGACCGGCGGTGGCGGGCAGGGTGGCCGCAGTCGCGAGGACGCTGCCGGCGGCGAGCACGACGAGAAGGATGCCAACGGCGATGCGGCCGGCGACCTTCTGGGCGGGCGAGGTCATGGCGTTTCCTCCGCGCGCGTGACCCACCGGCCACGCCTGAAGCACGTGCGACCTAAAGGTCACACCGATACCTTACGACCAGCCGTACCGTTGGTCCACAGTCCTGCCGCGAAGGTCCGGCGCGGCCGCGCACCGCGCTCCGGGGCCCCGGGGGTAGCCGGCGCCGAAGGACGCCGGCGGTGTCTCTCGGGCGATCCGCACCGAGGGTCCCGCAGGGCAGTCGGACGTGATTGCAGCCGCGGACCGGGGCTTTCGGTCGCCAGTTGACGTGCGCATGCATGTGGGCCATCCTGTGCGCATGGCTGTGCGCACGAATCTCATGCTTCCGCCCGAGCTTGTCGCCGAGGTCGACCGGATCGCGGGGCCCCGGAACCGGAGCCGCTACGTCGCGGAGGCAGTCCAGGCTCGAGTCCGACGCGACCACCTGAAGGAGGTCTGGGACCGCTCGTTCGGGATCCTGAAGAAGGAGGACTACCCGTACTGGGCCACGTCCGACATGGTCGTCGAATGGGTCCGAGGCCTTAGGGCGGAGGAGACAAACCCCGGACCGGACCCAATCCCGGTCGGCACCGTTCCCGACGGCTACCCTCATCCGAGGGCGACGAGCTCGCGCCGAGTTGCTGAGGGCGATCTCGAGGACGAACGTGCGGATCCTCGCTGACTCCGCGTTCGTGATCGACTTCCTCAGAGGCCTGCCCGAGGCGGAGGCTCGGTGGGAGGCGGTCTTCGCAGAGGGCGACGAGCCGATCGTCAACGAGATCGTCGTGTGTGAGGTCAGCTCCGGTCTCCGTGTCCGCGACCTCCGGCGGTTCGCGGCGTTCCTGGAGCCCGTGGAGTTCATCCAGCCCGGCCCCGATGCCGCCCTCCTGGCCGGGCGCTGGCGCGCCGAGGCCCGCGCGATCGGTCGAAGCCTCGGCCTCGCGGACGCCCTGATCGCCGCGGCCGCTCACGCGGACAACGCCGCGATCCTGACCCGGAACACCCGCGATTTCGCGCTGACCCCCGTGCGCCTGGTCACCTACTGACCGGCCGGGCTCCTTACAATGCGCGGCAACAACCCGGCCGCAACCCGGCCGCATCCCAGCCGCAACGCGGAGGAGCCCCCATGAAGCAGGTCCCGCGCCCCAAGGTGACCGTCATCGGCGCCGGCAACGTCGGTGCCACGACTGCCCAGCGAATCATCGAGACCGGCCTCGCGGACGTCGTCCTCGTCGACATCGTCGAGGGGCTGCCGCAGGGCAAGGCGCTCGACCTTGCCGAGGCCGCCCCGGTGGTCGGCTACGACGTCAGGGTGACCGGCACGAACGACTATGCCGACACGGCCGGCAGCAAGATCATCATCGTGACCTCGGGCCTGGCGCGCCAGCCCGGGATGAGCCGCGACGACCTCATGGCCAAGAACGCCGGGATCGTGGCCTCTGTCGTGAAGCAGGCGGCTGCCGTCAGCCCCGACGCGATCATGATCGTCGTCACGAACCCCCTCGACGCCATGTGCCACGTCGCGATGCAGGCCTCGGGCTTCCCCCGCGAGCGCGTGATCGGGATGGCGGGCGTCCTCGATTCGGCCCGCTTCCGCCTCTTTATTGCCGCCGAGCTCGACGTCTCCGTGCGGGACGTCCGCGCCTTCGTCCTGGGCGGCCACGGCGACACGATGGTCCCGCTGCCGCGCTATTCCACGGTCGGCGGCGTGCCGATCACCGAGCTGATGACGGCGGAGCGGATCGCGGCGCTCGTCGACCGGACCCGCAACGGCGGGGCCGAGATCGTGGCCCTCCTCAAGACGGGGAGCGCCTACTACGCGCCCGCCGCCTCCGTCGTCGAGATGGCCGAGGCGATCCTGCTCGACCGGCGCCGGATCCTGCCCTGCGCGGCCTACCTTCAGGGCGAGTACGGCATCGACGGCCTGTTCGTCGGCGTCCCCGTGGTCCTCGGTGACGGTGGGATGGAGAAGGTGATCGAGATCGCGCTCAGCGACGAGGAGAAGGCAGCCCTCGACCACTCGGCCGCGGCGGTCCGCGAGCTGGTGGCGAAGCTCTCGGCCTGACCAGGCGCTGGGCGGTGCCGTCGGGCACCGGCCGGTCGCCCGTACGCAAGGCTAGACTCGGGGCGCGATGACCCACCATTACACGGTCCTCTTCGGCGGCATCGTCGTGACGTTCGACGGCGCGCGGCCGACCGATGTCGCGACCCTGGCGGTCGGCGACCGGGACGTGCAGGACGCGGGGGGGCGCCGCGCGTCGGCCGTCTGTTACGCGCACGAGCGGATCCTCGCGGTCGGCGGTGACGAGGAGATGCTCGCACTGGCGGGTCCGGATTCGCACGTTGTCGACTTGCGCGGCCGGGCCGTGCTGCCGGGTTTCGTGGAGCCTCACGCCCACCCGTACTGGGAGGGCCTGGTGGCGGGGATGAGGCTCCTGGCGGGTCGGCAGCGCCGGGCGGCTCTCAAGGCCTTGCCGGGCGGTGCCGAGCGCCTGGACCCCGACGCCTGGCTGGTCGCCCGCTACGACCCCACCGGCTGGGACCGGCCCGACGATCCGACCCGCGACGACCTGGACCGGGCCGTCCCGGACCGGCCCGTCCTCCTGGCCCACGTGTCGGGCCACGCCGTGACCGCGAACAGCCTCGCCCTGGCCCTGGCCGGGGTCGACGCGGCGACCCCCGGCGTGCCCGGTCGGCTGCTCGTGGAGGTCGACGCCTCGGGCGAGCCGACCGGCATCCTGCGCGGGCCGGACGCGTGGGATCGCATTGCGGCGGCGATGCCCCCGCCGACTTCCACCGACGGCCACGCCGCCCTGGCCCGCGCGGCGGCCCGTTTGGCCGCCGACGGCGTCACGAGCGTCGCGGACGCCGACGTGGGATCGACCGCGGGGGTCGCCGCCGAGATGGCGGCCTGGGGCGAGGCGCTGCAGGCCGGGACAATGCCCCTCGCCGTGTCGCTCCTGCCCGGCCTGGCCCGGATCGCACCCGCTCCCGGGGATCCCGTCCCGAGCCCCGCCGACCTGGCCGCGCTCCTGCCCGAGGACGTCCGCGCGCGGGTCCGCCTCTCCCACGTGAAGCTGAAGGCCGACGGGGCGCTCACGACCCGGACGGCCTGGCTGCGCGACCCGTACGCGGACGCTCCCCACGCGGGCGGCCCCGTCCACGATCCGGCCGCTCTCGCAGAGCGCATCCGAAGCGCCGCGGCCGCCGGGTGGGCCAGCGCGACCCACGCCATCGGCGACGCCGCGGTGGCCGCCGTGCTGGACGCCTATGCCGCGGCCCCCGCGCCGAACGCGGGCGGGGGCACGCCCGCGCCGCCGGGCGCGGCCCACCGAATCGAGCACGCGATGCTCCTCGACGATGACCTCGTGGCCCGCCTGGCCGCGTCGGGCGTCACTGCCGTCGTCCAGCCGGAGTTCCTCGCCTGGGCCGGCCCGACGTACCGCGCCCGCCTCGGGGCGGAGCGGGCCGGGCGCCTCCTGCCGTTCTCGCGCCTCCTCGCGGCCGGCATTCCGACCGCCTTCTCCAGCGACCGGCCGGTCGTCCCGGGAGCCCCGCTCGCCGGCGTGCGGGCCGCGCTGCGGCACGACCCCGCCCTCTCCGCGGCCGAGGCGCTCCACGCCTGGACCGTCGCGGGGGCCGCGGCGCTCGGGGACGACGATGCCGGATGCCTGGCGGTGGGCCGGCGGAGCGATCTCGTGATTCTCTCCGGCGACCCGACCGCCGTCCCCCGGGACGCCTGGGCGCGCGGCACGGACCGGATCCGGGTGGAGGCCACCGTGGCAGCCGGGCACACCGTCCACGGGACCCTGGGCGGCGACGCATGAGCACGGGCCTCCTTGCGGCGATCGTCTTCGACTTCGATCCGTACCTGCGGCTCGGGGACCGCGCCGTTCGCTGGGAGACGCTCGCGATCGCGGCCGCCGTGCTGGTCGGGATCGTGGCCATGGCTGTCATCGCCGGCCGCACGCCAAGCCGCGAGCAGTGGATCGGGGAGGAAGAGCCGCCGGAGGAGGAGCGCGAGGGCCCCTGGCACCTGCGCCGGGACGACCTCCTCTTCATCCTCCTGGGGGCCGTGCCCGGCGCCGTCGTCTTCGGGCGGCTCGGCTACGGGCTGCTCCACCTCGACTACTACGGCACCCAGTGGCGGGCGCTTCTCGACGCCGGCCAGGGGAGCATGGAGCTGACGCTCGCGGTGGCCGGCGGCACGCTGACCGCCATCTACGTTGCCGCCCTGCTGGACGCGCCCGTGGGTCGCTGGCTGCACGTCGCGATCGCGCCGCTCCTCCTCGTCCTGGGGCTGGGCAAGGCTGCGCAGGCTCTCGGCGGCTCCGGCCAGGGCGAGGCCTCCGCGGCGGCCTGGGCCACCGCCTACGCCCCGCCCGGGCCGTGGGGCAGCCCCGGCGCGGGGATCCCCGCCCATCCAGCCCAGCTCTACGAGGCGGCGATGACGGGGGCGGTGCTCCTGCTGGTCATCGCCCTGGCGCGCCTGACGCCGCTCCGCCGCGCGGACGGCCGCCTGTACGCCGTGGGCGTCGGCCTCTGGGCGCTCGGCCGCGGCTTCGTGGCCTCGACCTGGCGCGACCCCGAGGTGCTCGGGCCGCTCAACGCCGAGCAGGTCATCTGCCTCGTCGTGGCGGCGGCCTTCCTGGGAGGCGCCGTCGCCATGACCAGGGCCCGCCGCCGGGCGCCGGGAGCCCCCGTCGCGCCCTGAGCGGGACCCCGCGCCTGCGTCGGCCGGACTCCGCGATCGACCCTACGCCATGCGCGCGAAGTCGGCCGGGCCGCGCCGGATGAACTGCCCGTGGCCCGCCGGGCCGACCCACTTCCCATCGCGGACGATGACCGTGCCCCGGCTCATGACCACGTCGGACGCGCCCTGGACCTCGAAGCCCTCGAAGATCGAGTAGTCGACGTTCATGTGGTGGGTGGCGGCGCTGATCGTGCGCTTCCGGTTCGGATCGTAGACCAGGATGTCGGCGTCCGAGCCGACCGCGATCGTGCCCTTCTGCGGGTACATCCCGAACATCTTGGCCGGCGCCGTCGCCATGATCTCGACCCAGCGCTCACGGGAGATCCGCCCGCCCACGACGCCGCCGTCGTGCAGGAGGTCGACCCGGTCCTCGACGGCCGGCAGGCCGTTGGGGATCTTGCGGAAGTCGCCGCGGCCGAGCTCCTTCTGGCCCTCGAAGTCGAAAGGACAGTGATCGGTCCCCACGAGCTGCAGGTCGTCCCTGCGGAGCCCCCGCCAGAGATCCTCCTGGTGGTCCTTGGGGCGGAGCGGCGGGCTGCACACGTACTTCGCGCCCTCGAACCCGTTGCCCATGTCGTCGAGCGAGAGGAACAGGTACTGCGGGCACGTCTCGGCGAAGACCAGCGCCCCGCGGTCGCGGGCCGCCGTCACCGCCTCCAGGGCGTCGCGCGACGAGAGGTGGACGAAGTAGACGGGAGCGCTCGCGGCCTCCGCCAGGCGGATGCAGCGGTTCGTCGCCTCGCCCTCGAGGATCGGGTTGCGGGCCAGGCCGTGGCCGATCGGATCGGTCGTCCCGGCCGCGACCAGGTCGGCGGCGATGACGTCGATCACGGGCCCGTTCTCGGCGTGCATCATGATCAGGCCGCCGTTCTTGCGGGTCTGCTGCAGGGCCCGGAAGATGTGGTCGTCCGGGCTGAGGAAAACGCCCGGGTAGGCCGTGAAGAGCTTGAAGTCAGGGACGCCCTCGGCGACGAGCTGGTCCATCTCGGCCAGGCTCGCCTCGTTCACGTCCGACATGATCATGTGGAAGCCGTAGTCGATGAGCGTGTGGCCCTCCGCCTTGGCCATCCAGACGTCGAGGCCCTCGCGCAGCGCCTTCCCCTTCGGCTGGACGGCAAAGTCGACGATGGTCGTCGTCCCGCCGTGGGCCGCCGCCTTCGAGCCGGTCTCGAAGGTGTCCTTGGCGAACGTGCCGCCGAAGGGCAGCTCCATGTGGGTGTGGGCGTCGATCCCGCCCGGCACGACGTACCTGCCGGTCGCGTCGATCGTCGCGTCGGCGGTCACCCCAGCCGCGGCCAGGTCGGCCCCCACCAGCGCGATTGTCTCGCCGTCGATGAGGACGTCGGCCGGGTAGGAGCCGTCCGCGGTGACGACGAGGCCGTTGGTGATGAGCGTGCGCATCGAACCCTCCTCAGGCCCTTGCCGCGGT
>Ga0315288_10013297_pt1 | contig 10305 bp, 9 predicted proteins | sample YL17G11_20_MG_FD_203454 | JGI IMG/M metagenome (GOLD analysis project Ga0315288, IMG submission 203454) | Sediment microbial communities from Yellowstone Lake, YNP, Wyoming, USA - YL17G11_20 | ecosystem: Environmental > Aquatic > Freshwater > Lake > Sediment | place: USA: Wyoming | collected... | reverse complement strand
GCGATGGCACCTATATTTCCCGCGGAGTGGGTTAGCTATTTTGGAAAAGTAAGCCCAGTAACACACTGCGATTGGTGGTTATGGAATGTATGTCACTTAGCTAATCGTGTTATAGATATACCTATTAGAACTTATCATGATAGATTTGATCTAACTGGAAATAATGAAGATATTATGTGGGAAGAGCGAGATTATTCGGCTGATGGCAAAAATCCGACTAATCCAAGTGACTGGTCGCATCCAGACAGGAGAAGAGATCTAATAACATGGTCTGAAAAATTAAAGAAAAAATAATATGAGAATCTTATTTACAGCCGATTGGCATTTAAAATTACGTCAAAAGAACGTACCATTGACTTGGGCTATTAAAAGATATCTAGAGTTCTTTAATCAAGTACATGAACTAGAAAAAGAAGTAGACTTACATATTATCGGAGGAGATATATTTGATCGTATGCCTATTTTAGAGGAATTAAATCTATATTTTAGATTTATTAAGGGAGTCACAGTACCTACTTTAATATATGACGGTAACCATGAGGCCACTAAAAAGGGAAAAACTTTCTTTACTACTTTATCTACTGTTACCAGTGATTTAAACCCACTAGTAACTATAGTAGATGATATTTATGTGGAAAATAATAAATTTCAAATACTGCCCTACTGCGAATTGCACAATAAAAATATAATAGAGTTTTTAGACCCTAGCCTACCTCTTTTTACCCACGTTAGAGGAGAAATTCCACCACATGTTAAGCCTGAGGTGGACCTAAATAGATTTAGTAAGTTTCCTGTTGTATTTGCAGGAGATTTACATGCACACAGTAATTCTCAACGTAATATAGTATACCCAGGCTCCCCCATGACGACGACTTTTCACCGAAGTAACGTCGAAACAGGGGGAATTATTATTGAGGATAATTGGGAATGGTCGTGGGTAAGGTTTACTTTACCTCAATTAATTAGAAGAACCGTTTCTAGCCAAAAAGAAATGAAAGCCACTGAATATGACCATACTATATATGAGTTAGAGGGTGATATGTCAGAATTATCAAGTGTAAAAGTGACGGATCTATTAGATAAAAAAATAATAAAAAGAAGTACAGAAGCGACTTTACTATTAGATAAAAATATGACTATTGAAGAAGAATTAATAGAGTATTTAACTTATATATTAGAGATTCCAGAGCCAAAAATAAAAGATATTGTAGAAGTTTATAACGATTATAAAGTTAAATTATGATAATACTAAAAAAATTAATGTGGAGCAATTGTTTCTCTTATGGAGAAAATAACGTAATAGATTTAAACTCTAACGTACTAACTCAGATTACTGGATTAAATGGGGCAGGTAAGTCTAGCCTGCCTCTTATTATAGAAGAAGTTCTATTTAATAAAAACTCTAAAGGAGTTAAGAAATCAGACCTACCTAATAGATATAAGGACGGGTCCTATAATATTGTACTAGAACTTGAGAAAGACGGCGTAGAATATTATGTAGATGTAAATAGAAAAGGTGCTTCTATTAAAGTAGTACTAGTAAGAAACGGAGAGGATATTTCTAGTCATACGGCGACTAATACTTTTAAAACTATACAAGAGGAAATTATAGGTATAGATTTTAAAACTTTCTCCCAGTTAGTATACCAAAATACAAATGCTAGTTTACAGTTTCTAACGGCTACCGATACAGCTAGAAAGAAGTTTCTAATAGATTTGTTAGGTTTAGAGGATTATATTAGCTATTTTGAAGGGTTTAAGGAAGTTTTAAAAGCCGCTAATTTAGAGTTAGCGGGCGTTACAAGTAGTATTACGACAGTGGAAAACTGGCTAAAGTCTAACAGATTAGAAGATACTCAGCCTATGGAAGTAAAAAGTATACCCAGTATTCCTAAGGAAATGATAGATAAAGCAGGTACTCTACAGTCTGAAATAAATAATATAGTATCTACAAATAAAAGAATACAAAGAAATAATCAACTTAAATCCTTATTATCTTCTATTGACATCGATAAGGTAAATAGTATTAAAGAAACTGAGATACTGCCCTATGACCACTTATTAAAAGAGGTAGGCCATGAAACCTCTATTCAGTCTGCTGCAAAAAATCTAATAAGTAAAATGAAAAAACTACATGGAATATGTCCTACATGTATACAGGAAATAGACGAACAAAAAAATAATGAAATTATAGCAGAAAATTCTTTAATAGTAGAAAGCTATCAGGTTAAGATAGACAAAATAAACGAAGAAATAAGTAGTATAATGGACCAGAACTCCGCTTACGAGTATAAAGTGGAAAAGCAAAAAGAATTTGAGAGTCTGTTTCTTTCTATTGATAAAAATACCCCTACTGAATTAATAAATGAAGCTTTCTTGCAGAAAGAACTAAGTAAGGCCCAGGAGTACATAAAAAATATTAATACTAGTATTAAAACTATTGTAGACAGAAACTCTTTGGCTGAAAAACACAATACTAGAATACAGGTAATTTTAGAGCAGACAGATAAGTTTCAAATAAGCTTAAATGAGCATAAATCTAAACTAGTTATAATAGAGGAAAAAGTAGCTAATTTAGAGATATTAAAGAAAGCTTTTTCCACTAATGGATTACTAGCGTATAAGATAGAAAATTTAGTGAAAGAATTAGAAGAATTAACAAACGCATATCTGGCGGAGCTTTCCGATGGAAGATTCGCAATACAATTTGTAGTGAATAATGATAAGTTAAATGTAGAAATAACGGATAATGGTAGTATAGTAGATATTCTAGCTTTATCCAGTGGAGAATTAGCCAGAGTTAACACAGCTACTCTATTGGCTATAAGAAAACTTATGAGTTTTATCTCTAAAACAAAAATAAACATATTATTTCTTGACGAGGTAATAAGTGTATTAGACGAGCAAGGCAAGGAAAAGCTCGTTGAGATTTTAATAAAAGAAGAAGAGCTTAATACATACCTTGTATCGCATTCCTGGCAACATCCGTTAGTTTCTAAAATAGAAATTATAAAGTACAATAACATTTCCTATTTGGAGTAATATGGTTGATAGCAGAGACAAAGGTTCAAGAGGAGAGTACCTAGTAAGAGATTTACTAAGGGAACATACAGGGTTAGGATTTGAAAGAGTACCTCTATCAGGGGCCTTAGCTTATCTCAAGGGGGATATATACATTCCTAACAGACATAATCGCTATTGTATTGAATGCAAGTTCTACGAGGAATCCGCTCTCAATGATAAAATATTAACTAATAAGTCTAATAATTTAATTAAATGGTGGGCAAAAATAGTGGAACAAGCAACGAATCAAAAGCAAGAACCTCTTTTGTTATTTAAGTATAATCGTAGTAAGATTTTTGTGGCTACCCAGGAACTGCCCACTAACACGAATAATTATCTTTACATAGCACCTCTATTATGTTATACTTTACTAGCTGAAGAATGGTTAACAAGTGAAAAACCGAGGTTTTTAGGTGATTAAAATTGAAAGACCACCAAATTACGATAAAATTAGTGCAGTATTTAAATTAACTGGTAATGAAATATTCGCGTATGACGGGGTTATATATGCTCCTAAAGGAGGGCTTACCCCCGAGCTTGTATTACATGAAAATGTACATTTTAGACAACAAGACTTACTTGGAGTCGATATCTGGTGGGATAACTACTTAACGGATAAAATATTTAGACTAGAGCAGGAAATCCCCGCTCATCTGGAAGAATACCATGCATTCTGTGGGAGGCATAAAGATAGAAATGAGCGTGTAAGATACTTGCACCTAGTTGCAAATAGACTAAGCTCTAAACTATATGACAACATCATAACTAAACAACAGGCTTTAAAAATATTATGTCAATAAAATTTACGTCGATGGCTGAGAAAGGGAATAATCTATTAATACTTGATTCCATGAACTTAGCATTTAGATGGAAACACCAAGGTAAAGATATATTCGTGGATGATTACATGTCTACGGTAGAGTCTTTGGCCAGATCATATAACTGTGGTAACGTAATTATAGCTGCAGATTGGTCTAAAAGTTCCTATAGAAAAGAATTGTATCCTGAATATAAAAAGAACAGGGAGGATCTGAAAAATGCACAAAGTATCGAAGAAAAAGAAGCATTTAAAAGGTTCTTCGACGAATACGAAAAAACATTGGGCTCCTTTACAAGATACCCAGTACTACGTTATTTTGGAGTTGAAGCAGATGACATTGCAGCCTATTTGTGTAAGCGATTGGGAAATTACAACGTCGGACATGTTTGGCTTATCTCGTCGGACAAGGATTGGGATATCTTAGTAAATGAAAACGTTTCTAGATTTTCTTATGTAACTAGAAAAGAAGTGACAATTGATAATTGGCCTTATGATGTAGCCCCAGAACACTATATATCGTACAAAGCTTTAGTTGGCGACCCTGGGGACAATATACTAGGAATTCCGGGCGTAGGCCCGAAACGAGCTGCTTCCTTGATTAAACAATACGGATCTGCATTAGACATATATGACATGTGTCCTATAGACAGCAAGTATAAATATATACAATCCTTAAATGAACACAAAGAAAGAATTTTACTGAATTTTAATCTCATGGACTTACCTTCGTACTGCGAAGAAGCCATAGGCCCAGCAAATTTACAGAGTATAGATAAGCTGGTATCGGAGTACTTACTTGCAAATCAATTACGGACGGGATAGACTATTATCAGAATTCGGGATAAAAACACTAGAAGATAGATATTTAATAGATGGGGAGAAAAGCCCACAAGATGCGTTCGCGCGAGCCGCAAAAGCCTTTGCAGACGATGACGAACACGCGCAACGATTATATGATTACGTTAGTAAGCTTTGGTTCATGTTTAGCACGCCTATTCTTACTAATGCAGGGACGGAGCGGGGTCTCCCTATATCTTGTTTCTTGAATTACGTGGGAGACAGTAGAAAGGGGATCACAGAGCATTATACCGAGAATGCATGGTTATCCTCAGTTGGAGGCGGTATAGGCGGTTCATGGTCAGAAGTGCGTGGAGTGGGCTCAAAAACCTCTCACGGCAGTGAATCCACAGGAGTAATCCCTTTTGTTAAGGTTGTAGATGCTGAAATGCTAGCTTTTTCTCAAGGGGTTACTCGTAGGGGTAGCTACGCTGCATACCTACATATGTCTCATCCAGAAATTGAAGAATTTATGGATATGAGAAAACCGACAGGTGGCGATATTAATCGCAAATCTACTAACTTGCATCACGCTGTAGTTATTCCTGATTCTTTTATGCGAATTATTGAGGCTGCGACACTTTCGCCAGGTTTCGACGACTCGTGGGCTCTTATTAACCCAAATAATAAAGTAGTTACAAAAATTGTATCAGCCAAAGCCTTGTGGGTAAAACTGATCCAAAATAGGGTAGAGACTGGAGAACCGTATATCATGTTTGAGGACACGGTAAATAATGCTTTGCCTCAATTTCAGAAAGACTTAGGTTTACGAGTACACCACTCAAATTTGTGCTCAGAAATTGTACTTCCTACTAACGAAGAACGAACCGCAGTTTGTTGTTTATCTAGTGTTAATCTAGAAGAGTATGATCAGTGGAAAAATGATGAGTTATTTATCCCTGATTTGATCAGAATGTTGGATAACGTAATAACTTATTTTATAAATAAAGCTCCTAAGCAGCTAAAAAGAGCTGTAAATAGTGCTTTTAACGAGAGAAGCCTAGGATTAGGCGGGATGGGATTTCATGCATATTTACAACGACTTAATATTCCATTTGAAAGCGCAATGGCAAAGTCTATCAACATGGGGATGTGGCGCAATATCAAAAATAAATCATTGGAAGCATCTAGGAATCTTGCCGCTACTAGAGGAGCTTGCCCAGATGGTGAGCCCCAAGGAATCCGTAATGCTCATCTCTTGGCTATTGCTCCTAATGCTTCTTCTAGTATTATATGTGGCAATACTAGCCCTTCTGTGGAGCCTTATCGTGCCAATGCGTTTACTCAAAAGACTAAGTCCGGTACATCACTCCTAAAGAATGAGTACCTAGAGCACGCATTGGATGAGCTTAATATGAATACCGACGAAGTATGGAAATCAATAATGACTAACCACGGAAGTGTACAGCACCTTGATTTTCTAGACCAAGATACTAAAGATGTATTTAAAACTGCGGTAGAAATTGATCAGCGCTGGGTAGTGGAAATGGCTGCGGATAGGCAACAATTTATCTGCCAATCTCAATCTATAAACTTGTTCTTCCCTGCTGAGGTATCAAAACAAGAACTTCATAATGTTCACCTTATGGCATGGAAGAAGGGAATGAAAACACTTTATTACTGCCGCTCGGAGGCTATTAAACGCCCCGATGTAGTATCTGATGAAAAGTTACGCAATTATATATTTGACGCGTTGGATGATTCAACGTGCATAGCGTGTCAGGGGTAGATATATGCAACTTAATTTAAAAGACTTCGCCGATAAAGTGGTAACCTATAGAAAAGAGGTAGGGTGTACTACAGATGAATTTATAGGGTCGCATAAAATTGCTGGATCAGTAGGTGCTTACGACCCTGAAAATGATAAATACTATGTCATAACTGAAATAGAAATTGATCAATTAGCAGGTTGTGGGTGTTGGAGAGGAATACAGTTAATTCTTGAGGAGGATAAATGAGTTTACTACAGTCTAGAGAATACTATAAACCCTTCGAATACCCATGGGCATTTGAAGCCTACCAAATGCAACAGAAGATGCATTGGATGCCCTTAGAAGTCACGCTGGCAGACGATTTAAAAGACTTCAGAGAAAAACTGGACAAAGATAATAAGCAGTTATTGACACAAATATTTCGCTTCTTCACGCAGGCTGACGTAGATGTTTGTTGTGGGTACGCTAAGCATTATCTTCCTACTTTTCAAATTCCGGAAATACGTATGATGCTAGCTTCTTTTGCTAATATGGAAGCAGTACACCAAGAGGCATATGCTCTACTAGTAGACACACTAGAATATGATGAGTCTGAATATCAAATGTTTTCGAAAATCAAGTCCATGGCAGATAAGCATGAGTACTTAACTAATTTTAATATGGATACGCCTACAGACATCGCCAAGACTTTAGCGGTCTATAGCGGGTTTACTGAAGGAGTACAATTATTTTCTTCTTTCGCAATTCTTTTAAACTACCCTAGACACAATCTAATGAAGGGCATGGGCCAAATCATAACCTGGTCTGTACGAGATGAGAGCCTCCACGTTGAAGGCATGAGCAGATTGTTTCGAGAATTTGTCAGAGAAAACCCAGATATATGGACGGATAAGTTAAAATATGATATCTACTGTGCAGCTGAGCGCGTAGTAGAGTTGGAAGACGCTTTTATTGATACAGTATTCGATAATTGCACAGTCCCTGAACTTACAGGGGAAGAAGTAAAAGAGTATATTCGTTATATAGCAGATAGAAGGTTACTAGGGCTTGGAATGAAAAAGATTTTCCATAGTCGTAGCAACCCTCTACCATGGTTAGACCATATGCTTAACGCAGTTGAACACACTAATTTCTTTGAGAATAGGTCAACTGAATATGCTAAGGCCTCTACTACAGGTAGTTGGGGGGATATATTTAGATAAGGAGAAAACTTATGTTAGCAGAGACATGTCTGGCGTTAGCCATATACTGGGAAGCGCGAAACCAGCCCTATATAGGGCAGCGCGCGGTAGCTGAGGTAGTATTAAACCGATCCGTTAGTCCTTTATTTCCGAAAGGAGTATGTGCAGTAGTTAAGAACTGTGACTTTTCTTGGTATTGCGATGGAGTATCTGATAAACCTAAGGAGGGAGTAGCTTGGTGGAAGTCTCTTAAACTAGCTAGGATTGTATTACTTACCAGGTCTATAACTCGACTATTACCAGAAACTACGTATTACTTTCATAATACAGATGTAGACCCCCCATTCTTTAAAAAGAAAAAATATGTAACCCAGATAGGGGACCATAAGTTCTATAAAGAAAAAGCCCGCACATAGCGGGCTTTTTTTATGCCGGATCATTTGGACTTGCGCCGTAGTAGTCGCTCAGTTTTACTGCGCCGCCTCCGGGGACCTTAATGTTTCTAGCCGAGTCTGGAACATAGGCCCCGCCTCTGTAGTAGTTAGACAACTTATAAGGTAATGGACCTCCGAAAGTTCCGCCTATCATTCCTAGAGTAAGCATTCCGGATGAAGTTATAGGAATTACCCACGCCTTTCCAGTTAGGGATAGGCTAGCCCTAGGAGGAGCTACTAGCTTATCAAGGCCTCCAATAATTCCTGGTAACTGAGTCTCTATTACTAGAGCCTTTGGAGGTATGGATATAAATTGATTATAGGTCTGAGCTAGGATAGGAACTTGGCCAGAGATGGTTACAGAGCCTACAGTTACTGTTATTCCTATGCCGGTAATTGTCAGAGGAATTTTACCAGAAATAACTAGCGAGGCATTAGGTACTGCTCTTAGCGTATCTATTGCTGTAGTAGGCTGTTGGCCCGATATAATTAATGTAGTATTAATTACCGAGTTATTTTCATTAATAGCTAGGAGCGATAGTCTTCCAGTAACAGTAACTGATGTACTAGGTACTGCTACTCCAAAGTCGAAATTAACCTGTGGTTGCTGCCCTGTAATACGTACAATATTATTAGCTACCGGTACTCCTATGCTACCTATTAACGGTGTAGTACCGGAAATTAGTATAACAGCATTAGCAACAGGAATTACTTCTTGATAATTTACCTGCGGCAGTCTACCGGTAATAGTAATGCTACCTGCCGGAATATCCCTAAGAGTATTTATTGCTGTGGTAGGTTGGCGACCGGTTATTAGTACAGAACCATTAGCAACTGCTACGCCGTAGTTAAAGTTTACGTTAGGCTGCTGCCCGGTTATTATTAGAGCTGTATTAGCAACTGCTACGCCGTAGTTAAAGTTTACGTTAGGCTGCTGCCCGGTTATTATTAGAGCTGTATTAGCAACTGCTACGCCGTAGTTAAAGTTTACGTTAGGCTGCTGCCCGGTTATTATTAGAGCGACATTATTTACTGGAATAACATCTGGAGCTTGGAGTATTGCTTGAGGTAATTGACCATTTATTAATACAGAAGCGTTAGCTACTGCGATACCAAATTGATTAGTAACAACGGGCTGTTGACCAGCTATTACTACCGAACTGTTGGGTACTGCAATACTAAATAGAGTAGTTACGTTAGGCTGCTGTCCAGTTATTAATACAGAAGCGTTAGGTACAACTCTTAGCGTATCTATTGCTACAACAGGTTGTTGTCCAGTTATTAATACAGAAGCGTTGGGTACAACTCTTAGCGTGTCTATTGCCGCAACAGGCTGTTGCCCAGTTATTAATACAGAAGCGTTAGGTATAACTCTTAGCGTGTCTATTGCTACAGTAGGTAATTGACCGCTTATTACTATAGAAACGTTAGGTACCGCAATTAAATCAGCGCGTACTAGAGTTGGCTGTTGCCCGGTTATTACTACAGAAGCGTTGTTAATCCCAATAGTTGGTACAGTAGAAGCAACAGGTTGTTGCCCACTTATTACTACAGAAGCATTAGGTACTGCTATAAGGTCTGCACGAACTAGAGTAGGTAATTGACCGGTTATTAATACAGAAGCGTTAGCTACCGCAATACCGAATTGATTAGTTACAGCGGGCTGTTGACCACTTATAGTAACTATTGTATTAGCTACTGCTACGCCATAATTAAAGTTTACGTTAGGCTGTTGTCCGGTTATTATTAGAGCTGTATTAGCTGTTGCTACGCCATAATTAAAGTTTACATTTGGCTGTTGCCCAGCTATTACTACCGAACCGTTAGCTACTGGTAACCCAAAGTTAAAGTTTACATTTGGCTGTTGCCCAGCTATTACTACCGAACCGTTAGCTACTGCTATAAGATCAGCACGAACTAGAGTAGGTAGTTGACCAGCTATTACTACAGAACCGTTAGTTACTGGTATATTTATATTTGTACCAGCGCTAATAGTAGCAACTGGAAGTTGGCCAGTAATAGTAACTACTGTGTTAGGTACTGGCAGTACCCAAGGTACGGAATTACTTGTAGTTTCTATTAGCCCCGGTATTCTTCCCGTTATTAGAATGGCTGCGTTAGCTACTGGTAACCCAAAGTTAAAGTTTACATTTGGCTGTTGCCCAGCTATTACTACCGAACCGTTAGCTACTGGTAACCCAAAGTTAAAGTTTACATTTGGCTGTTGCCCAGCTATTACTACCGAACCGTTACTAAGT
>Ga0315288_10013296_pt1 | contig 10306 bp, 12 predicted proteins | sample YL17G11_20_MG_FD_203454 | JGI IMG/M metagenome (GOLD analysis project Ga0315288, IMG submission 203454) | Sediment microbial communities from Yellowstone Lake, YNP, Wyoming, USA - YL17G11_20 | ecosystem: Environmental > Aquatic > Freshwater > Lake > Sediment | place: USA: Wyoming | collected... | reverse complement strand
GTGCCCGACCTGCAATCCTCCCGGCATCATCTCTAGGGGCAGCGTGCCCGTGTTCCTACGTCGGCTCATCACCGGCGGTTCAGGCTTCATCCTGAACGGCCCCGCCAAGGACTGGCCATCCAAGGCAGGCCGGCTCCAAGGTGCCGACAAGACCATCCAGCGCCAGCGTCGCAAGGCCTGCGTGCTGAAGGACCGAGGCGAGGCGCCGCAGAGCGCTATCCTAGGGCTCAAGGAGAGCGACCGCCTCTACGACAACAAGCACACGGAGGGAGAGCTGGACAAGCTCTACAAGGACTCCGTGGAGGGGAAGTGATGAGCTGGTTGCGAGCAGCTCAGGAAGACCTGGAAGCCTGGTCGGGGATGGACCCAACCATGATCGGCCATGGGGCCGAGAGGCTGAGGGATCTATGGAACCTCTCCGACAAGGACCCAGAGAAGTTCTACCTTCGGGACGACGTAGGGGCAGCCTATGTCCATGATCTCACTGCCTGGCATGCCAGCGGTGCCGTAGCCCCATGGATTGAGGTGGTCCGCCGGCACGCCATCCTGCGCCTCAAGAGGGAGGCCAGGATCCTAGACTATGGCGCCGGCATAGGCACCTACTCCCTCATGCTAGCAGACATGGGGATGAAGGTGATGGCCTGCGAGGTCAACCCTATCCTGCAGGACTACATCAGGTACAGAACCAAGAAGCGCGGGCTGGACGTCGAGGTCCACGCCAGGCCGATCGGCAAGTTCGACATGATCGTATGCCTGGACACGATCGAGCATCTGAGAAGACCAGCAGACTTCCTGGCCCTGGCATACAACCTACTGAACCCCAAGGGGCTGCTGGCTGCCACGTGGACCTTCCACCAGTCGAACGGCATGCACCCCATGCACCATACTCAAGACAAGGAGCCGCAGTTCATCAAGGACTTGGAGACCTTGTTCAGCTGGGTGGAGCGGAGCTGGCCCGTGCTGATGGAGGCCAAGTCATGATAGGCGTGCAGCATGCGCTTGGGTTCTCCACGTTCGTCAAGGACGAGATGCGGGCGTTGCCCGAGCTGCTCGACCTTATCGTGAATCGGTTCGACGACGTCGTCGTAGTGGACACCGGGTCCACCGACGGTACCTGGGAGATGCTCCGCACCCGTGAAGGGCAGGGTCAGCTGAGGCCCTACAGGATCTGTGTCCCATTCGATGCTCAGCACTTCCACTTCGGGTACATCAGGTCCATGGCAGCACACCTGTGCCACACGGACTGGGTCATGATGCTGGACGCCGATGAGAGGATGAAGCCAGAGGATCTGGACAAGCTCCGCGGCGAGGTGATCAGGGCCCACGCCATGGGGGCGAAGTGCCTATCGTTCCCAAGGTACAACTGGCTCGACGGCCCTCCAGGAACCAACTATAACGAGTCGTCGTATCCGGACCTACAGGCGCGCTGCATACTGAACAACGGGAGCGTGTGGTGGAGACGGCCGGTCCACGAAGTGGTCATCCACTCGGGGCCCTACGTGGCCATGCCTCCAATGATCGTCTCCGGGCTCCACATTCATCACTTCCACGACCACTTCCGCAAGGCCAAGGGCGACGACGGATCTTGGGTCAAGACGTACGCCGAGCTGGCCAAGGCGGATCCAGAGTGGACCCGGACGTATTGAGGTGCATCGTGAAGGATCCTACCTGGTACGACAAGGACTACTACGTCACCGGCTCCAAGCTGAGCGGATACAACCCCAACCACCCATACTCCTGGGACTACCGGTGGCCATTCGCTTACGCCTCGGTCCGGGACATGATCTCCTTCTGCCTGCCGTTCAAGAGCGTGCTCGAGGTGGGCTGCGCCACCGGCGTGATGGTCAAGGTCATGCAGAAGTGGGGGTTCCAGGCCCAGGGCGTCGACGTGTCCGAGTGGGCCATCCAGAACTGCGTGCCGGACATCAAGAACTCGATCAAGGTAGCTGACGCGCGCCACCTACCCTGGCCCGACAAGTCCTTCGACTTGGTCATCGCCCTGGACGTGCTTGAGCACATCGACCACGAGGAGTCCAAGAAGGCCCTCGCAGAGATGATGCGCGTGTCCAGGCAGGAGGTCATGTTCCGGGTAGCTGGTCTCAGAGACGAGGAGTGGGATACCAATCCCAATCCTGCCGGCTGGGACAAGGCAACCGGAGACGACTCCCACGTGAACGTCATCAGGTCCAGCGAGTGGGAGCGGATCATTCGCAGTCTTGGCTGGCTCCACGTATCGACCAACTGGGGCGCTGACCTGTGCATGCTGGACCACTTGGTCGGGTTCGTGTGCCGCCGGCCCGAGTTCAAGTTGGCTGTGAGAGGGCTGGAATACAACCGGCCGTGGAAGGTGTAGGCGTGGGCAAGTACGATCCATGGGAGAAGGTAGCTGACCTCAACGTGGCCAGGGAGATCGTCCTGACCGGCTGGGGATCCAAGACCGACAAGTTACCTTCGGACGACTGGCTGTTCGACCAGTTCAACGGCTGGGGAGGAAGGGTACTCGACTTCGGCTGTGGGGTTGGACGGAACATTGTTGCCCTATCCAAGAGGAACCATGAAGTCGTAGGCTTCGACTTCCCAAGCATGATTCAGCTGCTTGGGAAGGAGAAGGGAAGCTTGCCAAGCAATGTGCGCCTGGAGACAGACTGGGAGAAGGTCAAGACTGAGAGGTTTGACGTCACCGTGGCCACACTAGTCTTCCAGCATATACACCAAGCAGATCTTTGGTTATATCTGGAAGATCTGATCAGCATGACTAGGTCAATCTGCATCCATAGCCGAGTGCGGGACGACTTCGCTGGACCTCGGATACCAGACATACTCCGTCCACGATGGAAGTTCGCCAAAGTCTTCTACCCAGCCAATGGGACATTGGATGACGTATTGCGAATGGGGCCTGAAGACCACTTCTCCGCTAAGTTGGAGCCGAAGGCAGGTGGCTGACGACAACTCAATGGGCCAGTTCGGCCCAATCAAGATTCGAGGATCATATCATGCTGAAGGACACCAAGCTGCTGCTGGTGGACGGGCTCCCAATGACCATGGCTGACGTAGGGACGTCGGCCGTGAGGGAGCTAGTCCGTCAAGACCTAAAGGACGACATCTACGGCCTGCGAAGGATCCCTTGGGAGACGGGCGCCCGGGTGATCGACATTGGAGCCAACATCGGGATGGTCTCCATCTACCTGGCCTTGCTGCACCCGGACATCAAGATCTTCGCCCTCGAGCCCATGCCGGAGAACTTCGACAGCCTGGTCGCGAACATCCGGCTGAACCATGTTCAGGACGTGGTCCAGCCCAGCAACTCCGCGGTGACATGCGACGGCCGCCAGTTCGAGATGATCGCCCACCTGGCGTCCAACACCGGCGGCGCCACTGGATTCCTCAGGGACATGAACCTGCCGGAACACCAGAAGGCTTTGGTGGAATCCACCACGCTCAGGGACATCTTCAGATACTGCGTGCCAGATCGCTGCAGGCTGCTGAAGATCGACTGCGAGGGAGCTGAGCACGAGATCATCAAGAGCGCCGGCGAGCTGTTGGAGAGCGTCGACTACTTGTCCGCCGAGCTGCACATCAATAGCCGGCTGGAGAGCATGGGGTTCTCGATCGAGGGCACCATGGAGATCCTCCGGAGGTTCATCCCGGAGGACCGCCTGAAGATCCACACCGTGCACATGGCTAGCTAGGCGCACCCCAGAGGGCCAGCCACTCCACCGCCGCTCCCGTCGGGAACGGTGCGTCGAAGTTGATTCTGAACCCAGCTGCCACCTTGTTGGTGATCCGGAATGGAGTCACCCCGGACGGCCAGCCGATCGGGAACAGGACGCTGTGGTGGAAGCTGGGGTCCGACAGCCTGTAGGCATCGTTCGGCATGGACGTCGAGAAGACCACGTTCGAGTAGCCGTTGGCGATGTCCGTGTTGGATGGGGCCACCCTGCCGGCCTTCTGGACCAAGGACGAGGTCGAGGACTGAGTCACCCAGCTGGTCACCTTGGGCTGGGCCATCGGGTTGCCGTTGAGGTCCTTGATTGAGGTCTTGACCGTCAGCACGTAGCTGGCGCCGTACGTTCCGTCGATCGCGCCGGCGGCGATCGTGACCACGGACCCGGCCAAGCTGACAAGCCCCGTCAGGTCCACATCGGCTCCATCACGGGTGAGGGAGAAGTCCGTCGGGCCGACGGGGGACTTGAGGGCTTCCGAGAACTGGATGATGATCGGCGTCGAGATGATGACCGAAGATGCCCCGTCTGGCGGGCTGATGCCCACCACGTACGGAGCGATGACGTCCTCGTAGGTTACGAAGTACGCCATCGAGTTCGTGGACAGCTGGACCACACCCGTCGCGATGATCTGGGTGCGGTCGATAGCGTTGTCCTCGAAGAACCGGTTGATCTCGTCGACCGGGAAGTCCTTCGAGTACTTGAATCTCTCCGTCCTAACCGCCACTGACCTTCCTCCTCAGAGCCGCCAGCTCTGCCTCGAGCACCGTTGCGCGCGTGCGCAGGCTGTCCCTCTCGTTGGTCAGCAGCATGACCTGCTGGTCGAGGTTCATCATAGCCCGGGTCATCTCATTCCTGTCCGGCTTGCGGGAGATCAGCTGCCAGATGGCCTCAAGAGAACAGCTGTTCAGCTGGAGCCCATCCATGTCGATGATGTTGATGGGCCAAGTGGCCAGAATGACGTCCCCGGGCTTGCTGTAGCTGCCCGTGGCGTCGTAGGCCCACGGCACGAACGCATAGATCCTTCCAGCCACCAAGCCAGTGATCGTGACCATCCCGGCTACTTCGGGCCCCGCCTCGGCGTACCCACCACAGCTGCCCGGGATGTTGTACTGGATCTTGGTCCCGACGTAGTCCAGGTCCGTCGGTGGAATCACCGAGAACCTCAGGCCCGTAGGCAGCACGGCTTGCAGCTGGATACACGAGCGGCCAGGAGGGCTCGCTGGACGCTCCCGGCGCTGTAGGTGGTGGCCTCGGGTGGCTATGGACTGCGAGATCACTTGGTCCTCGTCATCCTGAAGGTCTTGGTGAAGTCCGCCGGCGACGTCTCCGCTTCGCCGGTGACCGTGAAGCGGGCCCACTCGCCCTCAGCGTCATCCGCGGCGCCATCCGTGGCTGCAGCTGCCAGCCCCGGGGTCGTGAAGAGCCTGACGCGGCCGCCCAGCAGCAGGCCCTCGGAGTTGTAGCTGGTGTTGTCCAAGACCGCATTGGCGTAGAGGATCCCGAAGATGATCTTGAGAGCGTCGCCGACGGTCCCGGTAGAGGTTACCGACAGGGACTCCCCGATCGTGGACCGGAAGGTGTGGATCTCGCTCTGGAAGAACTTCGAGGTGCCGATGCTCTGGTAGAAGGCCCGGTAGGTCTCCCACTTGTTGGGGTCGGCCGTGCCCTGGGGGAACTGGACCTCGTAGTACCCGGGGGTCGAGCTGGGCATCACGATGGGAGCTGGAGGCACCTGCCAGCTGCCGGACCAGTCGTAGTACTTCCCGTCCGACACCCGTTGCAGCAGGCAAGTCGGCGTGAGGCCCGCAACCGGCACGCCACCCTTGGATACGGCGGCAGCCAGCACAGCTGTGTCATTTACCTTCCAGTCCATCGGGCAACGGCCCAAGGCCGCCTCTGTAGACGCCCTTGTGCTCCAGGCAGATGTCGATCTCGTTCTGCGGGCTCGAGGTCCTCGGGGTCAGGTTGGTCATGCCGAACTCCCAGGTCGGGAGGTCGGACTGGAACTTCTGGATCCCCATCAGCACCAGTCCGGAGCAGAAGGCGCCTTCGTGCGCCTTGCCCGGCCGGAACGTCAGCTTGAGCAGCCTGACGATCGTGCCAAAGAACCTCTCGGCGATGACCCACCAGGCCCAGCGCCAGATCCCGTCGAAGTCGTACCAGTCGCCGCAGGTCTCGTTCATCAGGCCCAGCATATTGCCCTCGAGCACGGCAGTTGGGGCGTTGATGTCGAACTCCGCTACAACGGTCTGCTTGCCCATGGCCTTGCTCAGCGGGCTGAGCCAGCACCCGCGCTCCATGGCCTCGTACACCCACCAGCCGGTGCAGATGCCACCCGGGGTGAATTTGAAGAACACGTGGCTGCAGCGAGTCTCCTTCGCGCGCTTCCGCTGGCTGAACCACATGATGGCCCGGCTGATGAAGGACTTGTCGTTGCGGGTGAAGACGATTCGTACGGGCATGGGCGCCTCCTACTTGTCGGCCTCCACCTGCTTCTCGACGACCGGCTTGGCAGCTGCCACAGGCTTGAGCAGGTCCTTGAGTATGTTGAATCCCAGGGCCCACATGGAGATGATCAAGGCGCCAATCGCCAGGGCCGTCTGGATCTTCTTCCAGCCGCTGTCCTTCATATCCGAGATGGTCTTCTCAACGGCCAGCAGCCGCGTGTCCAGCTTGGCCACATCGACCTTGATGCCACCTACAGTCTCGACCAGACGGTCGATCTTGGTCTCCAAGCCGACGACGATACGGGTTGTAGTCTTGTCGGCGTTCTGCTTCTCAACCCCCAGCACGCGCTTCTCCAAGACTTGGACCCGGCCGTCGAGGCCATCTAAGATGTCCCGGACTACACTCTCGGTACGGGCATCCGCCGAGGTCAAGTTCTCCAATATGTTCTTCCTCTTCCGATTGCACTCTTCCTCCAGCTTGCGGACTGCGTCCTTGAGCTCCGAGATGATGTCCGAGTCCTCTTCCTTGCAGTTCGCCTGGACTTCCGCCAGCTTGGTGTCCAGGTTCTGCAAAGCTAGCTCGATCCGAGCTATCCCCAGCATCGTGTCCTGACGGAACTGCATGTCGTCCATTGGATAACCCCTCCGCCAGCTCCGCGATCTTCATCAATCGCGCGAGGAACTCGGCCTTCCAGTCCGGGGTCATAGGCCGCCTCCATTCTATCACTTGAACTAGAACAGCATCGCAAGTGCGAACGGAAGAATGTAGTCCTCCGTCGGCGTTGTCTTGTGGTAGTACCGGATCCGGATCGCGTCGTTGGCAGACAGCTCCGACGATCCGGACGTCAGGTCGCCGATCGGATAGATGAGGTTCTTGCAGACCCACCCGTTGATGAGGAATGGCCTGCGGACGTGAACCGTCTCCCCGGCCCCCACGGCCGCTTCCAGCGGAGCCATCAGCTCGACGGTTCCGGCCTGGGCATCCATCGACTCGATCCGGTACTCGTCGTCATGGCCCTGGAACTTCAGGTACATCCCGGCGCGGGAGTACTGGAACACGGTCGAGCTGACGTGAACGGACGTGTCACCTTGGCTGGCTGGCGCCGTCACGCCACCGATCGCAGGGTCGCCCGCAGGGATACCGAATACGTCGAACTTGTCGCCGTACTCGTAGTGAGGATCCTCCATCACGTAGCGGGCTGCGGCGACGTCGACGGGGAACGGATAGGAGACGATTCCCTCGCTCACCTTCTCTCCGGTCTCAACCTGCACTTCAACGAACTCAGTGCAGGAGAGAGCCGTCTCGGGATCAAGCCCCTGGACGTCGATGACCTTGACAGGCTGGATTTGGAGCTCTGGCACAAGAGGCTCCCCTGAGTGAGCTGCGACGATACCATTGAGAGTGGTCTCGTCACCGGAGCTCAAGGCATCCTTGAACCAGGCGTCGCAGTTGTCTCCATCCGTGTCGATTCGATCCAGGGCGACCACAATGGAACTTCCCTGGATCTCCACCAGGAGCCTGCTGGAATCCACCTTGTGGTTCGGGAAGTCCGTCGAGATCGAGTAGGTGTACTTGGTAGAGCTCATGACAGTCTCCACAGCTCAATGCGAGCACGCCGGATCTCCACCGTCGTGGAGTTGTCCTGCGACGCATACTGGATCTTGAAGGTCTTCGCCACTCCGGAGAACACCACCGTGGCGAACCCAGAGGTTGCCTTGAAGAGGCTGGCGAGAACGGGCCGATGATCATCGAAGCACAGCTCAGCTGCGTCGGTCGAGTTATAGAGTCTCGACTGCACGCGCTTGTTCACGGCTTGTGGGGTGGCTTCAAAGAAGAAGGATACCAGGTACGTGCCTGTGAGCGCTCCGGTGGTCAGCGAGACCTTGTCCTGGTAGGTCGAGCTGGTGGTCGTAGAGCTGCCTTCGGACGCAGCGCTCTGGTGGTCCTTGCCGAAGTTGGCAGCCGTCGTCGGGAGGTTGCCGACCTGAACCTTCTTCTTGTTGTTCGAGTCGGCACTGTCCTCGATGACGACCAAGTCCGCCGACACTGGAGCGGCCTTCTCGGTCATCGCCGAGATCTCGCCGGCGGTCGTCTTGTGGATCGCCGTGGTATCCACTCCGGCCGGAAGGGTTCCGATCGTGACCTTCTTCTTAGCGTTCGCCGCGGCGCTGTCCTCGATGAGGAGGATGTCGCTGGCTACCGGCGTACCCTTGGCCGTGAAGCCGGCGAAGTCCCCTGACCCCCGAGTAAGACCAGCGTGGACGTGGTTCCCAGCGGCAAAGTCAGTGCCCGATCCAGCCGCATTGGCGGTACCAACATCGACCGGGGTGCCTTTTGCTACAGAGTGCTTATGGTCGGCCCTCGACAGGCTCGTCGAGGCCCCCTCATCTGCCGTGTTCCCGACTGCCACGGCCCCAGCAGCAGGCGTATCTGTGGTCACGTCGTGCTTGTGATCGTTCCTGGATGCCCCCGTCCCCGCCCCTGCCGAAGCCGCAGCCTTCGTCACGTTGACCGGGGCCGTATCGGAGAGAGGAGCTCCGGTCGGGAGGTTGCCGACCTTGAGCTTCTTCTTGATGAAGGTCGCCGCCGAGTCCTCGATGATGACGAGGTCATTGCCAGCTGGGGTGGTCTTCTCGGTGATCAAGCTGATCTCGGCTCCGACGTTGACGTGCACCGCGTTCACGTCCGTCGCCGAGGCATCTCCCTTGTCGCCCTTCTGGCCTGCCAAGTGGACCACGGTGAGGGTCAGGCCGACAGCCAGGTTCGGCGTGCCTGTGTTCACCTTGGCTTGCAGAGTGATGAAGTCGCCATCGGCCAGGTCGGCGATGAAGGACCCGCTGATGTTCTCCCCATCACTGCCGGCGGAGACAGCCGACCGTTCACTGCCGGGCAGGACCGAAGAGTCGTTCTTCCTGACCTGTAGGGAAGTCGTGTAGGCCCCAGCCGGCGCCGTCACAGCATAGGAGACCCCATACTTCCCGGCGACCTTGACGGTGACTTGGTCAGCACTGGTGTGCTCGATGACCGTGGTGTCGTTCTGAACGTCCGTGGCGTCCAGGTCCACGTCGGCGAACGAGCTGCTCAGCGCGAACGTCGTGGTCCGTCTGGCCTGCATCAAGGACTGATCAGCAGATGGCTCGTCTTGGTAGAGCGGCATTAGGTCAGCTCCGTCACTCTTGCGACTCCGTTGGCCGCAACCCAGTACCCATGAACGGCCCCGACATAGTCGAACGGAATCTCGTAGTAGCTCTGTGACTTCAACCGGCAGGTGAAGCTGGTCGGGGACGCTCCGCTGCCCAAGGACAAGTACAGGATCGCGGACGAGTCGTTGTAGACCGTCCCGCCTCTCCGGTCCATGTTGAAGGCCAGGAGCACCGTGTCAGCCACCTGTGCCGGGACGTTCGCCCGCGTCGGGATCGTGGACTTGAACCGGAAGGTCTCCATTGGAGACGACTGGGTGACTCCAATCTCCAGCCTGTTGAAGTTCGCCAGGAAGAAGACGTCAATGGCCAAGGTGACGGACTCGGACGGGACTCCCGTGTTATGGATGACGGCGCGGAGGTCCATCAGATCGTACGGGCCGGGGATGTGGAGTACGTGCTCCTTGAGGCGCACCCCGTCAATGAGGAGCACGCACTTGGTGTTCGTCGCCTCGACGCTGTAGGTGTGCATGGCGGAGGAGAGCCCGCCGTTCGGGATGGTGACCTCCGTCTCCTCGATGTCGGTGCCCAGGGAGCTGGTCCTGAACTTGACCTTCGTGTTGTCGGTTCCGCTGAACACGACACACGCCTGCGCGTTGATGCTTCCGTACTCGCCATCCTGAAGCCCGATCGACGCTTCTTGGTTGGCGATCCGGTTGGAGATCTTGGCCCTGAACCCACAGACGAAGGGGTTGTAGTCGCCCGTGCGGACGAGGCAGATCTCGGACCCGCTGGTGGTGCCCGAGGCGAGCCTTCGTTCCGAGGACGCCTCCGTCATGGCGCATCCGGTTCCGATATGGTAGTCCCACCAGGACTTGATCCCGGCCTCGGACACCGTGCTACCAGCGTAGGCGTCTTCCAGCAACAAGTCTGTGTCGGACAAGACATCTTCCACGACGGCGTAGTAGTTGTCGTCGTCCGAGATCGCCTTCA
>Ga0315288_10013295_pt1 | contig 10307 bp, 13 predicted proteins | sample YL17G11_20_MG_FD_203454 | JGI IMG/M metagenome (GOLD analysis project Ga0315288, IMG submission 203454) | Sediment microbial communities from Yellowstone Lake, YNP, Wyoming, USA - YL17G11_20 | ecosystem: Environmental > Aquatic > Freshwater > Lake > Sediment | place: USA: Wyoming | collected... | reverse complement strand
ATCACAGGAACCGAGCTGAGCGCACTCATGGAGGAACAAACAAAACGGTTTGGGATGGAGACTGTAAGTGATGAAGTCCTCGAGGTAACGCTTGAGGGGGATTGGAAGCAGGTAAAGACCTACGGAGGAACTTACCGCTCTGAGGCTTTGATCGTGACCACGGGCGCGGAGTATCGAAAATTAGGAATTCCCGGAGAGATGGAATTGAGAGGAAAAGGAGTGTCCTATTGCGCTACGTGTGACGGAGCTTTTTTCAAGGACAATCGAATCGTTGTGGTGGGGGGAGGGGATTCGGCGTTAACGGAGGCGCTCTTTCTCACGAAATTCGTCAAGGAACTGACGATCATCCATCGAAGAGATGCCCTTCGAGCCACAAAAATCTATCAGGAAAGGGCCTTGGCCAACCCGAAGATCAAGTTCTTATGGGATTCAGTCGTCCAGGAGATTAAAGGGGGCGATACGGTTCGTTCTGTGGTGGTCAAGAACGTCAAGACAGGTGAGCTGAAGGAATTTGACACAGAAGGCGTCTTCCTCTTTGTGGGACTCACACCGAGGACGGAATCCATGAAGGGCATCGTCAAGATGGACGAGGGAGGATATATCCTCACCAACGAGAATTGTGAAACATCTGTGAAGGGTATTTTTGCTGCTGGAGATTGCAGAAAAAAGCTCTTGCGACAGGTTGCAACCGCAGTGGGAGATGGAGCGACCGCTGGCTTTGCGGCTGAAAAATATCTTGAAGACAGAAAATAATACTGAGAGGTCAGATGTGCAGGATTAAGAGGTTAAACGATTTCTTCATGACTTGTCTGATGTGTTCAATCAATGGCGATACAGCTTAAACATCTCTTTTTACTTCCTGTTTTCTTCCTATTCATTTCTCACCCCGTTCTGTTGATGGGACAAGAGATCAGCGAGGAAGGTTGGCACATCCCTGATTTAGAGGGTCTTATTCCGTACTCCATAACAATCAAATCGAGTGACGGCGTTGAGAAAATGGTGGAGAAGTTTTCCACAACCACCGGGAGGCACGTGGCGAGGATCAGCGGAAACGGTCGGGTTTATGCCTACGTTGTAGATCGCAACGAAGAGCCTCCGATTGACTACCTCATCCTGGACCCAAACGGTTCTGGGAAATTCACCCACAAATACGGTCCTGACGACTTCTTCCTGATCCCTGAGTGGGTTTCTTACTAGTCTGCCATCCTATTGATCAATAATCTTTATCTCTCTCTAGAGACAAAAAAGGTCACTTTTCTCGCCTCTTGGCCAGCTTGTCTATGTAAAAATCCTGAATATTCAATAACTTATGATCTTAGATCCCCTTTGGCATTGAAATTGCTCAACCTAGGGTGATTATTTAAAAACATACTGTCGATAAAGCCAAACTCCGAGTAATCGGAGGACGCCTGCTCACTCGCAAGGGTGAGAGGAGCCACGCCTGCGTGCCGAAACGCAACAACCGGGCACTACGGCGTGCAGGCACGGGTCCTAATTAGCTTGATCGTGAAGAAGGAGGTCTTGAGATGACGGGCGAAATTAAATGCTTATTTTTCCGTGACACAGATGCCGTAGGCATGGACTGTGGCTCTGGGTATTGTGACCTGGACTTTGACCGAACGGTTTGCGGGGGAGAGGTTCATTTTTGCGAAAGAGCGGACTCTCTCCGAAGATACTTGATCGATCAAAAGAAGAAGTGGGAAAGACGCAGAAGCGCTCACGTGTAGAAAACCTACTTAGAAAACAGCACAGTTCTTGGAAGTATGTCGTAAAGTAAAAGGCTTGCCTTTTGAGCAAGCCTTTTTTTTAGCGCCTTGGGTAACCCCCCCCAAGAGTTCGGCTCCCACACTGAGAAAGTGAAGTTCCACGCCCTAAAGGGCGTGGCTTACGGGGCACTTGCCGGTGGAAAGTTGACTACCGTCGGTTGGGATGTTAGTTTAAGAATAAAGGGGTCTTATTTATCTTTTTATGCAGTCGATAACATGAACAGGGGAATACGGTCTGCGCGGGTTGCTTTTTTTGGCGAAGCAGTCCGCCGATCGTCTCTTTCTGGTGAGTGAGGTTTCAAAGGCGCAGAGGATTCCCGAGACATACCTCGCCAAGATTTTCCAGCGCCTTTCAAAAACAGGGTTGCTGAAATCAACGCGGGGACTCAATGGAGGGTTTAACCTTGGGAAGCCTGCGAAAGAGATTACGATGAAACAGGTGATCGAAGCCCTGGAAGGCCCCATCGCCCTGAACCGATGCCTGCTGAGGCATGGGGAATGTGACGAAGAAGAAAGTTGCCCGCTTCACGAGGTTTTTGAAGAGGCCCAGGAGAAGTTCCTCGAAGTCTTGGACAGGACAACGATTGAGGATCTAGCCAGACAGGACATTCGTAACGAGAGGAAGGGGAGGAGGTGATAGGTCATGAGGGAAAGAGTCGAAAAGGCTCTAGAAAAGATTCGGCCTTCTCTACAAGCTGATGGAGGTGACATACAGTTGATTGATGTGACCGATGGCGTTGTGAAGGTGCGATTGACAGGGGCATGCGGAGGGTGCCCCATGTCTCAGATGACCCTGAAAATGGGGGTGGAGAGGATGCTCAAACAGCAGGTCCCGGAAGTAAAGAGTGTGGAGACTGCTTGATTGCAAGAACGGGGGCCACAGCCTGTGGCTCCCGGTTTGGAGTCTCAGATGGATTTGCCCCGCCTCACTCCTCTCGCGATAACCGTTCTGGAGAAGCGATATCTCAGGAAAAACACTCAGGGTGTTGTGGTTGAGACTCCAGACGAAATGTTTTGGCGCGTGGCGCGCGACATGGCCGAAGCTGAACGCCTTTACAAGAATCCCTCCTCAATCGAGGAACTATCTGAGACCTTCCACAGGCTCATGGCTTCCCTTGATTTCCTGCCCAATTCGTCCTGCCTGATGAACGCGGGCAAGGAATTGCAGCAACTGGCCGCTTGTTTCGTCCTTCCTATTGAGGATTTTCTCGAATCTATTTTTGAGACGGTGAAACAGACTGCCCTCATTCATCAGAGCAGTGGTGGGACAGGGTTTTCGTTCAGCCATCTGAGGCCGAAAGCTGACACCGTCCAGGCCAAGTTCTCGCATGCGGAACAAGACAAGTCTGTTGAGAATCCATCAGCCATGATTAATGGGTAATGAGAAATGATCCATGAGTGATGTCCAAACCTTCATGAAAAAGGCCCTGCAACTGGAATCCCCCGCAAAGGTCAACCTGATGCTCCGAGTGTTAAGAAGACGGGAAGACGGCTACCACGACATAAAAACGATCTTTCAGAAGATCAGTCTTCACGACACGCTTTGGTTTGCTTTGAAAAGAACAGGGGGGGTGTCCATTTCGACGAACGATCTCAACCTTCCTACAGGTGAAGGCAATCTCGTGCATCGAGCTGCCCTGTTGGTTCTCAACAGGGCCGACTACAAGGGTGGGATTGCGGTAAGGATCAGGAAGAAGATTCCGATTGCCGCGGGTCTCGGTGGCGGAAGCAGTAACGCGGCAACGACACTCAAAGCATTGAACCAGCTCCTCCGTCTGGATTTAACCAGAAAAGAACTGATGAACATGGGGCTTAAGCTTGGGGCAGATGTTCCTTTCTTTCTTATGAAGGGTTCAGCTCTGGGCTCTGGGATCGGGGAGCGACTTCAAGAGATTCAGCTCCCGGAACTGTGGTATGTGCTCATTAACCCGAATTTCGAGGTTTCTACGGCTTCGGTTTACCGGAAAGTGATATTGACAAAAATGCGATTTCATTATAGAATTCAAAAGTTTTTTAGAACTCCAAAAGAGATTTTCCATCTTCTTCACAATGATTTGGAGAACGTTGTCTCAAGGCAACATCCCGAAATCAACGAAATGAAGGAATGTCTCAAGGTTGCAGGGGCTTTGGCCACTCTCATGAGCGGGAGTGGTCCAACAGTTTATGGCGTTTTTCCAGAGGAGGGAGGTGCATCAAAGGCCTACAGAACAATCACAAAGATGGTCAGAGGGAAAGGATGGCGAGTTTTGAAAGCGCAGAGCGTCGATGCCTGACCTGGCCGTGTATCCTCCTTTGAGTCCCGTTTATGTCCACTGAACAGGGAGGGGGTGGCGGGTAGTCTGCGCAGAAAATAGACGTTCTGCCTACCACTTCCATCTTGGAGAGGACCCATGAGGCACAGAGGGGGGGACTATGGATGTGACAGAAGTGAGGGTTTTCCCTGCAGAAGAAGACAGGCTCAAAGCCTATGTGACCATCACCTTTGACAACTGTTTTGTGGTTCGAGATCTTAAAATCATTGATGGAAACAAAGGATTATTTGTGGCCATGCCAAGCAAGAAAAGGAAGGACGGAACGTATCGAGACATGGCCCATCCTCTCAATAATGAGACTCGACATATGATTGAGGCGCGGGTCTTGGAGGAATACCGCAGGGAAATGCAAAAGACAAAACAGTGAAGCTACCCGCCTCCCGTTAAGACGGGACAGGCACAGGGCGGGGCTTCCGGGAGATGAAGATATGATTATAGGGTCGGCTTTCCTTCCCGCCCCTGCCTACCGGCAGGAAGGCGGGGCATCCAGCCGACTTGCCCGTGAGGTCTTCAGCTCCCTCCTGTTCTTAAAAACGGAGTCATCAATTTCCCGCAGATTTCAGGAGTGAAGCTTTCCGCCCTCCAAAGGCGGCGCTTCCCGGAAAGGCAATTCACTTTTATCCGCCTACGCAGAAGATCGCGGGCTCTGCCCGTGGATGAATGCGTGAGCGGTGTCTGTGCTAATCCTGACCCGAGGTATCACTGCTTCGGCGGATTTCGCCACTGGCGGATAACCCTCCGAAGCCTTGGCGCCTCCGCCCCGAAGCGATTTGGCACCTAGGGGCGTAGGAGGGTATTTTTTGTGGAGGTACCACGGGTTCTGCCCGTGGGGCTCCATATTGTGCCCCACGCGGCCACCCTAAGGGGCGGGGCTTGCGGGGCACTTGCCGGCCACTGATAGGGATTGGGGTGTCGTCAAGCGGTAAGACACAGGTCTTTGGAACCTGCATTCGGAGGTTCGAATCCTCCCACCCCAGCCAAATATCATCGACTCTCATTTCGCTTAGAAGAGAAGGGAATAAGGGCCATGCCGAGGAGACTTGGAGTGATGCAAGAGACACATGACTTGAGTCGCTTGAGGTTGTTTTCTGGGAATTCGAACACCGACCTCGTCTGCAAGATTGCGGGACACCTCAGGACTCCTATGGGAAAAGCGGTGGTCAAGACGTTCAGTGATGGGGAGGTCAATGTCGAGATCGATGAAAGCGTTCGCGGGATGGACGTATTCGCTATTCAATCGATCTGCTCTCCTGTTAATAACAATCTCATGGAACTGCTTATTATGATCGATGCTCTCAAGAGGGCCTCGGCAGAAAGGATTACAGCGGTTCTCCCCTACTATGGGTATGCGCGACAGGATCGAAAGGTGTCACCGCGGGCACCCATTACGGCCAAACTCGTTGCCGATCTGATTACAGTGGCAGGAACGTCTCGGATGCTGACCATGGACCTTCACGCCGGTCAGATCCAGGGTTTCTTTAACATTCCGGTCGACCATCTGTTTGCGGCCCCGGTGCTCCTCGAATATCTCAAAAGCCTCCAGAACGACATGGTCATGGTGTCACCGGATGCCGGAGGGGTGGAGCGAGCCCGAGCCTTTGCTAAGCGTCTGGATACCTCTCTTGCCATTATCGATAAGAGAAGGGATGCCCCGAATGTGTCGCAGGTGATGAATATCATCGGCGACGTCAAGGGATTGGTGGCTGTCATTCTGGACGATATCATCGACACGGGAGGAACGTTGGCTCGTGCTGCCTATGCGCTGATGGAGAAAGGAGCCAAAAAGGTCTATGCCTGCTGCACCCACCCTGTCTTGTCAGGACGGGCGATCGAGATCCTCTCTGAAGCACCCATCGAAGAGGTAATCGTTACGGATACCATCCCATTGAGTGCAAGAGCGAGAGAATTATCTAAGATCAAGGTTCTCTCCGTTTCAGGTCTCCTTGCAGACGCTATCCGGAGGATTTACAATGATGATTCAGTGAGCTCTTTGTTCGTTTAGGTAACGAATGAGGGGCATGAGGAAGCCAAAGTCTAAATCAGAGAAGGAGTTGTGAATGGAAAGACCATTATTGAAAGCAGAGATCCGAGAGATGATGAAGAAAGGGGCAGCAAGAAAGTTGAGGGCCCGTGGCAGAATCCCCGCCGTCTTTTACAGCCCCCGGGCCAAGACCATTTCGCTCGTTGTGGATCCGCGGGAACTTTCTCAAGCACTTCGCACAGAAGCCGGAGAAAATGTCCTGATTGATCTTGAGATCGGAGACGGAGGGCAACCGGATCGTAAGGTCGTCATGATCAAGGATATTCAGATCGATCCGTTGAAGAGACAGATCCTTCATGCCGATTTCTACGAGGTGACCATGGACGCGATGGTGACCGTGGAGATTCCCATCCACCTCATCGGAAAGGCAGAGGGAGTGAAGATTGGAGGCATTCTCGAGCAGGTTCGGAGAACGATCCAGATTCAATGCCTTCCTGGGGAGATTCCAAAGGGCATCGATGTGGATGTCAGCGCCTTGAAGATTGGCGACTCGATTCACGTCAAGGACATCCAAGCGGAAAAACTCAAGATTCTGGCCGATCCTGGCATAACCGTCGCCACGGTGGTCCCACCTGCCGCGGAGGAGGAGAAGAAGGTCGTCGAAGAGGCTGTGGCCGAGGGTGCCGAGAAGGTCGAGGCCAAGGCAGAAGAAGGCGAAGAGACGGAGAAGAAGGAAGAGAAGGACAAGAAGGAAGAGAAGGACAAGGACAAGAAAGAGAAGAAGGAGGAAAAGGGAAAAAAGGAGAAATAAGCAGGCGTGAAACTGATCGTAGGATTGGGGAATCCTGGAGTCCGTTATCGGTGGACTCGGCACAATGTGGGTTTTCAGGTGGTCGATCGGTTCGCCCTTTCAAAAGAGATCCCTATATCAACCAGACGATTCAGGGCGATCTACGGGAAAGGATTGCTCGATGATCAAGAGATTGCTCTTCTCAAACCTCTCACGTATATGAATCTGAGCGGAGAGGCGGTTAAGAAAGCAGCCCAAGCCTTCCGCATCCCCCTCGGGGATCTCATCGTTGTTCACGATGACCTCGATCTCTCTTCTGGCAAGCTTCGTTTTAGGCAGAGAGGAGGCGACGGCGGTCACCAGGGGATTCATTCGATTATTGAAGCAATGGGTGGGAATGGCTTTCTTAGACTCAAGATTGGAATTGGAAGGCCACCTCAAGGAATGGATCCTGCGGACTATGTCCTCACTCCTTTGGAGGAACCTGAGCGGGCCCAATTCGGAGCCATTTTTTCGAGAGCCGCTGAATGTCTGACCGTATTGCTATTAGAGGGTATTGAAGCAGCGATGAGCCGTTTTCAGGGAAAGCCTATTCTCCCTTCTCAAGCTCCATGAAGATCTTTCCATGGTGAAAGATCCTCACCCCTCCTGTCCCCTCAGAGATAACAATTGCCAGAGCACCTGTCAAACTGGTAATGCCGGCAGCGGCCCGGTGTCGGCTCCCAAGACCCAACGGAATCTCAATGTTCTCGGCCGCGGCGTCGAGATGGCGCCCTGCAGCCAGAATCACGCCGTCCTCACGAACAATGAACGCCCCGTCAATGGAGGAAAACTCCTTCAGCGTCTCTTTAAGGCGGGGGTCAAGAATGTTCCGATCCTCCTCAGGGTATCCTTGAAAAGGATTGATGACCATCGGGTGGGAAAACTTGAGGACCTCCTCGTGCCGCCCAAGAACGAAGATTGTTCCCACCGGCTTTCTTCCTTCTTTTCCTTCGGTGGACAACTCAAGGGCAAGGGTTAAGATCGTGTTGAAGACTTCGGGAAGCACAATTTCCGAAAGAACCGGGAGGTCTGACGAGGTGATGATCTCAAACTTGACCCCAAGTTCCAGAATGAGAAGGTTGTCAAGGACCTTTGATTGAGAGATTCCTGAGAGGCAGACCCACTTGTCTCCTTCCTTGAACAAACCTTTCGCCAGTCCCTGAAGGATCGCCATTTTGATCTGATTGATTCGACCCACGGGAACGTCTGGAATCCTGAGGACCTTCTCAAAGACCAGGCTTGCCTCCTGGAAGGAGGCACTATTTTGGATAGCCAGGATCAGTTCGACTTTCTTCTCTTGGCCAATCTTGGCGAGGGCCTCGTAGTCGTCGATCATGTCACCATAAAGCAGAACCCCCTTGGCTTGACTCTTCTTACTGATGCTGCAGGCTGCCTCAATCATCATCCGATTCTGCTGTTTCACGCGTTTCCTCCTGGATCAGGACTTCACCCGTTCGACCGTGCGTAGCCCCCCCTTTTAAGGCAGGGCAGGAAAGCACGGCTCAGGGTGAACCTCGAGCAGGCCCCGACCTTCAGGCCGAGGAGTCGAGAGATTTACTTTATTTTATCTTGTATTTATTATACAAATATAATGCCAAAAATCCACAAAAAAAGAGAATTTTGAATTTTTGGGTTTGTTATTCGTTTTTTCAGGAGGGGCCATGGGCTTTCGTTGTGGAATTGTAGGTCTTCCCAACGTTGGAAAATCAACGATCTTTAATGCCCTTACGGCGGCCGGGGCGGAGGTGGCGAACTATCGGTTCTGTACGATTGATCCGAACGTCGGCATTGTCCCTGTGCCCGATGAACGGTTGGAACGCTTGTCTCAGTTGATTCATCCCAAAAAGATGACCCCCACGACGCTTGAGTTCTTCGATATTGCGGGTCTCGTCCGGGGAGCCAGTAAAGGCGAAGGGTTGGGGAACCAATTCCTAGACCACATCCGGACCGTGGACGCCATTGCCCATATCGTTCGTTGCTTCCAAAACGAAAATGTTGCTCATGATTTTGGGTCGATCGATCCGATCCGCGATATCGAAGTGGTGAACACGGAACTCATTCTCTCGGATCTCCAGACCGTGGAGAAACGGACGGCCAAGGCCGAAAAGCTTCATCGCGTGGGTTCCAAGGAGGCTGCACTTGAGTTGGAGGTTTATAAAGAAGCTCACAAGACTCTGAATGACGGGCAACAAGCCCGTGTCCTTCGCCTGACCGGTGAACGGGAGGCAATCCTAATGGATCTTCATCTCTTAACGAGCAAACCCCTCTTCTACGTGCTCAATGTGGATCAGGACGAATTAAAAGGCGAAGGGGTTTGTTTGAAAACGATGGAAGAATGGGCTAAACGAGATGGGAGCAAGCTGATCGTTATCTGTGGTGATCTAGAATCAGAACTTTCAGACCTGCAGCAGGAGGAACGGGAAGAGTTTCGAAAAGAATTGGGTCTTGAGGAATCTAGTCTGTCTCAGCTAATCAAGGTGGGATACGAGATTTTGAGTCTTGTGACCTTTTATACCACCGTGAGTCTGGAACTGAGAGCTTGGACCGTTCCCAAGGGAACGCCTGCTCCAAAAGCAGCTGGAAAGATTCACACCGACATGGAGAGAGGATTTATCCGGGCAGAAGTTGTTTCTTTTCCTGAGTTTGTTTCGTGTGGCTCTGAACATATTGCTCGAGAGAAGGGGCTCTTGCGCTCTGAAGGGAAAGAATACACTATTCGGGATGGAGACATCGTGCACTTCCGTTTCAATGTTTAAGGAGAAAGAATGATCTGGGGAACCCTCCAATATTTCGTGTTTATGGTGCCGGTGATTGTGACGGTCATCAGGGATCTGATATGGGAGGAGCTTTCTGCCAAGGAGATCAGAACCCATTATCTTTTTGGTAAGGCTCAGGCCTATGAACGCGCCAATTTCTGGAAAAGAGCAGTGAGAGTCTATGAAGAAATATTAAGGCAAGAACCGAATAGCATTCCTGTGCTCCTGAATCTGGGGGGGCTGTACTATCGGAGAGAGATGTACGAACTGGCGATTTCTCACTATAGGAAAGTCATCCGGTCGAATTCTAAACACTACCAAGGGCACTACTGGCTGGCGATGTGTTATTGGAAACTGCAAAGATACTATGCGGCGATCAACACACTGGAAGAAGTAGTTGGACTGCTTCCGACGTTCAAGGATGCTCTGAACTTGATGGGGGCATGTTATGAGCAGATCGGTGAAGGAGCCAAAGCAGAACACTTTTACCTCAAAGCGATCAGCGCGGATCCTCAAGGGATTATCATCCACGCATTAGACGGAACAGAAGAACGGAAGGGAGAGGAGAGGGTAAGGCATTAGGGAGTGAAGCTCCCCGCCCTAAAGGGCGGCGCTTCCCGGAAAGGTACTTTTCTTTTATATTGTGCCCCTTGACCGGGG
>Ga0315288_10013289_pt1 | contig 10309 bp, 7 predicted proteins | sample YL17G11_20_MG_FD_203454 | JGI IMG/M metagenome (GOLD analysis project Ga0315288, IMG submission 203454) | Sediment microbial communities from Yellowstone Lake, YNP, Wyoming, USA - YL17G11_20 | ecosystem: Environmental > Aquatic > Freshwater > Lake > Sediment | place: USA: Wyoming | collected... | reverse complement strand
TTGTGAATGTGTTTGTTTGTATAATTAAACTAGTATAATAGTTTTTTATTTTATTTTATGTTTTTTTATTTTATTTTATTTACATTTAATTTTGATTTATCTCTCTTCTCTCTAAAACAAATCCTGTACTATCTTTTTATAAAAAGATACCTTACGTATGATTATAGATTCCAAGCATTTGTTTATAAAAAGATAGTTTATCAGGATTTGTTTTAGAGAGAAGAGAGATAAATCAAAATTAAATAAAGGAAATATAATTAAAGTTATTTTCGCCTAGTTTTATTTGTAATTTTTAGTGCAATCCACTTGTAAACGCCATTTTTGTCTACGGCTGATTTAAAAAACTTTCCATTATTACCTTTTTTTGTTTGATTTTTACACTCATTTGCGGGAAATGGGGGTGATGACCTTGTCGCGTATTTTTTCTGGGTCTGTTTTACACACTTTGATGATTTGGCAGGCATTGCAAATATTATTTATATATATATTATATATATATATATGTAAAAGAAAAAAATTAGGGAATGAGTTCCCTTAATTTCCCACAAGCGAAGCCAAATCTTACAAAAGTATTTGACTAAATTCGGGGGATGGCATACTTGGTGTTGTGGGCGGTGTTGTGGGCAATAGAGGAATGTATGCGTACGGTTCCACAATTTGAATGCAATTTGAGTATGGTTTTGTTTGGGTGGGTGGAACGTGCATACGACCGAATGCATCATTCGTGAACGAAATCAAATCGTTTGCCAGATACTTGCCGAAATCACCGGACACATTTTTTTGTGGGTTTTTGAATGTGTCCATGTGGTCGGTGTATGTGTCGCGCGTGACAATACTGCATGCAAGCGCGCGGTCTGTGCGAGTCAAGTATGCCAGCAGAATGAAGAGGTCGTCATTTAGACAGGGCGGAGTTATAATGGCGCTGACGCCGCCACCTTGAAGAATATTGGCAACCTCTGGGGCATATGTCGGGTTTAGTTTGACGTTGGTGTGCGATGTGTGAATGACAACAAGTGGCGAATGCCCCCGCGTTTTCAACAAGTCAATCATTTTGCGCAAGTCGTTTGGATTAGGCTGACCATTTCGCGAGTGTAAAACGCTTCCGCCGTCAATGATGATGTTGTAGGTGGCGGCAATCGCGTTCAGCTGTTTCACAATGGCAACATGACTTTGTTTTTTGTTTTTTGGATTTGTCTCAATTACTTTTATGATTTTTTCAATGTAGTGAGTGCAATTTTGAAGCGAGTAAACACGCAGAGTCGAAGACTTATCAAATTCAGTTTTGGTGCCGCCTGCATCGTGTAGGTATTTGCCGTCCAAGTGACGAAGTAAAAATGTCAGGCCGTTTTCAATCATGAACCGAAGATCTTTTGGTTCCAACACGGCAACATCAATGCGTGTTTCAAACAAGTGCGCGCTGTACACTGGGTCACCTTTGTAAACCATCAATTCGAAAAAGTCGCGCTTCATCGTTAAGCGACCAATCAATGATGCGATTAAAGCGTCATCGCCCTCTTGAATTGCAAATCGCAACGTCATGGTGATGATGCCCTTTTCACGTGTGGTCGCAATCAAAACGGAGTTGCCGTACACCATTCGGCGCATTTCATCGGTGTGTTTCTTGCTGAGTGCTTCGTTCATTTCTTTTTGAAACAGTCCAAGCTGTTTTTTTGTGAGTATTTCTCCTGATTGTGCTTCTGCTCCTGATGCGGTCGCCTTGGTGGCGACAATCTCCATATTATGATGTCTTGAATCTTGTAAACTACAAAAAATAAATATATACATTTTTTTTTCAATTTATGTTTTTTTCAATACTTATTTTTCAATTCATGGTGATGGATTGAAAAATATTTTATATGTATTAATATAATACACACACATAGACATATATTATTTAGGAAAATGGAACAGCAACAGCAACAGCAGGTGGATGAAAATTTTATGAGTGATAACGGTTGGCAATGTGCACCTTATACTAGTTTTTCTGTTCCTTATCAGGCTATGATGATGAAAAGAGACAAAAAAAGCGAAGATATCGAAGAAGATGATGGTGATAGTGAACTTGTGAAAACAATTAAAAGATTAAGACAAAATAAAATTAATTGTCAACCTAGAAGTGATTTAGGTTTAAGTGTTAATGTTCAGGCTATGATGATGCGGGGACCAATGTCAATGATGGATGCTACAGCCCATGAAGTAGAAGCAGCCCGTGTAGCTACTGAAGCTGCTGAAGCTGCTCAAGTTGCTCATTCAAAACAATTAGCTAGTACAGCTGCTCGTGAAGCTGCTCGTGAAGCTGCTTCACAAAAAACTCGTGATGATCAAGAATATTTTACTGATTTGCTAGCTGGTAGATTTACAGAAGCACCTTCTAGTCCCATACCCATCCCCCGTAAAAAAGGCGGTAAGAAGCGTAGTTATAAGAAGCGAACAAATGCAAAAAAGCGAAGTTATAAGAAGCGAACAAATGCAAAAAAGCGAAGTTATAAGAAGCGCAATTAGAGTCAATAAAAATCTAGTGTAAATAATAAATATATTATTTTATTATATAAAGTTAAAATTATAATAAAATAAATAAAGGATTTCTATAAGATTATAAAATTACAAACGATGAAAAAAGAGGCTGATAAACCAAAAAAAGAAGAAAATAAATATTTATTTTATACTCAATATTATTTAATCGCGGGGGTTTATCATGTGGTTGCTGTTGTAAATACCATGTTGAGTTATTCTGCAAATTACTCGTCTGGAGTAAAAGAATATTTAGAGGAAAAAGTACAACTTAAAAAAACAATAATCGATGAAATAGTCGCAGATGCAAATAAAAAAAAGTTTGAATTTGACGAAGATGACTATGTAATCATAAAAATGCGAAAGGCGGCGGTAGTGGTTCAATCAGTAGTTCCGGTTCCGGTTCCAAAAACGTTTGAAAATAATGCAGATGATAATAATATGAATGCGAGTGTGGATGAAATTGTAAATGAAATGATAAACAAAGCGGTTTTGAGTGCAACCGTGAACACAATTGTAAATGACATTATAAATAATGCGGTTGACATTGTTGCTGCTAGAAATTCATCTTCATCTTCATCTTCAAGTTGCGTTCCCTGTGTGTCATCTCTCAATGATGATGATGACGGTATACCTCATCACAAAAGTTCTATTATTACCTCATCGTATTATGCTCAATTTGTGTAAACTCATTTTAATGAAACGAATTAGTAAGAGACGCAACTAATTTTTTAACATTGACTTTTTTGTCACCAGCGACCATTATTTCTGTTGTAAATATTGATAAAAGTCTTGTGAGAAAATTCAAATACTTTACCGGGTTGATGTCTTGAATGATTGCGGGTTCTTTTATAATTGAAAAAAATACATTGTAGCAACACATGGTTCCCCATATGTCGCAATTAAATATATAAACTTGAGTAAAATATTTTGCGTATTGAAATTTGCCGGTTCCGGTTCCAGCCTGCTGGTCAAAATCGGTAAAATGTAATAATACGTCTGTAATATACGCGGCTGCATATTTGTGGTATGTGTTTTCAATAATTTGGGCTTCGTAAGCTTCATCAACATTCGGGTTCGGGTCCATGAATTTTTTATGAAACGTGTATGCGGCGATAAAAAATTTTTCAACATATGAGTAGTGTCCAATGTCTTTGAATTTCAAATACTGCGAAAGTGCAAACGAGGAAAGTTCTTGTTGAAATGAAGGTGATGATGGATTGTTATGCGTTTGTAAAAACTCGCTATAACTTATAATGAAATCGGTTGTAAATATTATGCTGCTAAACGGATTTGATATGGAAATATACCTATTCATAATTATTTCTGGAATGGGGTCGTGCGATGTAGATATTCCGGATATTCCCCAGTCGATGATGGTGGGTCTTGGATTTGTTTTTGAGCCGCTAATAAGAATGTTATCTTCTTTAATATCATTGTGAATAACGCCCTTTTTATTCATTGGGACAATTGCATTTACAATCAGTTCTGACATTAACTTATTAAAAAGAATGATTCGCGCACTTGTGAGCCGCGTGTTTAATAGCCACTCATTTACTGAAAGACCGGCATTCGGCATGTTTATTAATCGTAGGTTGTCAATATTCGCATTTATATTTGATTCATTTATTTCATGATTTGTGAAACTAGAGCACATGTTGTCAAATCCTTTCAGGTCGCGCTTTGATATTTTTGCAGGCGAACAAAGTTTCGATTTTGTAAAAAGAAAATACTTGTGTGATTTTGGAATACTTTTTAGAGCATTGTAAAACAGTTGAATGTTATCCATTTCCAGTTTTGCATGTTGTTTAAATAACAATTTTGATATACCCATTTTATCGAAATTGCCTGAATACTTAATCCTTCGCGTTTTATTTTTCTTAATTTTATTTTTAGATTTACATTTTAGTTGTGGTTTAAATACGCAACTAAACCCTCCCGGATATATTGGAATTCCTCCGGTCATGTACATTTTTCTTTTTTTCGTTATTGACATTCAATTTTGGTTTTTATTATGAAATGGTTATTTTAATATATGGTTTGCCTATATTTATACAAATATTAAATTAATATAAAAAATTGAAATTATAGAATATTATAAATACTATTTATATCAAAATATGAACAACCAAATAACTGAATATTACAAGAACTACCTTTTGAAACATGGACAGTTGGAGGCTCAAATGGTTGACCAACCAACCTATCGGGACAAATTATGTCCTTGGATTATAAAATATCTGAGCCATTGTAAAAATTAATTTGACTTACTCATATTGTATTTAATAAATCCCAAAAATAACATTACAATAATTACAAACACAACTTTTTGCCAATGTTTATATTTTTCTCTCGCCACAACATGTTTGGGTTTATAATTATTGTAATAAATTTCCAAAGCATCGTGAAGTGATATTTCTTCCTTTTTTAGCGAAACATTGATTCGATTGTGTATAAAGTGAACCCACTTGATAAACGAGTCTCTGCTGTCGAGATATGGAGTAACTGGAAATGCGTCTAATAACTTACTAAAATTATTGCCGATTGCGCTGGATGGCATAAACAACGGTAAATTTTGAATAAATTCGTAGTATTTTTTTTTTGTAACATCATTTGGATGTTTAGGATAGGACGTTGCCATTGTCAGTAAAACAAACCAATAGTGAGGTCCCCATACGCTTGAGTCTAAACTGGTTGTTTTGTTGTTTGTCATATTTTTCTAATTGATGCGTTTTTTTATGTTTTTTATGTTGTGTGTTTGTATTCAAACAATATAAAAAGATTTTATCTTTTACATATAACCATAATAGTAAATATTTAAAACCAAGTAACAATATCAACAAACAAAAATGCAAAAGTTTATTAGTAATAGTGACGGCGGAAACGGAAAAAATAGTAACAGTTATTGTAACAACTGTGGAAAAAATGGACACCTATACTCAAATTGCAGTGTTCCAATTACAAGCATAGGTGTTATTGCATTTCGAAAGTCTAGTTGCTACGAAAAATGTGAAGAAGAAAATAAAGAAGATGAATGCGAAAATAAGTATGAGTATTTGATGATTCAAAGAACTGATAGTTTTGGTTATGTTGAATTTATTCGCGGAAAGTATTCATTGCACAACCGTTGCTACATTAAAAATATAATTGACGAAATGACAATATATGAAAAAAAAGATATATTAACGAAACCATTTGATGAGCTATGGTCGTCATTGTGGGGCGAGTATTCTGAAATACAATACAGAGGAGAAGAGCAAATTTCTAAAAATAAATTTTTACAGTTGAAAAATGGAATTGACTCGTCAGCGGGTGTAAGATATAATTTAGAAACTTTGGTTGCTTCATCCAAAACAAATTGGGAAACAGCAGAGTGGGGTTTTCCCAAAGGGCGCAGAAACCATCAAGAAAAAGATTTAGAATGCGGATTTAGAGAATTTGAAGAAGAAACTGGATATGACAAGTTGATCTTGAAACAAGTGCACAACGTTGTTCCATATGAAGAAATATTTATTGGTTCCAACATAAAATCTTATAAAAATAAATATTATTTATCATACATGAGGAGAGATGCAATGCAAAAGAATGAATGTCAAAAATCAGAAGTTAAAAATATGAAATGGTTATCATACAAGGAGTGTATGGATATTATTCGGCCATACAATGTTGAAAAAAAAAATATAATCACAAGTGTTAATAACGCTTTAAATAAATTTACGCTGTGTGATGTATTATAATTTTTATGATTTTTTGCATCTAAATTAAATAATAGCAAATTTATTATACTATTTTAATTTGAATAGTATAATCTATAATATATTATTTGTTTATATTATATATTATAACAACAAACTTGTAAAAAAACATTTATGGAGGAAAGTGAAATTGTAAAAATCAAAATAAAACCGAAAAATGTTCAAGAGACAAAACAGGCAAAAGAAACGGAAGAGGCGATAGTAGCGCCAGAGATGTTTTGCAAATATAATGAAGCAACTGAAAGGTGCATTTTCAATCCGGATCTATCCGCAACTGCAAATGAAGACGGATGTTATAAAACAGATAAGAATAGGTGCGCATCTGAAAAAAAGAAACTAAGGAAAATCAAAATAAAACCGAAAAATGTTCAAGAGGTAACAGTAATGGAAGAGGTAAAAGAGGGAAAAGAAACGGAAGAGGTGAGAGAAGCGCCAGAGATGTTTTGCAAATATAATGAAGCAACCGAAAGGTGCATTTTCAATCCGGATCTATCCGCAACTGCAAATGAAGACGGATGTTATAAAACAGATAAGAATAGGTGCGCATCTGAAAAAAAGAAACTGAGGAAAATTAAAATAAAACCGAAAAAGGTTCAAGAAGTGGAAGAAGTGGAAGAAATGGAAGAAGTTAAAGAAGGGGAAGTTGTTGTAGAGGAAGGAAATAAAGAACAAGTTCCAAAGAAAATTAAGATAACGCCGAGTATGAATCCAAGTGCAAATAAAAGTCACGATTTTCTTTATCCTGATTTAAATGATGCAAATTTTAATATAAAGTTGGCAGAAAAAAAAGAATTTTATGATACAAGAAACACTGAAAAGGTGTACAGAAATAAAGAATTAATAGAGCATGCTGATAAAATGTGCAATGCAACATACGAGTTGCAACAACATCAATATTTTGTAAAAAATTTCATGTCATTCCAAACACCATACAACAGTTTACTTTTGTATCATGGTCTCGGGTCTGGAAAAACATGTTCTGCAATTGGAATATCTGAAAATATGAGAGATTATTTGAAACAAATGGGAATAAACCAAGAAATCATCGTTATTTCAAATATAAATGTAAAAAATAATTTCAAGAAGGAATTATTTGACGTTAGTAAATTGCATCGCAATGAGTTGGGGAAATGGAGTATAAGCGGCTGCACAGGTAATAAGTATTTGAAAGAAATCAATTTATACTTGTTTGATAATGATGATGACATTGGAAATGCAGAAGAAGAAGAAAAGACTAAATTAAAAATAAAAAAACAAATTGATAAAATAATAAAAAAATCATATTCTTTTTTTGGATATCAAAAATTTTCATCTATTATAAGAATGTTAATTAGTGGAGAAGGAGGAGTTATACAAGAAACCAAAGCCACGAAAGCCAAAGCTAAAAGTAAAAAGGATGAGGAAGAGGAGGCAGGCGAAGACGAAGGCGAAGACGAAGGCGAAGACGAAGGCGAAGAAGAAGAAGAAGAAGAAGAACTAGCCGAACCAGATGAGGAAGGCGAACTAGGCGAACCAGATGATGAAGAGGAAGAGGAAGAGGAAGAGGAAAAAAAGGAAGAGGAAGGCGAATTAGGCGAACTAGATGATGAAGAGGAAGACGAGGAAGAATTCAAAATAAATGTAACTCGTGAAGGAATAAAAAGATTGAGAAACTTTTTCAACAACAGGTTGATTATTATTGATGAAGTTCATAATTTGAAATCTAATAATAAGGATGCAGCTTATTTATTGAATCTTGTAAAATATGCAGAAAATTTGAGGTTGTTATTTTTATCAGCGACGCCAATGTTCAATGATCCAAAAGAAATTATATGGCTTTTAAATCTTATGCGAATCAATGACAGACGCCCCCGAATATATTCAAGAGATTTATTTGATTCAGACAATAATCTGTTGGTTGTAGAAGGAAAACCGGTTGGGAGTGAATTATTAAAAGAAGCGTCGATTGGATATATTTCATATGTAAGGGGTGAAAATCCATATACATTTCCATATCGAATTTTCCCGTCACAATTTTCCAAAGACAATGCATTAAAGCAGCAAGAAATGTATGATGGTACAACTAAAACAAGAGGAACTATTGCTTATCCCAAGATGACGTTCGACGGGAAAACAACAGTTCCTGGATTAGAACATGTGGATGTTTATGTAACCAAGATTGGAAAACACCAAAGCGAAGTGTACCAAAGAAAACTGGGAAAAATGGAAGAACACGGTCACGAACGAAGAGGTAGAAGGGATGTTGGTGTGGTTGCTGGTGACTTGGAAGAAAATTATCAAGAAGACATTGATGAAAACAGCGCTCTCTCTGGATATACTATAAATGATTTGATTTCATTTCGGCAAATATTAAATATGACATACCCGTACAAGAATGACTCTGAAGAAAATTTAGAATACACATATGGAGAGAGAGGATTGTTAGGAGAAATGGATAAACAAAATGGTCAGTATAAATATAAAAATACGAAGAATCGAATATTCCAACCAGAATACATAGGAGAATATAGTTCAAAAATCAAATCCATATGCGATTGCATTGTTTTAAGTTATGATAAAAAAAATCCATCTAGAAGTTCATTTTGTGAAGGGATTGTGCTGATATATACTTATTTTATTGAGAGCGGGGTAATACCGATGGCGCTCGCATTAGAGGAAATGGGATTTACAAGGTACAAAAATGAAAATTCAACATCAAAATCGCTTTTTTCAAGCGCGTCTTCGTCTTCTATAAAATCAAATAAACTAAAATATGCGCTAATTACGGGCAAACAATCCATTTCTCCAAACAATGACATTGAAATAAATGCACTTCGTTCCGATAAAAATTTTGACGGTTCGAGATGTAAAGTTGTCATCATTTCAAAATCGGGGTCGGAAGGCGTTGATTTGAAAAATATCCGCCAAATACACGTTATGGACCCGTGGTACAATATGAGCGCAATTGAACAAATTATTGGTCGAGGAGTTAGAACGTGCAGCCATAAAAAATTACCTTTTAATCAAAGAAATGTTCAAATATTTCTTCATGCAACTCTTTTAGAAGATGGAAAAGAATCGGCCGATTTAGCAATGTACCGTTTTTCTGAAACAAAAGCGGTTAAAATGGGAGTGGTAAGTCGGGTATTGAAAGAATCGTCGGTCGATTGCATTTTGAATATTAAACAGGGCGATTTCACAGAAAAAAATATAAATACTGAAATTGAGTTATCTTTATCTACAGGCGGTAATATTAATTATAGAATAGGCGATAAACCAGGAACATCGACGTGTGATTATATGAAAAGTTGTCAGTACACGTGCTCTCCTAGCGCCAACATTAAAGACCGCGATATAAAGATGGGAACATTTAATGAAACATTTATTTTAATGAATGTTGAAAATATAATCAAAATAATAAAATCTGCATTCAAAGAAAAACATTTTTATACAAGAATGGATTTGATTCATTTTATTAATCGTATAAAAACATATTCGCAACTTCAAATCAATTTTGCGCTGACACAAATGATAAATGGTAAGAATGAATACATTTCTGACTGTTATGGAAAATACGGAAATTTAATCAATATTGGAGATTACTATCTCTTTCAACCGATTGAATTAAATGACCAGGCAATTAGCGTGTTTGAAAGAAGCACACCAATTCCTTTTAAGCGCGATAAAGTGAGCGTGAGTGTAAATGTAAAACAAAAGGCGGCGGCGGTAGCGGTAGCGGTAGAAGATGAAACTGAAACAGCTCATGACAAGAATGCGAGAAAGGGTGATGCTGACAATGTTGTTGTCAAAAATATTATTTCAAATATTGCATACACTTACAACTTGGCAACAAATACGTCAGCCAGTAAAAAAACAAAAAATGACATTGCAGATGCTCAAGACCCGGTATTAAAATTAATTTCAGGTGCAATACCCATGATTTCGAGAGATAGAATTTGGTATATTTATTGCAATGAAATGATTAAAACTGTTGAAAAAGTAATAGATTTGGACGAAATACATTGGTACATTTTTATTCATATAATGGACCGTTTAACATTCAA
>Ga0315288_10013285_pt1 | contig 10310 bp, 10 predicted proteins | sample YL17G11_20_MG_FD_203454 | JGI IMG/M metagenome (GOLD analysis project Ga0315288, IMG submission 203454) | Sediment microbial communities from Yellowstone Lake, YNP, Wyoming, USA - YL17G11_20 | ecosystem: Environmental > Aquatic > Freshwater > Lake > Sediment | place: USA: Wyoming | collected... | reverse complement strand
ATGCAATCGACTGTGTGCAGAACTCTGCTGCTTTGGGCATATTGAGAAATTGGAACAACATGACTAAGCCGGGATCCACTGTCCACGGAGCCAGGACAAAAATCCACATGACCCATACAAAGGCATTCCCGAAACTCTCAGCAATACCTATCAACGGGCTGATAATCCGCGAGTTATAGATGTACTCCCCACCACTGCGCGGCATACTTCCACCTAAAATCCCCCAAACTAACGAAAAACCAATTCCACACAATACTGCCGAGAGAATCGTCGCGATGATTAGATTCCCTCCTGTGTAAACTGAAAGCCCCAGGCTGATCATCACCCACATGCTGACGGTTAAGCCCTGGTTCATAAAGCCAACACCAAAAGCATCAATAAGGGATAAACCTCTCACCAGACCACTAGCCTTACGAGCAAACGTCATCTGCTCAGACATCTTATCCTCCTTTATCACTTGGTTTTTATAAACAGATTTTTTATGGTTCCTTGGCGAAGTCTAAAGTCTATTCCATCAGGATATAAGGACCTCCTTTACCTAAAACTTCCGTGACCAGTCTTTGGGCCATCGTTCTACAACAACCTTCTTCTGGGTGAAGAATTCCACCGCATCCCAACCTTGACCGTGCAGGTCCCCAAAGAAACTCTCCTTCCAACCGCTGAATGGGAAGAAAGCCATCGGTGCAGCGATCCCAACATTAATGCCCACATTCCCAACATTTGCCTCGTAACGGAATTTGCGTGCTGCTGCTCCATTGCTGGTGAACAGGCATGCCATATTCCCATACTCCCCTCTATTGACGAGAGCAATTGCTTCATCGATCGAATTCACATGCAGCAAACTTAATACAGGACCAAAAATCTCTGTCCTGAGTGCCTCGCTTCCTGCCGGCACATCTTGAAGGATCGTCGGCCGGACAAAAAAGCCGTTTTCATATCCCTTTACTTTCACGCCACGCCCATCTACTGGGATTTCCGCTCCATCGGTAACTCCCTTTTCAATTAAATTCGTGATCCGCGCCCGGCTTGATGCTGTAATCACCGGCCCCATTTGCACACCAGAATCCAATCCATACCCCACTATCCGGTTTACCGCTGCATCGCAAATAGCTTCCCCAAATGTATGCCGTGCATCCCCCACTGTGACCGCAATGGAGGCCGCCAGGCAGCGCTGTCCTGCACATCCAAATGCGCTGTCCGCCACAATTCGAGTCGTCATCTCGATATCCGCATCCGGCAGAATAATAACCGGGTTTTTGGCTCCTCCCTGGCATTGAGCGCGCTTTCCATTCGCCGCTGCTCGGCTGTAGATATACCTGGCAACCGGCGTCGATCCCACAAAACTATACGCTCTTACCAGGGGATGGTCTAGTAGGGCATCCACCGTATCTTTAGCCCCATTCACCAGGTTCACCACACCCTTCGGAAAGCCGGCTTGTTCTACCAACCGAAAGATTTTCTGCATGGTAATGGGCACCCTCTCAGAAGGTTTAACGAGATAAGTATTTCCACATGCCAGCGCGTAAGGCATGAACCAGAAAAGAATCATGCCCGGAAAATTGAACGGCGCAATTGCCGCACAAACTCCCACGGGCTGCCGGATCATCAGCTCATCAATTCCGGATGCAATATCCTCATTGTTGTATCCTTGCATCATGATTGGAATGCCAATCGCGATCTCCACATTTTCGATTGCCCTTCGCATTTCTGCCCGCGCTTCTTCGAATGTTTTCCCACATTCCATCGTTATCGTGCGGGATATTTCATCGATGCTTTCCTCAAGTAAATTCTTGAGCTTGAAAAGGTATTGGATTCTTTCTGTGGCTGGAGTGCGCCTCCAACCATCCAGGGCTGCTTGCGCTGCTTGTACAGCTTCATCCACCTCATCTTTTTGGGTCAAGGGAACCAAAGCCATAACCTTCGCTGTGGCAGGATTTACCACTTCCAGATATTGAGTGGTCTTTGAATAACGCCACTCACCATCAATAAAATTCAACAGTTGTCCTTCCAGAGCCATATTTTTCCTTTCAAAATTTTAGCATATGCTTCCCATTACTCAATAGCCAAATCACTGACCTGTGTCAACGCATTTTCAATAATTTCTAAGCCTTCATCCAATTCCACCTGGTTAATGCAAAGAGGAGGAACTACAAAAACTACATTTTGGAAGATAAAAGTAAACAACCCTTGATCTCTTAGATATTTTCCGAAAACCGCTAACTCTTTCATTGGCTCCTTCGTTGCCCGGTTTTTCACCAGTTCGAGGGCTGAGAATAAACCGATATACCGGACATCTCCCACAGAAGGATGCTTGATCTTTATTTCTTCCAATCGTTCTCCCAGGTATTTTCCCAGGTTGGCAGCATTTTCAATCAGGTTATCGTCTTCATAGACAGCCATCGTAGCAACTGCAGCCGCGCAAGCCAATGGATGACCGCTGTAGGTTAACCCACACCATAGCATCTTGTCTTCAAAAAATTGTGCGATCTCCTCTGTGACGATCACAGCCCCCAAAGGCACGTATCCTGCCGTTAGCCCTTTGGCGGTTGTGATGATATCCGGCACAACATCCCAATGATCCACCGCAAACCACTTCCCTGTTCGACCCCACCCGCTCATCACCTCATCAGAAATCAAGAGGATGCCGTACTTATCACAAATTTCCCTCATGCGCGGCCAATAATCATCTGGCGGTACGATCAACCCGTTCGATCCCGTAACGCCCTCCATGATGATTGCTGCGATCCTATCCGGTCCCTCGTACCGGATTACTTCCTCCACATGGGCAATGCACTCGCGATGGCAGGTTTCACGGTTCCATCCAAAGGGACAGCGATAACAAAATGGATCCAGGAAATGAACGACTCCCGGCATGGCAGGCTCAACAGGCAAACGGCGATAATCCCCGGTTAACGCAATCGATCCGTGGGTAGCGCCATGATATGATCGGTAGCGGGCCATGATCTTATGCCGGCCTGTAAACATCCGCGCCATCTTGATTGCGTTTTCATTGGCCTCAGCTCCGCCCAAGCAAAAGAACGTTTTTTTCAGGCTTCCCGGTGTTATTTCGGCAATCTTTTTACCTGCTAACCCGCGTGGCTCTGTCGCCATGCTCGGGTGGGCGTAACATAGCTTTGCAGCTTGTTCCTGGATCGCCCGGACCACCTTCGGATGTTGGTGACCGATATTCAGATTCATTAGCTGCGATGAAAAGTCAATATATCGCTTTCCATCCGCATCCCAAAAATAAATCCCTTCTGCTCTTACCATTGGGATTGGATTTACTGCCGATTGCACCGACCAAGAAAAGAATGTGTATTCCTTGTTTTGCCAGACGATCTCTTTACCTTCCATATCCTAACCTCTCTTTACTGCCTTGATGGAATCTTCGAACGCCTCCAATGTCCGATCGATATCTTTCTCTGAGTGCGAATAGCATAAGAACCAGGGTTCGCGTGGGTCGTGATCAGGCATGACACCCCGTTCAATCAAGGCTTCCACCAGCTCCAGGTAATATTCGCGCTCGGTTTCATTCCAATCTCGTTGCCCAGTTACTTTCTCTTTTCCCACTGAAAACGAAAACATCGCCGGATAACCGTTCAAACAAACTGGAATTCCTGCGTGTATGAAAATAGATTGGATGCCATCCATTAACCACTTTCCACGTAAGGCAATCGTCTCCAAGATAGGCTGATTTTGCAGTAAATCGAGGGTCGCATAAGCAGCCGCTACCCCTGGCTTGTTGTTGTTAAAAGTGCCACCCTGAGCCACGCCATGACCGATAATACTCATAATCTCTTTTTTCCCGCCAAATGCTGCCACCGGATACCCATTCCCCAATGCTTTGGCATATGTGGCCAGATCTGGCTTGATTCCGTAATATTCTTGTGCCCCCCCTCGAGCAATCCGGAAACCAGTCTTGACCTCATCCAAAATAAAGACAATTCCATGCTCATCACACTGCTTGCGGATCAAATCCAGGAAACCTGGTTCAGGAAGAATCGCCGCGCAGTTTCCCATGCACGGCTCTACGATGAACGCCGCGATTTCGTGGCCCACATTCCGCAACGTCTTTTCAAGCACTTCAAAATTATTAAAGGGCAAAGTATAGATCAATCCATTCATCGCCCGGGGTATACCCGAGGTCGATGGTGCTGGAATCGGGCTGTTCACATTACCGTAAGCTTCAATTGGGGAATAGGTAGAGAACAATGTATGGTCGTGAAACCCATGATACATTCCCTCAAATTTGATGATCTTCTCACGCCCCGAAAATGCTCTCGCCACGCGGATAGCATGCATCGTTGCCTCTGTGCCAGAGCAAGCCAGGCGTACCATTTCAACTGCCGGACACATTTCCACAATTTTTTCAGCGACCAGGACCTCTAGTTCACTGGTCATCGCAAATAAAACACCCTTATCAATTTCTTCATGCACCTTTTGGTCAACTGGCTCATAGGCATGGCCCAAGATAATGGGTCCAAAAGCTAACCGATAATCAATGTATTGGTTTCCATCCACATCCCAAAGGTAGGCACCTTTCGCCCTTTCAACATAAGGCGTAATCCCCTCACCCCAAAAACGGAAATTGGAGTTCACCCCCAAAGGGATAACAGACTTCGCCCTTTTCTGTAAGGCTCGATTTTTCTCAAAATTGATGTTCAATATCCTTTCTCCTTCTTAATCATCTTTCAAAATCATTTACATCAAGATTCGAAAGTAGATGGAATACTCCAATCATAAACATCCTTCAGCACAATCGGCACGATCGATGTAACCGTTTTTCTCACGCCTTGAATGTGCCCGAGCACTTCAGTAACAAAATTGTAAACTTCATTATTGTCCCTGGCATATATTTGGACACTGACATCTTTTTCACCAATCGACGTAGCCACATAGCTGACACACTCAAATTCGGCTAGCTTCTTAGCAACATCATTTATGTAACTACTTTCCACTTCCACCCACACATCCGCAATTACGTTAAAGCCTAAAGCCTTTGGATTTACAATCGCACTGATTTTGATCAAACCATCCTGCTCCATGCGCTGGATCCGATATCGTATCGATCTTTCCGACAGTTCTCCGATTTCTCGTGCGATCTCTGAGGCACTCATCCTTCCGTCCCTCATTAACAATTTTACAATTTTCAGATCGTATTTGTCTATTTCATACATAATTCACTCTCTTCTATTCCGAATACTACAAAGAATTATACACATCCGTAGCGCAAAGTCAAGAACGGTTTTTTTGGGGATCATTGGGAATTGCTGTGGTATAATCATCTGAATGGAAAACGCTTCGTTTCCTGTCAGCAACTCAACCACAACTGTAAAGCCAGAACTGCCAAGCGAAGAACTGCGCAAACAACGTAGAATTGTCATTTCCATTACAATTGGCGTCGTTCTGGTATTGGCAATTCTGGTTACCTGCCTGGTCTTCTTGCTCCACCCAAACACAGACGCAGAGTATGTGGCTCGCATCCGTGATGTTTTTATTATCATCATGGCGCTTGAATCCCTGCTCGTTGGGGTAGTTCTGGTAGTTCTGATCATCCAGATGGCACGCTTGACGAATTTACTCCAAAATGAAATCAAGCCAATCCTGGAATCAACCAACGAGACGATCAGTACTCTACGCGGAACTTCTCAATTCCTGAGTGATAACCTGGTCGAGCCAGTTGTCAAGCTAAATGAGTACAGCGCTGGTATCCAAAAGTTGATTGAGTTGTTAGGCTTGATCCGGAAGAAAACCTAAATTTTTACCGAAGGAATAAGAAAGGAGATTGCGATGGCAGACAACAACAATGAATTGGGTGCATTTCTGGCAGGTTTTATCATTGGAGGATTGGTAGGAGCAGCAGTTGCACTCTTAACCGCTCCACAGTCTGGCGAAGAAACCCGCAGATACATCTCAGACAAGAGCATCGAGCTCAAGAATACTGCTGTAGAAAAGGCAGAGGAAGCTCGTGCAAAAGCCGAATCAGCCGCAGTGGAAGCTCAGCACTATGCAGAAGATCTCAAAAAACGCAGCCAGGAACTTTATGCTGAACAAAAAGCTAAAGTAGAGAAGGCTATCCAGCGCAAACCAAAAGAAGCGCCTGTCGAGACACCCGGAGAAACTCCGGCATAAAGCAAAATGATATAATAATCTTAAGAAAAAGGCTTTGCAGCGAAAACCGCCGAAAAGCCTTTTTTTGATTCCAATCTTTTCATGATCATGACGAATTACAGGAAACGATGTGACAGAACACACCTGACAGATGCTTCGATATATAATACAAACAATGATTGGGTAGATTATTTTTTTCTGCTTCAATTTTTCATAACCTGATAGGAGAAACATGAGCGATCAAAAAGAAATTATCAATGCGCTCCAGGCCATCTCATGGTTTCAGGAATTAGACCCCGAGCACTTCAACAAATTGGTCAGTATCGCCGGCTTAATGAATGTGGAAGCAGGTGAGGAACTCTTTCGCGAAGGTGATAAAGAAGACTGTCTTTATGTTGTTGTCGAAGGACGAGTAGCTCTCGAAATTTTCATTCCAGGACGTGGTCGTATACGCATTTACACTGCTGAACCAATGGATATCGTTGGCTGGTCTTCCATCACCCCGGTCGTTCGCCAGCGCACAGCCAGTGCCCGGGCAGTTTTACCGAGCAGGTTAGTCTGCTTTAACGCAGCCAACTTGTTTAATTTATGCAATGAAGACCATGATCTGGGATATGTCGTCATGCGCCATCTGTCAAATGTAGTTGCCAGCCGGTTACTCACTACCCGTCTGCAACTTCTGGATATGTTTGCACACCCGAATAACAAAGAGGTGCCCCATGCCTGAAATTCATCTTGAAATGGGCACGACCGTTGCCCTCCCCAAATCAGCCCTGGCAGGTTTATTAGAAAATCTTAAGCAAATGGGCTGCGAAGTTGTTGGTCCTCAGGTAAAGGACAACACGATCGTGTACGCACCCCTATCTAATGTTGAGGATTTGCCACGTGGTTATGTGAGCGAGCAGAGTCCTGGATCATACCGGTTGAACTACACCGGACACGGAAATTATTTCGATATCACGCCCGGCCCACATAGCTGGAAAATGCTGTTCTTCCCCTCTCGCTCCCAAATGGTAGCCTTTCGGCGATCGAAGGATTCCCAGCGTTGGGAAATCGAACCCGACACAGAACCAACTCCTCTTTATGCCTTATTTGGCGTAAGACCCTGTGAGTTAGCTGCCATTCAGATTCAGGATAACGTCTTCTTGCGCTCTGATTATAAAGATCCAGTCTATCGAAAACGGCGTCAGAGCGCATTCATCATTACGGTCAATTGCTTACACCCCTGTGGGACTTGTTTCTGCGCTTCGATGGGTACTGGCCCCGAAGCTGAAACCGGTTTTGACATCAGCTTGACTGAGTTAGAAGATGTCTTCCTCGTGAAAACGGGCTCCGAAGCCGGTAGAAGTGTAATGAGCAACCTGCCCTGGCAGCCATCCAGGGCCTTCTGGATCCAAACAGCCCAACGCGAACTGGCAGCCGCCCGCCAAAACATGGGACGCTCACTTCCCAATCCTGAAGAGCTGCCCAACATCTTGTTGAACAATTTGGACCATCCGCAATATGATGATGTAGCGAAACGCTGCCTGTCTTGTGCAAATTGTACTCAGGTTTGCCCAACCTGTTTCTGCTGGGATGCACAAGATCTCAATGATCTTTCAGGCAGTTATGTGCGCCGTGAAAGAGTATGGGATTCCTGTTTCAATCCGGAATATTCTTATGTTTTCGGAGGAAATACACGCCCGAACACCCGTTCTCGCTATCGACAATGGATAACACATAAATTGGCTGGGTGGTACCAGCAGTTTGGAACCTCCGGCTGCGTTGGCTGTGGCCGGTGTATCACCTGGTGCCCGGCCGGAATTGATATCACTGCCGAAGCCGCGGCTTTGCGCCAGGAGGTGCATTCATGACCACCCAGGCTCTCCACCTGACCACTGCAATCTCTCCCACCCAGCCTATGGCGCCCTATTGGGCTGAGATCGATGAAATCGAGATAGAAGCACCAGGTGTATCGACATACTGGTTACGCTTTATTAATCCAGCACTCCGAGACGGGTACCGCTTTAGCCCGGGTCAATTTAATATCCTGACAATGCCCGGTATCGGGGAATCAGCCATCTCAATCAGTTCTTCACCCGAAGATACCCAGCGTGTTGGGCATTCCATTCGCTTTGTTGGGAATGTCACCAATGCGATCAGCCGATTAAAAGTAGGCGATCAGATTGGTGTACGAGGACCCTTTGGGACCGCCTGGCCAATGGAAATAGCCGCCGGTCAAGATATCATTATCGCCGCCGGCGGAATCGGCCTGCCTCCTCTCCGTTCCGCTATTTACCCGATCATTAACCATCGAAAAAATTACGGACGGGTTGTCGTTCTTTATGGTGCCCGCACTCCCCAAGATCTACAATTTACCCGTGAATATAAGCAGTGGGAAGACGCTGGGATCGAATTGATGGTCACTGTCGACCGCGCAGATGAAACCTGGCAAGGGACTGTTGGAGTTGTCCCCATCCTTTTTTACCGTTTGCGGATGGATCCCCATAAAAGCATTCTGATGACCTGTGGACCTGAAATTATGATCCGCTTTGTCGTTTTCGAAGCCCTCGCCCGACGAATTACAGCAGATCGTATCTATGTCTCTATGGAACGCAACATGAAATGTGGCTTAGGGTCATGCGGACACTGCCAGGTTGGCCCTTATTTTGTGTGTAAAGATGGGCCGGTATTCACCTATGAGCAGCTTCAGCCTTACTTCAATGTGGAGGAACTCTGATGAGCAAACCTACCGTAGCTGTTTACAAATTCTCATCTTGTGATGGCTGCCAGCTCTCCATCCTCAACCTGGAAGATGAATTGCTGGAACTCGCAAGCGCCGTCGAAATTGCTTACTTTCTTGAAGCCCGCCGGCGAGAGCTTCCGGGGCCGTATGATATTGGGATTGTTGAAGGCTCTGTCACCACCCCACATGAAGCAGATCGCATACAGGAAATTCGCGGCCAGTGTCGCTTCCTGATCGCGTTAGGAACCTGCGCCACATCAGGTGGGATCCAGGCTTTGCGCAATTTCACCCAGGTGGATGATCTGGCGTTAAAAGTTTACAGCCATCCAGAATATCTACACACCCTTGACAAATGCACAGCCATTTCAGAGCACGTCAAAGTCGACTTAGAAATTTGGGGGTGTCCGGTTAATAAATACCAGGTTCTCGAAGCAGTTGCAGCTCTTCTTCAGAATCGAAAACCTAATCTACCCTCACACAGTGTCTGTTTAGATTGTAAGCGTAAAGGCACCGTTTGTGTTGAAGTCGCCCAGGGATCGCTTTGTCTGGGTCCAATCACTCGAACGGGATGTGGTGCTTTATGCCCCTCCAATGGCCGTGGTTGCTATGGATGCTTTGGTCCTGCTCCCAACACCGAATATGCCACCCTCGCTAATATGCTGGTGAAGATGGAGCATTATCCGGGGGAGACTGTCCGGTTGATGCGTAACTTTGCTGGCTATGCGCCTCAATTCCGAGAGACCGTCGATTCAATCCTGAACCAGGGAGGTTTAGAATGAAAAATATCGAAGTTCCCGCCTTGGCGCGCGTCGAAGGAGAAGGTGCCTTATATATTCGGCTAAAAGATGGCTCGATTGCTGAAGTCGAGTTGAATATCTACGAACCACCGCGTTTCTTTGAGGGCTTTCTGCAAAACCGCTATTTCCAGGAGGTCCCCGATATCACCGCCCGGATTTGTGGGATCTGCCCGGTGGCTTACCAGATGAGCTCCGTACAGGCGCTCGAAGCAGCCATGGGGGTAATTATTTCGAGTGATGCCCGTGCCTTGCGGCGTTTACTTTATTGCGCTGAATACATCGAGAGCCATGCTTTGCACATTTACATGCTTCAGGGGCCAGACTTGCTCGGTTACGAAAGCGCTCTTACCCTTGCAGAAGCTGCCCCCGAGGTGGTTAAAAACGCTCTTCGGCTTAAGAAAGTCGGCAATGATCTTCTTAAAGCCATTGGGGGGCGCTCTGTCCACCCGGTAAATTCCTGTGTCGGTGGTTTCTACCGTTGGCCAGATGTAAAAACGATCCAAGAGCTACTCCCGGCTCTGCAATGGGCTTTACAAGCATCCCTCGACACTGTGCGGTTTGCCTCAAGTTTGAGTTATCCCGAATTTGAGATGGATTATGAATTCGTTGCCCTCTCCCGTCCAGATGAATATGCAATTTATGATGGAGATATTCTATCTTCTAAAGGCAGCCGCCTG
>Ga0315288_10013284_pt1 | contig 10310 bp, 9 predicted proteins | sample YL17G11_20_MG_FD_203454 | JGI IMG/M metagenome (GOLD analysis project Ga0315288, IMG submission 203454) | Sediment microbial communities from Yellowstone Lake, YNP, Wyoming, USA - YL17G11_20 | ecosystem: Environmental > Aquatic > Freshwater > Lake > Sediment | place: USA: Wyoming | collected... | reverse complement strand
AGGCGGATAGACGCGATCCGCGGGCGGATAGCTGAGTGGAGGTCCGACGGCGCCATCAACGAGAACGAAGAAGCCGTACTCCTCGCGCCGCTCATCTTCCAGGCCGCCTACTGCAGCAATACCTCCGGCGTGTTCAAGGGTTTTCATCGCGGCTGGGGCGGCGCGACTAAGACCGCCTGGTACCGAATCCGGAGCAGACTCACACTCTTATCGCCGATTCTCTGGGACAACGGCAGGGAGAACCTGGTCCTTCGCGAGGATGCGAACTCGCTCCTGGATGAGCTGGAATCCGATATAGCCTACCTCGACCCGCCGTATAATCAGCATCAGTACGGCGCGAACTACCACCTGCTCAATACGGTGGCGCTCTGGGACAAGCCGCCGATCGCACCGAAGTTCACCGCTCGAAGTCCCGAGAACGGGAAAGCCGCGATACGCCGGGACTGGCGGACGGAGCGCCGAAGCCGATATTGCTATAAGTCGTCCGCGCTCGATGCTTTCCGGCAACTGGTGAACGGCACGAAAGCGAAGTTCATCCTCGTGAGTTACAGCACCGACGGCATCATCTCCTTCGACGATCTCCTGGAAGCTCTCTCGGACAGGGGGGAGCTTCTCGTGGTCACGCAAAGGTACAAGCGCTATCGGGTGAGCAGCCAGCGCCCGTCGCCGAAATCCCATAATGTCGAGTTCGTCGTGATCGTGAACACGGGCAGGCCGGGGAATAAGGCGAACGTTCGGCAGGTGAAACAAAAGGTGCTTGCCGAACATATAACCACATTGGACGAGCCGATCCGCGGCTCGAGGGATATCGAACTCTGGAGGGAGATATGGGCAGACTGACCGTGTCGCTGTTGGTAATTCTCTCGATCTGCTGTCTGATTGCGGGTTCGGCCGTTGCGGACAGGCTGATACTGATCCCGACCGGGACGACGCTGAGCACCGGGGATTTTCGCGCCGAGTACGCGGCTCACTGCAGCGCGCAGGCGTACTGGGCCGCGGTTGGGATCGCCCGTCTGGAGGTAGAGGGCGCCTGGTTCAGGAACTTCGGCGCGAAGGAGAACGGCGCCCTGAGCGCGCAGATCGCGGTCTTGCCGGAGACGAGCTTCACACCGGCGGTCGGAATCGGCGTTCGGGACATCGGCGATTCGGCCGACACGAGCGCGCTTCTCTATGATGGACGGTCGGCGTATGTCGCGGCATCTATGGGGATCTCGACCGGCGAGGGGTTGACTTTCGTGCAGGATCTGAAGGTCCATGCTGGAATCGGCACGGGCTCGCTGAGCGGGATCTTCTTCGGCGCGGAGGTGACTCTGCCGGGCAAGGTGCGATTGGCCGCCGAGTATGACACGAAGGATTTCAACTTCGCCGCCACATACAGCGTGGCGCCGATCGCGAAGCTTCAGGTCAGCTCCATACACGATGAGGGATACTACGGAGCGTTGATCTCGACGTCGTTTTGAGCATGAAGAATGGACGGCTCCATTAGGAACCGCCCATTCTCAAGAGCTGACTCTGAAAACTCGGTCACTTTCTGCGCATCCGGCAGACAACTCCGCCGAGGGTTAGCAGTCCCGTTCCCAGAACCATCATAGAGGTAGGCTCAGGGACTAACGGCGGATCGCCGCCGCCCTGAGGGTTGGTGCCGCCGCCTCCGTCAATGCCGCTGCTGGATCCCCGTCCGCCGGCGAGCGCCGCTGCCGCGGCCGCTGCTCCCAGCGCCGAGAGCCAGCCTGACCCCGACGAGATCCTGCCTCCGCCGCCCCCCGAAGGGAGTCCTCCGGTCGGTTGCGGCGAGGGATTGATCACGGTGCTGCCCGGCTGGGTGGGAACCACCGGATTCGAAGGCGCCACGGGCGGCGGATTAGTCTGCCCAAGCGCCTGATCCACTGTCGTCGGACTTGGCTGAGGCGCGGCCTGGGCGACGGGCTTCCCCAGTTCCTGGGGCTGCGCGTCGGCCACCTTGGAGATCGGCTTCGATGCAGGCCGGCCCACGCCTCTCGCCGGAAGCTCGTTGGTGAGCGGATTGCCGGTCCCGTATTCGAGGACCGGATATCCCGCCCTGTTGGCGAAGACTTTCGTTCCGGCCTTGAGCTCTCTGGTGTCCTGCACGATGCGGCGCGATTCATCGAGACGATAGATATCTACCTGCATCGTCTGATCCAGAGTCACGAGGGAGAGCTCGTTCCGGAAGTACGAAAGGACGGCCGAAGGATCTTTGGTAAAGACCCTGGCATAGCGAAGCGCAACGAGGCGGTTGCGCTCCACCTGGGTGACGACCTGGTCGGGGGTGTCGGCGTATTCCGTCAGAAACGCAGTTCCACCCGCCGGCTTCGCTACTGCAATGCCGGCGCCGCCGAAACTGATTGCCAGAACCGCGAGACCCATGAGTACTAGCTTTAGTCTCACTTGTGCGTCCCTTCCTTTCGTATGTTTGCGCGAACACGCGTCACAACAAAATGCGCTCCGCGGAACTTTACGACGCTACGAAAACAGCCAATGCAAGAATCGGGCCATTCGCGCTACAATCCGGCCAACAGGGGCAAATATTTCTTGCGAGCCGTTTTACGCAGGGAGAGAACGCGCTTCTTGACAGAGCGGTGACAGAATGGTAGTATTCGCGGAGTTGTGGGGACATAGGCAAGCTCGACGGAACCGTCTCAAGCGCCCAGGTTGCCAGGAGCTGTCAGGAACTATGCGGAATCGTCTTGCGTATATCGGTACGGTGCTTGGGAGGAGCGGGCGGCGCTTGCTCTAGTAGTGGCTGGGATAGGCCATAATAGTTGTGAGAAGTCGTTGCCTGCTGTAGCTTCAGCAAGGGCTTTGGCCGGTAGACCCACGCCCACTTCGAGACGCACGGGCACGCGTGCTGTCGTCTCTGGGAGAGTCTGAGAGAATGAAGCGCACCGGAATCGCAATAATCCTCATCTTTCCTTTCCTCGGCACAATCCTCGCGGCAGGTTCCGCATGCGGTCAGACGGGGGGCGCGGTCATCCCGCCCGCCTCACCTGGGGAGGCTGTCGTCCAGACGGCGACTCAGCCGCCGTCCGCATCAGGGGCCGTGCAGCCCGACGCGCCCGCGGACGACTACCAACTGCAGGAAGAGGACGTGATCAGGATATTCGTGCTCGGGGAGCCTGAGCTGACCGCCGAGCAGGTTGTTGATCCCAAGGGCTCCATAAACGTGCCCCTCCTCGGCTCGATGCGCGTTGCGGGTCTCACCAAGGTTCAGTTGACGGATGAACTCGTGCGGGGATTCTCGAAATACCTGGTCGAGCCGAAGGTGCAAGTCCTGCTGGCTCAGTTTCGCAGGCCGAAGGTCTACGTGGTCGGACACGTCAACAGGCCGGGCTCGTTCGATTTCAGGCCGGGCGACCGCGTGATGGAGGCCATCGCCCAGGGTGGAAGCTTCACACAGGCCGCATATCTCGCGGGCGCGACGCTCACCCACCAGGGGTCCAAAGACTCCATCCCACTCGACATGCACAAGCTTTTCTTTGAGGGTGACATGTCGCAGAACATGCCGCTTCGGGACGGTGACACCATCTACGTACCCGAGGACGTCAAGAACAGATTCTTCGTGCTGGGAGAAGTCAACCGTCCGGGCAGATACGAGCTTAAGGAAGGCGTCTGCGTCATGGACGCCATTTCCGAGGCCGGCGGTGTCTCGGAGCGGGGCAGCGCTCGAAGCACCTATATCGTGCGCGGCGATGCGAAGAACTCTCAGCGCATCAAAGTGGACGTGGCGAAGTTTCTGAAGTCGGCGGACGTGAGCCAGAACATTGCGCTGAAGCCGGGCGATCTCGTGTACGTACCGGAGTCCAAGAAGCCCGACTGGGCGAAACTGGGAAACATGCTCAATCTGATCGTCAACTCGAGCTATCTGGCGCGCATGTGGGGGTTCTAGCCCGCCTCTTGGGGAGCAGTGTCTAAATGGAGCTTTGGCAGTTTTACCGCATACTTCGCAGGCGCAGATGGTTGGTCATAATCGGCACGGTCATCTGTGTCGGCATCGTCGCGGTCTCGGCCCGAATGGGGGCTGAGAGATTCGAGGCCTTCACGACGATCATGGAGAAGGTGGCGGCCGACGACACGGTTGCCATCTATGCGCCCGGTTATGCCTATCAGCTAGAGCCGAGGACACGCTTGGCGAACCTGGCTCAGCTGGTAAGGAGCCGCACTGTGGTGGAACGCGCGGCGGCAACGCTGTCGGCTTTGGGGAAGGTCACCGACCCGGTAAGCATCCTCCGCACTCTGGACGTTGCCCCGCTGCTGGACACCTCGATTCTCACCGTACGAGTCTGGTCCGAGTCTGAAGACGACGCGAAGGCGGTGGCGGACGTCGTGGCCAAGGAGTTCGTCGCGTATTACAACGAGATGAACTACGGCGGGGCGACGCGCTCCAAGCTGTTCATTTCGAGCGAGGCCCCCAAGGCCCGAGCCCGGCTCGCCGCGATACGCGAGCAACTGCGCAAGTTCAAAGAACAGAACGGCATCGTGCAGCTCGACAATCAGACCAGCCTGCTCCTTCAGCGGCTCAACACGCTCAACCTGCGGGCGTCCGAAGGCCTGATTGCCGCCGAGCAATCCCGCGCCAGGGTCCAGAACCTTCAAGAGAAGTTCAAGGACTTCCCCGAGACCCGGACGATGGGGAAAGTGATTGCCACTAACCCAGTGTGGCTGTCTCTTCAGAGCGACCTTGTGAGGCAGCAGATCGAGCTCGAGAGAATGCTCCGAAAGCGCACGGCGGTACATCCTGAGGTCGAGCAACTGATGCGGCAGGTCGAGGAAACCAAGCGCCAGCTTGCCCAGCAGGTTGAGACTATGGTGAACAGCGAGAGCCAGGGGGTCAACCCGCTCCGCGACAACCTCGTGCAGAGCTATCTGGGCGCCGTGGTGGACTATGCATCGGGTCGAGCCGGACTCGCGGCCGCTCAAGAGGAGATATCCTCCCTGAAGCCCGATCTTGACACCCTCCCGGCAAAAGAGATGCGCATGGCGCAGTTGACTCTCGATGAGGAATCCGCCAGAAACACCTATTCCCTGCTCCGGCAGAAACTCGACGAAGCTGTGATAAGGGAGAAGGAAGCCGAGAATACGAGCTCGATTCGAGTCGTGGATCCCGCGAAGACCGGGCCCGCGGACACGAGAAAGAAGATGAAGCTGATCCTGGCGATCATCCTGAGCCCGATATTCTGCGCCGGTCTCGCCCTCATGCTCAACTACCTGGACAACAGCATCAAGACGCCCGAAGAAGCCGAGGCGCTTCTGAAGTTGCCCGTCTTCGCCGTCGTGCCCCTGGCCAGATCGCACTCGCTTCTGGAGAAGAGATGCCTCCCCGTGATGGACACTTCCTTCCAGATGCTGTCCACGAACCTGTGGCTGGGCAACTCGGAACTGGCCGGGAATACCCTGGTGGTGGCCAGCGCCGAGCCGGACGTGGGACGCTCCACCGTCGCAGCCAATCTGGCGATAACCCTGGCCCGGGACGGCGCCAGAGTGATAATGGTGGATGGCGACCTGCGGCAGCCTGCGCAGCACGAGATCTTCGGCCTGGATAATGAGACCGGACTGAGCAACATCCTCGCGGGCAAGCTCGCACTCAAGGATGCACTCAAGCCGACTTCCGTCACGGATCTGCTGCTGCTGACCTCGGGTCCGCTGCCCTCGAACCCGATGCGCCTTTTCCGCTCTCCGGAGATGCAGAAGTTCGTGGAGGATATCTCGCATCTCGCGGACTACGTGATCTTCGACAGCCCCGCGGGAATCACATTCGCGGACGGCACACTGCTCGCCGGGCTCGTGAAGAACGTGGTGATAGTATACGCCGCCGGAACCGTTCCGAGGGGCGCCGAAGCCGAGTTCATCAAGAAGCTGGAGCTCGTGGACGCCAATATCCTGGGCGCTGTTCTCAATATGGTGAACCCGGAGGACAGCCACGGATTCTACCATCTCAGGGTCAGCTACGAAGAGATTCTGAAGGACGGAAAGGCTTCCATGGCCGTGGCGGAGCGGATGCTGAAGGCCATCCCGGAAGAGGCCGAGAAGACGGAAGACAAGAGCCCCACGGAGTAGGCGAAGCTGAATCTCGCATGGCGAAGGACTTGGACTCAATCGAAGAGATTGGCATAGATACGAGCGGTGACAAGCGGGACGGCAGGGCGAAGCATTCATACCCGGTGCCGCCCCGTCTTTCAAGTCGGCAGCTCGGTGTGAAACGGGCGATAGATCTGGCTGCCGCCATTGTCTCGCTGCCGATACTTGTGCCCTTGAGCGCGGCCATAGGCATCGCTATCAAGCTGGATTCGCAGGGCCCGGTGCTTTACAAGCAGACCCGCATCGGCAAAGACGGTGTCCCCTTCACAATGTACAAGTTTCGCTCGATGCGAAAGGACGCTGAAGAGCTCCGGAGGAAACTGGATTCCCTGAACGAGGCCGAGGGCCCGATCTTCAAGATGAGAAAGGACCCCAGGGTCACTCGGGTCGGCGCGCTTTTGCGGAAGACGAGCCTTGATGAGCTGCCGCAGATGATAAACGTTATCCAGGGCAACATGAGCCTAGTGGGCCCCAGACCTCCGCTCCCGGACGAGGTGGCGCAGTACAGCGATCACCAGTCTGGCCGGCTGGCGGTGAAGCCTGGAATCACGTGTCTGTGGCAGGTCAGCGGCAGAAGCAGCCTGCCCTTCGACAAGTGGGTGGAGTTGGACCTTGAATACATACGCCGGCAGTCGCTCTGGCTTGATATTAAGATACTCCTTAAGACTATACTAGTGGTGGTGAAGGGAACCGGCGCCTGGTAACATCCGCTTGGCGCGGCGGACACGCGCAACAGGAATGCATCAATGGAGATGGTGAAGGACTTGTCCCAGAAACCTCATGAGTCATCGCGGAGCGAACAAACCCTCCAGGACTTGAGATGGCCCGACCTCGTGCCCATCGCGGTTGCGGTCATGCTCCTGCTGTGGCTCTATCATCGGGTCTTTGACTACTGGTATGTCGCGTGGATGATGAAAGAGAGTTACTACTCGCACGCCATTCTGGTGCCTTTCATTTCAGGCTTCATCGTCTGGCTAAAAAGGAAGCAGGTTCTGGAGACGCCGTTGCGAACCTCCGCGCTAGGCTACGCCATCGTTCTCCCCGGCCTGTTCGTCTTTCTGATCATGACATGGGCCGGCGGGTCAAGCCTTCAGGGCCTGGTTTTCCCGTTCATCCTGTTCGGCCTGGTACTCACCCTTCTCGGACCAGCGATGGCGCGCCAGCTTCGATTCCCAATCGGGTATCTGTTCTTCATGTGCGTTCTTCCCGGCGATGTGTTGACCAAACTAAGCTTTCGGATACAGATGATCTCTACAATGGGCGCGACAGCCGCGCTCAGGCTCATGGGCTACGACGCCGCTCGCGAGGGCGCGGCCATCAACCTTCCCAACATAGAAGTCATGGTCGGCGCGCCGTGCAGCGGATTTCGCATGCTCATATCGTTGTTCGCGTTTGCGTTCTTGCTGGCGTACTTGAAGGAAGGGCCCAGATGGGGCAGGGCGTCAATGATCGTCGTCACGCTCCCGCTGAGCATCATCCTGAACTCGCTGCGCGTCGTGATGATCGCACTCGTCGGAGAGCATTACGGATCGGACGCGATGCACGCGTTCCACGATTACTCCGGGTACATCGTGCTCGCACTAGCATTCGTGGCGCTGTCGCTCTTTGCAAGGTTGGTGAAATGTCAAAAATTCAGCTCAATGCTTGTATCGTCATAGTGCTGTTCCTGCTGGTCACGGCCGCCGTGCAATCGGTGAAGCCCTTCAAACTCGAAGGACGCCAGAGGACGGATTTCAGCGCGATACCGCTCAAGATCGGCGACTGGACGGGCAGACAGACGGAAGTCGACCAGAGGACCAAGGACATGCTGCCCTCGTGCAGCCTGCTCATGCGCTTCTATGAGCGAGACTACGACCTCAGTCCAGTCGGCTTCACCGTCATCTACGGCTCCGACCTCGGAGACTTCCATCAGCCTGAAGTGTGTCTGGAAGGGCAGGGACTCCGGACGGTGTCAAAGGGTGTGGTGAAGATACCGGACGGGGAGGGCGGCGCGTTCGATGCCGTCCGCCTTATCACCGAGGCCGACTATCGCAGGCAGGTGTTCGTCTTCTGGTTTTACACGAAGGGCATGTCGTCCACCTCGCTCGGCCGCTACAAGCTGAATATGCTCATGGACAGAATGTTCATGAGGAAGATACAGCCCTCGGCGATGATACGCCTGTCCACCGTCGTCGCGGATACGGAAACCGAGGAGGACGCGATGATCCGCGCGATCAACCTCGCGAGCACCGTACTCCCGTATCTGAAGCGAGAGCTCGATGCCCCGAGTCCGCGGGAGCACAAGTAGTATGCAGACCCCTGCTCAGGGCCAGCTTGTCGCCATAACGGCGCAGCACCTATGCGAATCCGTCGAAGGGTCGGCGAGGCTGCTGAACATTGGTGCCGGGAAGAGCGTAGTTCTGGAGACCTCCCTTGCAGAGAAGGGCTGCTCGTTTACCTGCGACCGCCTGGACATAGAGGACTGCGTGGCCGAGCATCCCAATGTGGGAAGCTGCTACCAGTGCTCCGCGGAGCACATGGACCCTTTGCGGTCAGGGGCATACGATCTCGTGTTCTCGAACTACGTGCTCGAGCACATCGAGGATCTGGACTCAGCCATTGCCGAGATATACCGGATTCTGAAACCCGCGGGACTGTGCGTATGCAGCATCCCGAATCCGAAATCGCCGGAGTTTGCCATCGCGCGGCGAACTCCGCTATGGTTTCACAGGTTTGTGCGAGGCGGCACCGGTTGGCACACGCACTACTCGTACGAGAGCATAAGAGCATTGGGCGAGCGCTTCCAGCGCGCCGGCCTGGAGACAGTAAATGTCGCATACTACCCCTTCATCAGGCAGTATCTTTCCAGGTTCTTCCTGCTGAGGTGGATAGGCGCGCTCTACGATATCCTTGTCGGTCTGATCGGATGGAAAGCGCTCATGGGCAATGTGTGTTTCGTGGCTCGCAAGGTCGCCGGCAAGCAAGCATCCGAGATAGATCAGCCGGAGAGTGATGCGTCTGCCGTTTCCGCTCAGTAGTCTGATTGCCCGGCGGCAACCGACCGGACGACCAAACGTGCCGCACCGTGTTTGGTCGTCGTTGATGTGGAGATAGGTCTATGGAAGGCATTCTGGTGGCGACATATCGCTGCAATGCTCGGTGTCATATGTGCAATACGTGGCGCTTCCCGACGAAGCCCGAAGAGGAGATGGACCCGAGCTACTACGAGCGGTTTCCCAATCTGGAATTCCTGAATATCACCGGCGGCGAGCCGTTCCTCCGTGAGGAGCTGGAGGAGATCGTTCGGATCGTAAAGCCGAAGTGCAGGCGAATCTGCATCAGCACGAACGGCTTCTTCACGGACCGCGTTGTCGCGCTGGCGAAGAAGCTCCACGGAGACATCGGCATCAGGATCAGCCTGGAAGGGCTTCCCGCCGCGAATGACGAGCTTCGCGGCATCAAGGATGGCTTCGACCACGGGCTGAGAACGCTTCTGCAGCTCAAGCGCATGGGCATGAAGGACATCGGCTTCGGGATCACCGTCTCGGATAGAAACGCCCGCGATCTCCTGGAGCTGTACGAACTCGCGAAGGGCCTGAACCTGGAGTTCGCCACCGCCATCGTCCACAACGCGTACTACTTCCACAAATTCGATAACGAGATCACCAAGAAAGAAGAGGTTTCGGAGGCGTTCCGGGAGCTCATACGGGAGCTATTCAAGACACGGCGGCCGAAGAACTGGTTCAGGGCCTATTTCAACCACGGGATAATCAGCTACGTCAATGGCGGGAAGCGCCTGATGCCCTGTCACATGGGCGAGGGCATGTTCCTGTGCGAGCCGTGGGGAGACATCAAGGCCTGCAACGTCCTCGACGAGAGCATGGGCAACATAAAGCAAACCGATTTCCAGACCATCTGGAGCAGCGACCGCGCGAAGGAAGTGCGGAAGATGGCGCGGAACTGCGGCCAGGAATGCTGGATGATAGGAAGCGTCGCGCCGGAGATCAAGAAGCGCAAGCTCCACGTCCTGAAGTGGATTCTGCGGAACAAATGGAGCTACTGATCCACGCGGGCGGCATGCGGAAGGAGAGCAGTGTGTCAAGCGGCAAGCAGTCCGGATCTGAACCATCCGACGCGAACGAGATTACGCACGAGTCCCGGGGAGCAGGGCGGCTTGAGAGATGCGCCGCCTATGCGTCTTTGCTCCTGCTGGCTGCGTACATCCTTGTCTCCATGGC
>Ga0315288_10013282_pt1 | contig 10310 bp, 19 predicted proteins | sample YL17G11_20_MG_FD_203454 | JGI IMG/M metagenome (GOLD analysis project Ga0315288, IMG submission 203454) | Sediment microbial communities from Yellowstone Lake, YNP, Wyoming, USA - YL17G11_20 | ecosystem: Environmental > Aquatic > Freshwater > Lake > Sediment | place: USA: Wyoming | collected... | reverse complement strand
ACTTGCAAACGAACAGAATAATCTTTATCATTCATCATTTTTGGAAGATGATTGGGATCAATTCTGCTTGCAACTTCACGACGAACCCAATGATCTTTATCATTCATCATTTTTTGAAGATGTTCGACCACAATTCTTTTTGCAACTTGCAAACGAACAGAATAATCTTTATCATTCATCATTTTTGGAAGATGATTGGGATCAATTCTTTCTGCAACTTCACAACGAATATAATAATTTTCATCATTCATCATTCTTGGAAGATGTTCGATTGAGATTCTTTTTGCAACGTTAAGACGAACCCAAAAATTTTTATCATTAATTAATTCAAGATCAGATTTCATTACACTCGCCTCAAGTCTTCTCTTTCGGCCAAAATCTTAATTAGACCCTTTTGGTATTCAGGACTAAAGTCAAAACCAAACATTTCACCCAAAAACTTGGGATCAATTCTTTCTGCAACTTTCAAACGAACATCAGAATCTTCATCATTCATCATCATTGGAAGATGTTCGACCCCAATTCTTCTTGCAACTTCTACACAAACGAAGGGATCTTCATCATTCATCATTTTTGGAAGATGTTCGACCCCAATTCTTTCTGCAACTTTCAAACGAACATCAGAATCTTCATCATTCATCATCATTGGAAGATGTTCGACCCCAATTCCTCTTGCAACTTTCCAACGAACACCCCAATCTTTATCATTCATCATTCTTGGAAGATGTTCGATTGAGATTCTTTTTGCAACGTCAAGACGAACCCAAAAATTTTTATCATTAATTAATTCAAGATCAGATTTCATTACACTCGCCTCAAGTCTTCTCTTTTGGCCAAAATCTTAATTAGACCCTTTTGGTATTCAGGACTAAAGTCAAAACCAAACATTTCACCCAAAAACTTGGGATCAATTCTTTTTGCAACTTGCCAACGAACTCTATGATCTTCATCATTCATCATTTTTGAAAGATGTTCGACCACAATTCTTTTTGCAACTTGACAACGAATATCAGAATCTTTATCATTCATCATCTTTGGAAGATGTTCAATCCCAATTCTTTTTGCAACTTGCCAACGAACACCCCAATCTTTATCATTCATCATCATTGGAAGATGTTCGACCCCAATTATTTCTGCAACTTGCCAACGAACACTGGGACTTTTGTCATTCATTAATTCAAGATCAGGTTTCTTCTTGGTTACCATACGTTTTCATCATTCACAAAAACGTTGTGCAAATGTGCAAATTGCACCAATTTTGCATCGATATGGGCAATAAGTTGAAGTTTGCAATCGATCCAAATCTTGGAAACGTTGTCATGGATCCCACCCTCATATTCACTTTCACAATCCAGAAAATAAACCTTGAAACTATTTGGCTTGTATGTAAATGCTACATCAGGCAAAACAGACAAAGGATATTGAATAACCCGAATCTTGTTTCCCATCATTGATGCTACGTAGGTGCAAACGCAGAGTTCAGGACATCCTCGTTCCTGTCCAATTACTGTTGCGTTAACCAAACGAAAGGGTTCAATAGAAGGGGTGATCATGATTTAATATACCATACCCAAGTAGTACATTGCACTTTAACTACCAATCCTCGATTGATAGATTAGATTTTACTTGATGCTTTTTCCGTTCACCGCGACGACCTGTCGTGCCGGGATCCAACGAATTCGCGTTTTGGTGAAAGGTGAAGCGATGGCGATCTTGCCCGTCTTCCAGTTGATGGCAACAAGTTTTTCGGTGGTGGGATAGAATCGACCACGATACAGGATTGACACTTCATCGCCAATTTTCATCACTTCGGCACCGACCACAGTGCGATAATCGGTTGAACCGTCTCGGTGGCTGATGCCCTGGGCGGTCTTGCAATCCTTGAAATCAATGTCACCGAGCTTGTCAAGATTTTTCTGTGCAATCTTTTTCTTGCGATCGACAATCTTTTCCTTAGTCTCGGTGTATGCCTCAAGTGCCTTCGAAATCTGTGCCTTGGTGAACTTCTTGGTTGGTGCCGAAAGCGGGAAAATCCCTCGATTGTATACCTTCATCCCGTAATACTTTCCACCTTGGATCATCGGTGCAATATGATAGACCGTAGTTCCGGCCTGCCGGCCGCGACTGATGTAAGAAGTACCCGTAAGGACATAGTGAGCACTCCGGTAAAGGTACACATTGCCACGTTGGGGATAACTGGTTTTCTTCTTGGTTGCCATATGTCTTAATCATACCAGGAAAATGGAGGCTTTTGCACTTTCCTTTTGAACTTTTCCCAAAACAAATTAAACAAACAAAACATTAAAATGAGAAATATTGACACAGGCCAAATCACCGCCAGCACAACACCCCCAAATACCCCAACCAACGCAACAAGTTCAATTGCATCACTCTTAGATTTAGAATATATGATTACAAAAGTCATGGTAATGACACAGTGTACAATATAATATACCAACAAATAAAAAAAATAATTGCTTCTGCAATATGCGTCAATCATGATTAAGGTCATTGTCTACTTGATCCTTTTAAGTGTACACTCAGAAGTGATCCCATTTCCCCATGAAGGATAGTCAACAGTCAGTGTATACACTTTACGATTGTGTCGATCGATATAGTTCTCAATCTCTGGGTATGTTCCCGCGGGAAGAACTTTTGAAGAGAATTGTGAAAGGACAAAGTTTTTTGGTTTGCCAATTCGAAGAAACTTTTTGTGATTAGTATCAACAATAAAGTCTTTCACAACTTTAGCTACTCGCAAGCTTGCTTCAATCCTAGATTTTTCAACATGTACAACATTATTACACTCGAATTTGTAAAAATCTTTTCCACAATTTTCTTCGAGTTCAATTGCAAGTGCAAGAACACTTTCATTGAAGCGTATCATACTCGGCCAAAAATCGGTGAGTTTACCCTTGAGTTGGTTTGAGGTAGATTGTGGCATATAACTAACGTCGACTTTCCATTCAGTAAACGCGTCGCCGTCAAGATTCACAACTCTTTGAAAAGGCTGCGAGTTGTATGATGTATTTTTCGCGATCCTGGAAATTGAGATTTGCGCTGGGCGAGGATAACTGTAGGTTGGGAGACCTTCCATCTGAAAGTCAAAGTGCAAACCATTTGAACTTCCAATATTAATTTTTGGTCTATTTTCTTCCAACACCATATCAGATGACATCATTGCCATCAACTGTTGCTGTTTTGACTTGTCCAGCAACACAAACAATGGGTTTTTGAAAATCGTAAGTGCAATCATCTTCAAGTGATCACCAAATGTATCTTTGATGTCAAACGTTGAAGTGGGTTCTTCAGTGGGCTCTGTTTTGGTTTCCATATGTCTTAATTATACCAGGAAAATTGAGGCTTTTACACCCGCGCTTAATTAATTTAAATTATAGACCACACTTGCGAAGAGCATTGATTGCGCCAAAGCCAGTGACGTCACAACTAACGAAGTCATCGCCTTGCATTCCTTGCTCGGAGTAATCCACCGATCCCCGGGGAACACCTTTAATCGCAAGAATCGTTTCCAACCCCTTCATAAAAAGAGGATCAGTGTAAATCAAGCCATCCTTGTTGACATCCCACGTGGACTCATCAAAATAAACTCGAAGCTCGCCACAAGGGGGTTCTGAACTTGATCCCTCTTTTACGACGGTGAGTTCGCACCGTGTAAGCTTTACTGTCGTTGCTTTCTTTGACCAATACCCACCTTTGCCGGAAGTCGAAAGGGAGATATCACTAAATTCGGTTGAAGCTTGTTTGTTCATATAGATCACTATATCAGGTTTATCGACGACTTTTCACATCTTGAGACAAAATAAACTTTTCACCCTCTTCACGAGAATCAATGGCAAAAAGCAAACCTTTTCCCACAATATACAAGCCATCAGACTTTCGTACAATACGATATTCACCGCTTGTATCAAATGTCATTCCATCAAAAAATTTCATTTTGTTTCTTTCTCACGCAATTGCAAAATTCGGTGAACGTGCTGGAATCGAACCAACCTCTTTATTACATATCCTGCCGATAGACGAACGTTCATGCCCTCCGTGATTAGTCAATTGATTAGTTTTTGACAATTCAACGGTGATCGAGCAGTGGTACCAATCAACTAATCAGGTTGGTTGCCTTCCACTTGATCAGTGTACCATATTGTCTATCGCTTTTACACAGACATGAAAATAATTATTCGGCCCACGTGGCTGCTCAGGATACGACCCAAAAACACACATAGGGTAATCCCCATTGATTTGATATACTGGACACGAAGGGTCTTGAGTGGGTTCGAATTAGGCACATTTCCGTCCTTCCATGCAAACATTTGTATGTCTATACCCACAATGTCTTGTACACGATGGGCAGCGTAACATATTCACTTGGTCATGAATAGATTTCAAAAAAGAAGACCACCAAGGCTGAGGTTTTGGTGCAAGCCTAATCTTGTCCCACACATCATTCAACTTAAGTTGCGCCAGGCGATCAGCAATAGCGTTATCACAACTAGCGAGGTAAGTAAGTTCGTCAAATTCATTTTGGATGTCAGTGTTGACATCCCCGCACCTAGGGCTTGTTTCCATCGAGATTATATTATACCATATTCACGTGCAATTTGCACCATGTCAAGTAAATATATTGTCAATTACAAAATTGACCATGCACAAAGAAAACAAAAAATTACAACTTGAATCCATACGGGCATGACATGTATGTTGGTATTGTACCAATAGGCTATCCAAATAGAGCTTGCGTTTATTCCAACAATGAAACAAATGGACATCACTAGTTTTTCGGATAGAGTAGGTTTTGAAAACATTAGGTTTCCCTTATGTATTAATAATACAATATTTTCTCACACCTTTGCACCGATTAAATATTAATCGATCCAGACGCCGGCGGCGTCTGGACCATTGATCCAGACGCCGGTGTAACGCCGGCGTCTGGACCAATCAAAGCTTGTTTGGATTTCAGCCCTGCGTGCCGGTCGCCTGTGCGGCCACGGCATTCACCGAGACGTCAGAAGAGAAGAGGTAAACCGGCTTCTTGAAACCAGCAATTTCGACATAACATCGAATTCGCTGTGCCTTGGTGATTACACCTTCCATGCCGACATACCTCGAATCACCACCAATGACGGTGACAGACGTACCTGCCTCGAGCTTGACACCGAGAGCACCCGTAGTTGCCATAACGCGATTGAAGTGAACAAGGTGTTCAGCCATTGCTGCCACCTGAGCTCGAGTGAAACTCGAAGTAATCTCATTGAAGATTGTCGCTGCGTTTTCATCGAGCACCGGAAGTTTGCTTGCGGCGCGGAGGACCTTTGCCATGTGGGCGGGCGCCTTGTCTGCACGCTTGGCCTCACGTTTCGCTTCTCGAGCCGCTCGCTTTGCCACCTTTGCAATTGCCTTTTCGTCGGAAATAGCTGCGGCCTTCGCCTCACGTTCCTCCGGAGAAAGCTTCACACGGGCCACCTTCACCTTTGCCTCCACGACTTCACCAGCATCCTCGGAGACGCTCGGCTTTGCCTTCTTGGCACTCTTGCGGGACTTTGCGGCGTTCACGGCCTCGTCAATTGCGCTGAGCGTGTTATCCAACTTCGTATCGTTTTCATTGTTTTCCATATTATGTATTCCTATTTCCTAAGTTTGGTATCACCGATGATTTGTCAGCACATCGGTATGCTGTTGATTTGTTCTTGAATCACCTTATAACTTCTCACACCCCTTTTACACAAAAAAGTGCGATTATTTTCATTCGTGATTATTCACTTCTTCGAAGCATTAAGTTCAATTTGTTCGAGAAGTTGCGAAGTGTAACGGAGAGCAATCGCTCTGGCTTTGTTGAGATGATTTCCTGAAAGCTTCCGACCCGAGATCACCCAGCGAGCATAATAGCTCCCTCGGATGCAATGGGCACCGGAAAAACCTCGACCGTTGGTATGTTTGGTGTTGCTTGACAGTTGTTCGTCTCGCGTTTGGCGATCGTACAGTACGACCATTGCTTTTTCTACCGCGTTTTGATTGCTCTCAAGAAGGGCAATCACCTTATCTTTGTTCCAGTTGATTTCCATGTATCTAATAATATCACAAATCAGGGTTGATTTGCACCCACCTCGAATTTTGTTTCGGGCCTCTCTCGAGTGTCTAGGAAGACAAAGGAGGTATACCATGGTCTCAATGCCCGAGGGTTCCCGGGGGCTTTGAGTGGGCACGCCAAGGTCATCTCAGCCAGGCTCAGGATTTCTAATTCTTTTCAGCGTGTTCGGCATCCCAGATGGCAGCCTGGAGGAGATCGGGGTCGGGCCTTTCCAGGGAGCTGGCACAGAGTTCATCTTGATCATTCCAAAGTGAGAGATAATCATCCATGAACTCATCGCGACAATAACCAGGCCCATAACATGCCACGAAATCTTTTGCCGTCGAGGCATAATCTTCCGGAGACCACTTCTTACTCTTTTTCTTATTAGCCATGCTCTAACCCTACCAGGATTAAAGGTGATTATTCACTCATCAAATGGAATTTTTAATTTGTTCCTGAATCGCTTCGCGAACTTCGATATTGAAAATATCGCGACGATCACAGTAACCGATGTGCCAAGAATATGTCTTCCTGGCGCGAAACTTTTTCACCGATTGCATTCCACCTGAATACAGGTTTGTTTCTTTATAATCATACAAAGAAAATTTGAGGTTGGCTTTGGTGTCCATGAGACACCATTTGGTTGATATCTTATATCCATCGCCTTGGGAATTTGGGGGTCCAAATGCTTTCACCAAGGAGTCATATGATGCCACGATTTCGCCTTGAAGAGAACCTCCAATAAAATCGTTAAACTGGATGATACGCTTTGTTTTGGTTTCCATATGTCTTAATTATACCACTTAATCCCGGGGATTTGCACTTAGTATCGCATCGGGATGAGCTTTTTGGTCATGTCTGCAAACATTCCCATAAACATGTCGATTTCAAAATAGTGGCCGTTTTTGCACTTGCGGGTTTGCAAGCCACCCATTTCAGAGTAAAGCTTTTTGCTTTTTGCCTTGCAGGCGGGACAAGTAATAAAAATTTTACCACCATTTTGTTTGATGGTTTTCTTGGCCTTTTCCGCGCCGGCCTTGCGTCGGGCAGTTTGCTGTTCCTTGCACCAGTTGATCAAAGAAGTCAACTGCCGCGGTCCGCAGATGCGGTAATCACCGGGGTTGTTTCCGAAACACTTTTTGTGGAGTGCATCAACAATTGCTTTGGCTCCGGCTTTTGTTTGATGATATCCCCGGAGCTTGAGTGTAACCTTGCGGTTCCAAGACTTGGAGACAAGAACAACCGTGTAACCCTTTTTGACTGGCTTCAACATGATATCATCATACCATAATCGTGAGTGTTTTTTCACTTCCGCAAAAAAAGAATTTCACGGTTCACATCGCCACCGCACCACCCAGCAGTCAACCACGACGGACGCTTGTGCCAGCTATTCCAATTAGGTTTAAGATTGGTTACGGTGACAATACACTCAGTGACAGTATAATCTTCCCAGGTGGAGTATGCACCGTACAAAAATGGTTCACCACCATCATCGTGCCAGCGTCCAATATCATTGTCACGTTTTCGCATCGCATCAAGTTCTGCCTTGGTGCGTGGGATCCAAACGTTCCTGGTGGAGATAGTGATGGTGTCACCGACCTTGATTTTTGCTTGCTTGTTCATAATCTAATCATTGATCTGAGGTAATTTCTCAATTGGTGTAAGCTGGGAGGAGTCGAGCCTCTAGTCTTTGGACATCCACGTTTACAGCGTGGATAGATTTCCCTATCTTGTTTCCGCTTACATAATGTCCCGTTTTTCGTCCGGGACCACGACGTTTTAAGATTTGGAGTGTGAAGGTGTAAACTTCAGACCTTGACGCGACCCCAGGTTTCGGTGACGCGCTTGCCGTGACCCTTGCGCTGGGACACCGAGGCCGAACCATCGTCGTTCTCGGTGACGTTGGTGGGAGTATCTGTGCGGATTGCACTTTCCTCGCGGGTGCCGTACATCGTACCGGCGAAAAGGAGGTGGGTGCAACCCTTGCGGGTGTAAACGCGGCGGGGGTCAGAGTTCGATCTACGCATTTTGATATCCTGTAACTTGAGTGGTTTTGACTTTGGCACCTTGCCTCAGTCTTCATTACCTATACAGTATATCATGGTATGCCGTTAGATTGCACATACTTCATCACTTTTATTTTGAGGTCCTAGAAAGCCTTCAAATACCATCCTAATGGTTACCATATCCAACCAAAGTCATGACTGTCGGTGGGCCTCGATGGGCCGGAATACTGGATCGCGCCCGGGGTGTACCCGCGGGAAATCATATTAATAAACTCGGGTGCAAATCCATAATGAAATATGTTATTATTAAAGCATGAACGAGCAATTCCAAACCTGGCGATGTCCCGATTGCGGTGGTGCCTCGCATCCCTCGAGTGGTGCACAAATGAGCCCGTCTGTGGTTGTTTGTGGCCCTTGCACCCGGCACTTTTGGGTATGGGTTCGTCGGCGAACTTCTACGCCACCCCGACCAGGAAATGTCAACTTTTTTGATCATGTCAACGTAATCAGTGTATAAATAGACACGAATAGGATACTTTTATATCATGTCCTCCAAAAAGAAACACGTATTCAAGAACTTCAATAGTGACAAAGTCGAGTCGCGCAATGCATATCATGAAGCTGCACTTCAGTGCAAAGCCGGGATGATGCGTGATAGGCGTGACCGTCGACGTAAGGAACGCGATCGTCGCGAGTTCAATGATGAGTGTGAAGACAATTGTCGTGATTAATTCACTGTAATTACATTCTTTTTAGTGTATAGGTACACATATGGCCAAAAGCCAAAAAATAGTTACATGGAAAGTCGCACCTGCGCCAGGCGTAAGTACGATGAGAAAAAACAAAAGTCGCCTCAAGGCCCGGCGCAGGCGGATAAACCGCAACGGTGCGACAACAACCTTCACCAAAACCCGGGAGCCTTTAAGACATAGGGCCTATAGTCCGTCCTCCGTGCCATCAAGTTCATTGAATGAACGACTAAAAGATGGATCCGGTGGCATGTTTTTTACATTGTGTAACTTTATTGAAGAGCAAAAATACATAGGTGATGCTCGAATCGAGCCTAAGTTTCCATATTTGCTTGGATGTGATTACAGTTTTCAAATGGGTTGGTCTAAAGACCTTAGGCGAAGCAACCACAAACAATGGGGTTCTGATCCTTTTGATTATTCTCGAGGAACCATGGCAATATACATGGGAACTGTTCGTGTTGATGAAGAAAAATATTCATCAAAGCTTAAGACAATTAACGTTGTGTCTCTTAAAAGACATTCATTTTTAATTGACGGCAAAATGTATCTTATTCAAGATATAAATTTGTTCAAACATATTGATGACTATTCCCCAGAAGAAGATGACATAGAAAATGAAAAATCACCTTCATTTGGTTCAGAATAAATTTTTCGAACATCCGGCTTGTTATTAATAAAGTTACTAAAGTTCTTATCATCGAATAATCGTATAATAAATTTTGTTTGTCCCATTCCTTCCTTGGGTTCATATGATGAACCAGACAAGGATGGTGGCGTTGTCAGAATGACATAAGCATCATAACCAGAGTCAAAAGACAAGCTTGACGGATCAATCCCAAGATCTTCTTGTTTCAATGTGTAAAAATAATTAAGATTCGAATTACATGAACCTACGATTAATCCCAATCCAAAACCACTTCCCCATGTGACAAGTGAACCAATAGGAATACGTTCAGATTTTAACGTCTGATGGGGTGCGTGGAGTGCGTGGAGTGCGGGATCATATTTTGTCATATCTATTAAATTATAATCTATTTGTCCTGACAAAATTTATCGTAAAGTTTAAACAATCCATCAATTCCATCGTTTGAAATAAGCACAATGACACGGGTTCCTAACAAGATCCCAAGAGCATATAACGCCCATTGATCAGAGACAATGAATTTCATTTTCCATGAAACAAATAGAATGATCAGCGCTGCTAAATAACCGATCTTAGAAAAGATACCAAGGTCGGGAAACAAAGCTTTATCTTTTTTCATCGTTGCCCCCCGAAACATCCGGTTGTTGCTGCCGTTATAGCCATCACAACATTTCCACCGATGATAAAAAATCCAAGCATTCGCCAATGCATAAAATATTCTTGATTAATAAAATTTGATGTGCACCAAGAAAAAGCGCCGAGGCCTGTTCCCAAGATTGGAACAACGATTCCATAAATAAGTAGCCCTGGACAAAACCAGACTA
>Ga0315288_10013279_pt1 | contig 10312 bp, 9 predicted proteins | sample YL17G11_20_MG_FD_203454 | JGI IMG/M metagenome (GOLD analysis project Ga0315288, IMG submission 203454) | Sediment microbial communities from Yellowstone Lake, YNP, Wyoming, USA - YL17G11_20 | ecosystem: Environmental > Aquatic > Freshwater > Lake > Sediment | place: USA: Wyoming | collected... | reverse complement strand
GAAAAAGGGAATAAAAAATGAGAATCAATCCCCCTGATCTCCACTTGCCCATTCTTTTTCTCCTTCCCGAAAAGATCGCCAAAACGACTATCTTTGGCGGCATTTTAGACCCAATATTTCTTGATGCTCTCGTAAAAAGTCTCTTGGAGCGTCACCCCGGCGAAAGCCGGGGTCCAGAACATCTTGAAATAACTGGATTCCGGCTTTCGCCGGAATGACGAATTCTATGGAATTGCGACTTTTTACGAGAGCATCTTTCTTGGTTTATTCCAAAAGCATGACGTGGGTTATTCTTTCCCCAAAACGGGACTCACCTCCCTGCTTCCAGCCTGAATAGGATGGGGACTTCTACAACCAGCCTCTCTATTTCTACAAGCAAAGGCGATGGAAAAGGGGATGCCCTGCGTAGCGTAGCCATTCCCTCTTCATCCAGGATTCTATAACCTGATGATTGGATTATCCTTATATCTCTCACCTCGCCCTGACGGTCGATCTGAAATGATAGAATTACTTTTCCTTCCCATCTTTTTCTCTGGGCTTCCCTAGGATATTGTTTGGCCTGCTCGATCTTCAGCCTTGTTCCCCTCAAATAGGGAATAAGGTTGGCGCGTCCCTTCCCTTCGGTAGACCCCGCAGACCCTGTTTTCCCTGTTTTCAGAAAATCTGTTTCTTTCTGCTCCCCCCCGCCTGCCCCTTTTGCCCCTCCCAAACCTACTCCACCCGAATCCTTCGAGGGCCCAACCCAGGCTACCGCTGGCGACGGCGGCTGTTCTCCCCATTTCGACTTTCCTTCTTCTATCAGGACCGTATTCCCCCAGCCCAAGCCGGTAGCAGTCGTTCCCTCTCCTTTCTCGTCCCCCTGATTTCCTTCTTCTCTCTTCTCCTCTTGACTCGAATCCTGCCTATTTTTTTGCCCTTCCGGCATGCTGCTTACAGTTTGAACTTCGATCCTCTCCAGGTCTTTGGGAACCAGGTTTGCTGCAAGGGGCTCAATTTTAGGCGGGGTTTCAGGGACTGGAAGCTCCCTCCTCTCCTCAACCTTTTTAGGGGGTACGATCTTTTCCTTTTTTCCCTGGACGGGGCGGGTAAGCTTTTCTTCCGCCGGTAGCTTCTTTTCCTCGACGATTTGGACAGCGATGATCTTCAGGACCGGCGAAGGCTCGCGCCATGGAAGGGTAAAGACTATCCAGCCCATAATCCCATGGAGGGCAAGCGAGATGATCAGGAATCGCCAACTTGTGGAGATCCAACCAGACAAGGGGTTCCTTTAGTAAAATCTTTTTGAAAAAAGTGCTACTAATTGGCCAAAAACATTTTGCTGGTTTTCAAGAACGCTGGCTCTCTCTGCCGAGCAGAAATCCTTCCACTTTCTCTTCCCTATGCCCTTTTCTCGTTCCTCGCTCAGGTCACTTCCAGGTCAATTACGAAACCACACCCGATTTCATTGGTAGCATATAATAAAATTTCGTGGCACAACTGTCAAGAACTTTGATAAACAAATTTGAAAAAAATGGGATGGGGCGAGGATCTCTATTATCGCGTGACGCCCAGAGCCGGAAAGAGAGACTGCCGGTCATCTTCATTGAGGCAGGACTCATAAGGGTTGATTCAAAAAAGCTTTCAGCCCACAGCAAAAATGTGGGGAGTAGAAGATCCCCCAAGAGGGTATATCGCAGACGATTTAGGAAATGCAGAAAAAGGTTGGAGAGAGGACTAATTTCAGGGCCGCCGACTCAAAACCTGTAGCCGATTCCGATAAATCCTGAATTGGAAATTGCGGTGCCGCTGTCTCCTCTTGTGGTCGTGAAAGTGTAGGCCACATGGGAGAAAAGCGATTTTGTCCAGTCGATTCCCGCGCTAAGGCCAATCGCCTGCCGTCTGGATTTCCTGCTGGCGAAACTCAGCCAGCTGTACCTCCGCAGCCAACAGGTCGGATTGAACCACCAACCCGGTTTCAAAGAGATCGCGGATCCGTCGCACATCAGCTTCAGCCAGGCGGACGGCTTCCTCGGCCACCTCCTTTCTGGCCTGAGCGACAAGGACACCGTAGTAAGCGCGGATGACCTCCAGGCGTAACTGTTGTTTGACCAACTCTTTTTGCATCTCGGCCTGCTGCTGCCCGATCCGCGCCTGGGCGATTCGGATGCCTGATTCCAGCTGGTCGAAAAGGGGCACCTTGAACGTCATGGAGGTACGGAAGTTGCTGAGCGATTCAGGATTATTGAGTGAGTTGATGTCAAAGTTCTGGGGGCCAAAACGGCGCTGCTCAAGGAGCGAACCAAAAACAAAAACCGGGTTATTGCCGTGGGTGAACGTTTCATTGAACTGCAAAAGAGGCCATCTCCCGGCCTGGGCTTCGCTGAGTTGGGCATCGGCAAAGTGCCGCCCGGAGAGGGTTGCCCGCACCAGCGGATTATGTCGTAAGGCCAGCTCTTCAGCCTTAGGCAGGGTCAATCCTTCCGCCCCCTCAGTTTGTCCTGCGGCAGGGGCGAGGGATCCTTCCGGTGTTGAAACGGGAGAAAATGAGCCAGCTTCAGCCTGGAAGCAAGCCCAAAAGAATACGGCCAGCAAAATCATTTCCATTAAGCCACGGTGATTCATCATGCTCCCTCCCTGATAAAATTAACCGCCGGACAGGAATACTCTTCAGGCTCCATCCATGGCCAGCACCCATCCGTTATTATAATTATTCTTCCTCCTACTCTCAAAGCGAATAAAAAACCCCATTTCCTTGGAGGAAATGGGGCAGGAATGGATTAGGAATGGTGCATGTTGAGACCCGGGCATCGTTCAAGCCCGGGCATCGATACAGTTTACTCCTTAGCTTCTCTCCACGAATTCTACGATGTTCCCATCCGGGTCTTTGACCATGGCGATGCGCACCCCGGGACGGGTTTCTCTCTCGGGCAAGGCGAATTCGATTCCTCTGCTCTTGAGTTCTGAGCAAAGCTCAGAAAGATTTTTGACCTGGAAAGTCACATAGCGAAAGCCGACTTGACTTTCCAGGCCGATGGCCCCTTTGGATGGTACTTTTTGGGGTTCGATTAATTTAAAGTCACTGGTCCCAAAGCGCAACCGGTGCATGGTTCCGAACCACACCGGCGTAATTCCCACAAACTCCAGCCCCAGCAGGTTCTGGTAGAAGTTGAGGCTGGCCTTAATATCGCTGACCACGATCCCCAGGTCCAAAGAATCTTTGCCTGGTTTCATCATTTCTTATTTCTCCTTTCTTGGGCTTCTCCCTCGCCGGGGGGAATATTCGGCCGGGGAGGAAAAAAGGTCCTAAGCGTTCTATGCTTTTTCCGCTCCTTTCCGCGGAAAAAGTGGCCCCTGCGGGGCAGTGAAAAGCCGGAAATCCCCCCAACCCCCCTTTGCAAAGGGGGGCAAGGGGGGGATTTATCGCGAATACACGGGATTTTTCCTTCTTACCAACATGTTGGTATTAGTTTGGCGCCAAGCGCCTAGAATTTACCTGAACATTGCAAAAAAGACATTAAAAATATCACCCCCACCCTCCCCTCCCCCCGCCGAAGGTGTGAAAAAATTGAATTTGAGCCCTCACCCCGGGGGAAACCGGGGTCCAGTCAATTCGTAAAGCCTTGAAAACGCTGGATTCCGGCTTTCGCCGGAATGACGTGAAAAAGAGTCAAATCAATTTTTTCACACCTTCTCCGAGGGGGAGGGGAGGGTGGGGGGGCAAAGGACACCGGGGGTGAAGTCCTGTGACCATCGAAAAAACCGTTATTGCCCTTTACATGCAGGGGCGAAAACGAAATTTCGGGGAATCTTTTTACAACTACTGAGTTTATTGACGCCACACTTAGAACTCAGTATTCAGGTCCAGAGGAAAGATGGGACGCCGCAATTTGTTGAATTGGAACTGGCTGTAGTCGGAACCGGTCACTCCGACTCCGTTGCATTCGACCACTGCCCGAGCAATGGGTAAGAAGCCGGCGCGGTAATGAATCCGGGATTTGAGTAATAGATACCTTTTGGCCGTCGGCTCAATGCCCACGCTGCGAAATATCCCCAAGTCGAAGGGTTCATGGTTCTTCTCGACGACCACAAACTCCAATGACCCAGCATCTAGGACGACTGTCCGGCCCATGTTCATGGTCAACCCAGTGTACATCGGACCCCGGACCACAAACCGCCCGTCGGATATAACCCGGACCGTTCCGGTAATTTCCAGAGGTTCGCCTTTGCGCCCGATGGTTGGCATGTCCATCTTCCCCCCCAGGGGCAAGGTTATCGTATTCCCAACGCCAGCCTTGATCATCGCAGCTACCGCCTCCGGGTCGCGAATGGCGCCCACGGCCACGTTATCCACGCCTTGCCGGATCACCTCGGCCACCACGGCCATGGTGTCCTGGGTGCCGCCGGAGGCACAGTTATCGGCATGATCGATCAGCAAAATCGGCCCCTCTATCATTCGGGCGGCCCGGGCGATCGATTGGGCCAGGGGTTCAGCTTGGTAGATGAATTCTTCCCGGCGCCTCCAGGCTTCTCGACTCAGCTGGCGGCAGATTTGTTCCGCCCGGTCTCGATCTCCGTCGGTCACCGCGACGACACTCAACCCGGCCTGAGAAATATCGGCCAACGGAAAGCCCCCGAACACGCTCACTGCCAGGGCGTTCTTTTCCTCGGCCCGTGCGGCCGCCACCAGGTCACCCATGGGCGGTTCACTCGTGCCCATGCGCAGGGTGTGGGGGACCATGGGGCAACTCATCCAGGCCATGGCCGGACGGAGCTTTCCCTTGAGCGCTCCGATGACGATCTGACCGACTTTTTTCCCGGCTTCATACGTGTCCACGTGAGGATAGGTCTGGTAGCCGGCGATAGCCGTACAATTGGCTATCATCTCCTCGGTTAGGTTCGCGTGCAAATCCAGCGCCACGGCGATGGGCAAGTTCGGGGCGATATGGCGGATCCGCCGCAGAAGAGTGCCTTCGCCGTCGTCAGTCTCCTGGGACACCATGGCTCCGTGGAGGTCGAGAAAGAGAGCATCACACCCGTGAGCCACCGCCTGGCAAATGGCCTCAGAGATCTCCCGGTACGCATCCGCGTGGACCGGCCCACTGGGCCAGGCCTCGGCTGCTACGGGAGTGACGATTTCCGCCCCTTCCTTTCCGGCGAGATCGATGAAGGCGGCCATCGGGGTATTGGTCCCCTGGAAGGTTTCCAGGACCTGCGGTCCGAAAATGTCGCCTCGCTGCTGGAAGCTGGCCAGCGGCGTTGGCACCGGCGAGAAGGTATTGGTCTCGTGCTTCATCATCGCAATCACAAAACGCATCGGGTCACCCCCAGCCGCGCTCCGGCAGCTCTCATTCCTCCTCCGTTGCCTTCTCGACCGCGCTGAGCGTCAGATAACGATCTTTGATTTCCTCGTTGGCCATGAATTCTTCGTTGTTGCCGTGATAGACCAGGCGGCCCTGATCGATGACATAATGGCGCCGGGCCAGGGCGGTGCACATCGCCAGGTTTTGCTCCACCAGGAGCACGGTGATGCCCTCCTGGAGAATCTCCTGGGTGATTTTTTGCAGCTCCTGGACGATGAGGGGAGCGAGTCCCTCCGACGGTTCATCCAAAAGAAGCAGGTGGGGTTCGTTCATCAAAGCTCTGGCGATGGAGAGCATCTGTTGTTCGCCACCCGATAGATTGGCCCCCCGATGATGCCGGCGCTCGGCCAGCCGGGGAAATTTCTCGAAGACCCTTTCCACCGTCCAGGTTCCTTGATGGGTTTTCCCCTTGGCCACCCGGGCGATCTCCAGATTTTCCACCAGGGTCAGGTGGGAAAATATCGCCCGTTCCTCGGGTACGTAGGCAATCCCTTTACGGGCAATCTGGTAGGGTTTGAGCCCGCTGATGACCTCTCCGCAATAGGTAATGCTGCCCTGCTTGGGTGTCAGAAGGCCCATGATCGTTCTTAAGGTTGTCGTCTTTCCGGCCCCATTCCGCCCCAAAAGAGTGACGACTTCCCCTTGCTCAACGGAAAGGTCAATGCCCTGAAGAATATGGCTGGTTCCGTAGTAAGAGTGCACATTCTCGAGGGTGATCATACGGCAAGCCCTCCCAGGTACGCTTTCCGGACTTCCGGGTTTTTTTCAATCTCCGACGGGCTTCCCGTGGCGATCACCTGTCCCTGATGAAGGACCGTGATCACCGTGGAGATCGACCAAACCAGGTTCATGTTGTGTTCGATCACGATCATGGTTCGCTGTTTGGCCAATTTTCGGATCAGCCGGACCATCCGGACGGCCTCCTCGGGGGACATCCCGCTGGTGGGTTCGTCCAGCAGAACCAGCAGTGGATCGGCAGCCAAAGCGATGGCCACCTCCAGCGTGCGCTGGGCTCCATGAGACAGCTCACCCGCTTTCTTATCGGCAATATTAAAGATCTCCATTTCTTCGAGTACTCTGTGGGCCTGGTCGATCGGAGGTCCATAGGAACGAAAGTCATTTAGAAAATTGAGGCGCCCCTGATAGTGGACGTGGGCGGCCAAGCGGATATTTTCGAGGACGGTCAGGTTCTTGAACAGGCTATTTTGCTGGAAGGACCGGCCAATCCGAATCTTGGCCACCTGATGCGGTTTCAGCCCCGTAATTTTTTTCTCCTGAAAATATACATCCCCATGATTGGGCGGGATTTCCCCGGTCAGCATATTAAAGAAAGTGGTTTTGCCGGCCCCGTTGGGTCCGATGATGGAGTGGACGATTCCTTCCTGCACCTCGAGATTTACATGATCTACGGCGACCAGGCCGCCAAAGTGCTTGGTCAGGTTCACGGTGCGGAGGATCATGGTTTCCCCCCTCCCCCCGGGCGGCCGGCTGTGAATCTACCCCAGCTGACTGTTAAAAGCCCCCAGATGCCCCCTCTCATGAACAGGACAAAGGCCACGAAAATCACCCCCAGGATAAAGAGCCATCGCGCCCAGAGCACGCTCAAGATTTCCGAAGCGATCTTGACGACAATGGCCCCAATGACGGGCCCGTACAAAGACCCCGTCCCCCCTAATAAGGCCATGATGATGAAATCCGTGGAGGTAACCAGTTCTATGGCTGTGATGGGCACCATCTTCATAAAAAGGGCGTAGAGTCCACCCGCCAGACCGGTGAAAAAGCCGGATATGGTAAAGGCGATCAGCTTATAATGAATGACGTTGTAACCCACGGCCCGGGCCCGGTTGGGATTTTCCCGAATGGCCAGGAGGATACGGCCAAAAGGGGAGTGGATGATCCGGCGGATGACGATGAAAGCCAGAAGAAAAATCACCCAGACAAAAAGAAAAAATTGAAAATTGCCCTGGATGGGAATGTTAATTCCCGGCAAGATGGAGAAGTCCGGCCGGGGTACGTTTAATAAGCCATCATCTCCGCCGGTGATACTCTTCCATTGGTAAGCCAGGAAAAAGGCTAACATGTTAAAGGCCAGGGTGAGCATGACGAAATAAATTCCCACCTGCTGAATCGATAGATAACCGATGACCGCGGCAAAGAGGGCCCCAATGACCCCGGAAAGAGCCAAGGTAAGCGCCGGATGCCAGCCGAAATGAATCAGGAATATACCGGTCAGGTAAGCGCCGGCTCCAAAGAAAGCGGCTTGCCCGAACGATAAGAGACCCGTATAGCCCAGAAGAATATTAAAGGAAACCGCCCCCAAGGCATAGATCACGATCTCGGTCGGCAAGGTTTTATAAGGCAGGATCAAGGGAACCAAAAGCAGCAGACCCGCCAGGATGAGAATCTCCTTGTCGATTAAAGCCTTTTTCTTTCCGAGCGCATTCTCGATCATAATTCTTTATTCCTTAGGGCGCAGATTGCCGCAGATGCAGGCAGATAAAAATTCTCAATATTTAAAATCCTGAAAATCTGCGTTTATCTGCGTCCCATGAATAAATTTCATTATCGGAACCCTAAAAGTCCCCGGGGCCGGATCAAAATCACCAGAGCCATGGCGGCAAATATGGATAGCATGGCTCCGGGCGGCCAGATCAGGGCCATCATGGATTCGACGACGCCCACGATAAGCCCGCCGAGGATGGCGCCGGTGAAACTTCCCATCCCGCCGATGACCACGACCACAAAACAAAGAGTCAAGATGGTATCTCCCATGAGAGGCTGGGCGCCCCGCATGGGCAGAGTGAGGGCTCCGGCCAGCGCAGCCAATCCCACCCCCAGGGCGAAAACGACCGTGAAGACCTTATAGATGTCGATGCCCAGGCAGTTCACCATGTTGCGATTCTCGGTGCCCGCCCGAATGATGGAACCGTAGCTTGTTTTTTCAATCAGCAACCAGGAGACCAAACATATGGCCGCGATGAAGACAATCAGAAAAATCCGGTAGTCCGGGAATGAGAACACGCCAAAATCCTGCACGCCCGCCAGCTCCTTGGGCATGGGGATGCTTTTCCCGACGGGCCCCCAGATCATGATAATGACCTCCTGGAGGATCAAGGATACGCCAAAGGTCAGGAGGATCTGGTAGACGTGTTCCTCAGCCTGCATTCGTCTCAACAGCAATACTTCGATCAGGGCCCCCAACAGCCCCGCCACAACCGGAGAGAGAAAGATCGCTACCCAAAAATTGCCGGTCCATTGCCCCAGCATTATGGAAAATTGGAAGGCCAGGTAGGCCCCGATGGCATAGACTGCCCCATGGGCGAAGTTGATGATATTGAGCATGCCAAAGACGACGGTCAAACCAATCGCCATAAGGACATAGATCATGCCTAAAGAGATGCCATTGAAAAATTGGGCCAAAATCAAGGCCATGGGTAAGAAACTCCCCTTTTGAAAAAGACGCGGCGAGGGGGCGAGAGCCTGACCCAGCTAAGGATTACCTTCTCCATCTCCGCATCTCTGGGTCACCGGGTCTCCGGATCACCCACTCTCGGCTTCACCCCGCCTTTAGGTTTCTATTTCATGTGGCAATCCGATTCAGATTGGGGCTTGAATGACCTGCCCGATGAAAGCACCGAAGCCAAATCTCCAGGACCCTTGATGTCCTTTTTCTCTTTGGCCACCAGGAGGTAATATCTTTTGTTCGTTTGATGGTCAAAGGCCTGCATTGATTCTTTACCCGTGAGACCATCCCACTCCATTTTTTCTATTCCCTTTGCAACCACCGTCGGGTCTAAACTCTTGGCTTTTTCGATTCCCAGGACTAAGAGTCTGGTCATAATATAGGAGGAGGCGGCAGGATAAGAGATGATTTCGTTGTATTTGGCCAAATATCCTTTCGTGAGGGCTCGAGTTACGGGCACATCCACGTCATGCCAGAACTGGCAGCCAAAATAGACTCCCTCCGCAGTCTCCGGGCCCATTTCCTGAAGGTCCATTAGCCCGGAAGACCAGGCCACCAAGATTTTGGCCTTCTTCTTCAAACCAAAATTGTCCGCCTGCTTGAGAGCATTGATCGTGTCCTTGCCAAAATTGAAAAAGACTACAAAGTCCGCCTTGGAGGCCATCGCCTTCGTATAAAAGGAGCTGAACTCTGTATGGCCGATGGGATGCATATCGTTGCCCACATGTTCGACTCCATACTTCTTAAAAACCTCCACCGCATTATTTAAGAGAGAATGGCCGAAAACATAATCCGGGGTGACCGTGTACCATCGCTTCGCATCGGGAAACTTCTTGATCAGGGGAACGACCGTCTCTTGAACGGCCCCATAGGTGGGAACAGACCAGCGAAAGGTATACCGGTTACAGGCTTTGCCGGTGATCTCGTCGGCTCCTACGGATGTAAGATAGACAGCCTGCTTTTCGTTGACCACCTGACTGACCGCTAACCCCACGGCAGAACTGACCGCTCCATGGAAGAATTTCACCCCTTTGGATTCAATCGCTTCCCTTACCTTCCGAGCCCCCACCCCGGGCTTCGCTTCATCTTCGATGGCATACGCCTCCATTGGCTTTCCCAGAATCTTGCCCTTGAATTCCTCAACCGCATACTTGGAACCCTTGAGAGCATGATCCCCTAAGGCGGCATACGCTCCGCTGAAGGTGGAAACCACTCCGATCTCGACTACATCGGCAGCCATTGCCGGCATGGCCATCGCCAAAGCGAAACCCAGGCCGAGAGCCATTCCGATCAACCCTTTCATGAAACGATTCATTTTTCTTCCTCCTTGATTGCAAGAATTTTTGAACAAAAATGGTCCTTTCCCATGCTGGCGGACTTTTTTAAAATCCCCCGCATCGTATTCCAAATATACCCAGTTTGTAAAGTTTTTTTTTCATCCGTTTCTGCAATTCAGACAGTAGAGGGAGGTTAGTAGGGGGAGGAGGGGTTGGAGGCAGGTTCTTTCGTT
>Ga0315288_10013278_pt1 | contig 10313 bp, 9 predicted proteins | sample YL17G11_20_MG_FD_203454 | JGI IMG/M metagenome (GOLD analysis project Ga0315288, IMG submission 203454) | Sediment microbial communities from Yellowstone Lake, YNP, Wyoming, USA - YL17G11_20 | ecosystem: Environmental > Aquatic > Freshwater > Lake > Sediment | place: USA: Wyoming | collected... | reverse complement strand
CATAGAGTGCGATTTTTCGCTGCATTTGCGTATTTTGACATGATTGGTGCTATTGCTTTTGCGGATGAGAATTTTGATAAGGCAGTGTTGCCTATATTTTATTAGGCGCCTGTCCCTTGAAGTCAGGCCAACGAAGGAAAGTTCTGCCGTTTTTAGAAGAGCCTCTCAAGTCTCGCTTGTACCCATTCATAAACTTCCTGTGCTGCCTGTTGGCAGTGGAAGCAGACCGTATCATACGGCACCTTTTGCGACGCAAGATTATTATCCGCGTTTAAAAGGTCGCTTTTTGCCTTGTCTATCCATCGTCCGGCTTGTTCAGACTGGTTGTCCATACAGTCTCTTGCCCTCCCGCAATACTCTGGAGATGAATGAGAGTTCGAATTCTCGCTCTGTCTCCACTTCCCCGGGAGTATAGACCAGAATATCCATCGGAAAAGGATACGGTTTGAACATGAGGTGCAGTTACCGGCTGCGTTTATGCCTTGGCAGATCGCTTTCGGCAATCACCAGCGGGTCAACATCGCTGTGCATTCCGGCCTGGTTTCGAGCGTGCGAGCCGAAAAGAACCACCGCTTGAGCTTTGGTTTGTTCTCCGATTTTTCCGGCAACATTTTCGATTTTCTCAAAACTGACCATAACCCAAGAATAATTCTCATTACTCGTTATTACAACAATTTTCCTGAATGGAAAGCCTTAAAAAAGCCCAGCCGGAGATAAGATAAAAGCAAGCAATTCAGAATTCAGAATCACTCTCGGCCGAGGGACTTCTTGCCGCAAAGGCTTTTCCACTCGCCGGGCCCATGATCCCACAAACCTGCTAAATACCATCCCCCAATCCTTCCGATTGCCACAATGCTCGTAGTCCTTTTGATTAATCAAAAGGACTACGAGCATGTCAAGCAAAAAGGGTGTCAATTGAATGTTGGAAGGGCGAAAAACTGCTTTGAGTATCGTGGCGGCAGAAGCGGTCTGTGTGCCAAGTAACAGCGTGGATGGTGCGATATTTCGCACCCTTTGCATATCCACACATAATCGATGCGATTTCATCGCCCCTTACTGCTTGTGCTAATCAAACCACTCGTCTTTTGCGTCAAATGGTGGGATACAGACATTTATTATTTTCATTTTCCCGACGGCTCGGTGGCGGCAGCCGGGCTTTATGAAGATGGCGGTGAAAGGCTCGACCGGCATTTTCTCGCCGTCGAACTCCATTTGGCCGGAGCCTTCGAGGACGAGGTAGATTTCAGTCAGCTTTTTATGGTAATGCACTCGCGAGTCGGCCTGGATATCAACCATGTGCATCGTGGCGGTGGAATTGTCCGGCACGGCAAATGCCCTTTTGGCAAAACCACAGGGACATTTAACCGCATCAATCTCGTCAAAACGTGCTATCATGTAGTTTGCCATAAGTTAATCCCCAAGAGTTTCGCCCCGGCTGTTTGCGAGCTTAAAAACTGTTGAATTATCAATCGAACCGTTGTATATTCTGCTTTAAGTGTGTGATTTTATCAAGATTTGAGTGAATTTGTTTTACGCAAGCATCTTTAAGCAAGAAGGAAGGTATAATGAGCGATTTATTCGACTTAAAAGACAAGACAATCGTAATTACCGGTGGCGGCGGCGTTCTCTGTAGCACAATGGCTACAGAGCTGGCCAAGGCAGGGGCGAGAGTTGCCGTGCTGGATTTACTCGAAGCCGCTGCAGCCAAAGTTGCCGACAATATCAACTCCGGCGGCGGTCGGGCCATCGCCGTAAAATGCAACGTGCTGGATAAAGCGAGCCTGGAAAAAGCCCACAAGAAAATCAACGCCGAGTTCGGCAAAATCGACATCCTTATCAATGGGGCCGGCGGAAATAAAAAAGAAGCCACGACGTCGCCGGACCTGTCCTTTTTCGATCTGCCGAGCGAGGCTTTGCAGTTTGTTTTTAACCTGAACTTCATCGGGACTTTGCTGCCAAGCCAGGTCTTCGGCAAAGAAATGGCCGAAAGCGGCGGAGGAATCATACTGAATATTTCCAGCATGTGCGCATTCAGCCCCCTGACCAAGATCCCCGGCTATTCGGCGGCCAAGGCGGCGGTAAGCAACTTTACGCAGTGGCTGGCCGTGCACGTCTGCCAGAACTACTCCAAAGACATCCGCGTCAACGCGATAGCGCCGGGATTCTTCCTGACCGAACAGAACCGGTTCCTGCTGACCGATGAGAAAACCGGCGAGCTGACCGCCCGCGGCAATACAATTATCGATCATACCCCGATGGGAAGATTCGGCCGACCGGAAGAGCTGGTCGGAACCGTGGTATGGCTGCTGAGCGATGCGGCGAAATTCGTCACCGGCATAGTCGTTCCCATTGACGGCGGATTCTCTGCGTTCAGCGGAGTCTGATTCGTGATGTGTCGTGCGTATAGCGTTATGCGTCGGACAAAAAACAATAATACGATACACGAGAAAATGATGGTTGATATTGACCCGGCAAGACCATTGAAGGAATTCAAACCCAGGCACAAATTCTTTGTCGGCATCGATTCCGACGGCTGTGCTTTCGATACGATGGGAATCAAGCATCGTGAATGTTTTTGTCCGTGGCTGATCGCTTACTTCGGCCTGCAGCCGGTCGCCCAGGCGGCCCGCGAATGCAAGGACTTTGCCGATCTGTTTTCAAAGACGCGAGGCGCCAACCGGCACAAAACCGCCAGGCGAATCATTGCCGAACTGCTGCCGGATCATCCGATGACAAAGGCAAGAGGATTCGAAGTCCCCCAATACCCGCATTATTTCGCATGGGTCGACGACCCGAAAAGTCTGCTCAGTAACGACGGCCTCAAGCAGGCAATCGACCAGGCCGCCGACTCGGAGGCTAAAAAAGAGCTTCAGCTTGCACTTGCCTGGAGCGAGCGGGTCAACTGGGCCATTGAAGAAATCGTAAAGGGCATGCCGCCTTTTCCGCATGTGCGGGAGTCGCTGGGAAAAATCCGGCCCTTAGCGGATGTCATCGTTGTCTCGGCAACCCCGGGCGAGGCACTTATTCGCGAATGGGAGGAACATGACATTGCCAAATACGTAGAAATTATAGCCGGCCAGGAGATGGGAACAAAAGCTCAGCACCTCGGCTATGCCACGAAGGGCAGGTACAAGAAGAACCACGTCCTGATGATCGGCGATGCGCCGGGTGACATGAAGGCCGCCAGGACCAACGATGCGTTGTTCTATCCAATCAATCCCGGCAACGAGATCGAATCGTGGAAACGATTCGGCGATGAAGCGTTCGATAAATTTATTAACGGCGAATATGCCGGCCAGTACGAACAAAAACTCATCGCGGAATTCGATTCGTACCTGCCGGAGCTGCCGCCCTGGGTGGGCAGTTGATTAGTGAATTAGCACGCATGACTGACTATTATATACACAAAACATCTTATGATTATAGAAAAACAAAATAAAGATGGTTTCATTAGCAATGAACAAGCTCGTGAAGCGGTTGGCGAGTTCTTCGCCCGGAACGACTATGCCGGCAAACGCATCCTGATGATAATCCCGGACAATACGCGGTCGGGGCCTATCGGCGAAGTTTTCAAAATCATTTACGAGTTCCTGGGGTCAAAGGCAAAAGCGGTCGATTGCCTGGTAGCCCTGGGGACCCATCAGCCGATGAGCGAAAAACAGATTTGCGCCAGGCTCAGCATGACGCCGGACGAACGTAGGGGCAAGTACGCGTCAGTAAAATTTTTCAACCACGAATGGGCAAAACCGCAGACATTCACTTCCATCGGCAAAATCTCAGCCGACGAAATCAAGCAGATCAGCGACGGTTTGTTTGCCGAAGAAGTTGACGTGGCAATCAACAAGCTGCTCTTCGATTACGATGAATTTTTCATCTTAGGCCCCGTGTTTCCGCATGAGGTCGTGGGCTTTTCCGGCGGGCACAAGTACATCTTCCCCGGGATCGCCGGCGACGATATAATCCACTTTTTCCACTGGCTGGGCGCCGTTGTAACCAATCCACTGATAAACGGCAGCAAATGGACGCCGACACGAAAGGTCGTGGAAAAAGCGGCATCTTTGATTACGATGCCGCACAAGCTGTTCGCCATCGTCGCAATGGAGGATAAGCTCAAGGGAATCTTCATCGGCGACGTGCTCGAAACATGGGAAAAGGCCGCGGATTTGTCCGAGCAGGTGCATATCACGTACAAGGACAAACCCTACAACACTATTCTCGGAATTGCCCCGGAAATGTATGATGATATCTGGACGGCGGGCAAGGTTATGTACAAACTCGAACCGATACTCGCCGACGGCGGAACATTGATTATTTATGCCCCGCACATCACCGAGATTTCCTACACTCACGGCAAATGGCTCGACAAAATCGGGTATCATACCCGCGACTATTTCCTCAAGCGGATGGAGCAGTTCGCCGGAGTACCCAGGGGAATCATGGCCCATTCAACCCATGTTAAGGGCATCGGAACCTTCATCGACGGAGTCGAAAAACCGCGGGCCAACGTAGTACTCGCCACGAGCATAAGTAAACAACGCTGCGAAAAAGTAAACCTTGACTATCTGAATCCGAATGATATAAATATAGCCGACTACGAGAATAGAGAAGACGAAGGAATCCTTGTCGTGCATCACGCCGGCGAAGTCCTGCACCGTTTGTCTGACGGCTATATTCCGACTATTCCGAAGCAATAAATAAAATAGCCAATCGTAACAATTTAAAAGGGAGCAAAACAAAATGGCAAAAGCTGATATCGGCCTTATAGGCCTGGCGGTTATGGGTGAAAACCTCATCCTGAACATGGAAAGCAAAGGCTTCACGGTAGCTTGTTTTAACCGAACCGTATCGAAAGTGGACGATTTCATCGAAGGCCGTGCAAAAGGCAAAAATATCATCGGCTGTCACAGCATCGAAGAGCTGGCCGAGAACCTTGAAAAACCCCGCAAGATTATGCTGATGGTCAAGGCCGGCGAAGCGGTCGACGCCTTCATCGACAAAGTGCTGCCGCACCTCGAAGACGGCGACATCATCATCGACGGCGGGAACTCGCACTTCCCCGACACGATGCGGCGCACCAGGTACGTCGAGAGCAAGGGCAAGCTCTATATCGGCACCGGCGTCTCGGGCGGCGAAGAAGGCGCCCTGCTCGGCCCGTCGATTATGCCCGGCGGCTCACCGCCGGCATGGAAGCACGTCGGACCTATTTTTCAGGCGATTTGCGCCAAGACCGAAGACGGCGAACCATGCTGCGAATGGGTCGGTGAAAACGGAGCCGGACATTTCGTCAAAATGGTCCACAACGGCATCGAGTACGGCGACATGCAGATGATCTGCGAGACCTACCAGATGATGAAAGAAGGCCTCGGCATGACCAACCGGGAAATGCACGATTGCTTCGCCGAATGGAACAAGGGCGAGCTTGATTCTTACCTGATCGAAATCACTCGCGACATCCTCGGCTATAAAGATGAGGACGGCAACGATGTAATCGACCTTATCCTCGACACCGCCGGCCAAAAGGGCACAGGCAAATGGACCGCTATCGAGGCGCTGAACCTCGGCCAACCCCTGACGCTTATCGGCGAAGCCGTCTTTGCACGCTGTCTGTCGGCGCTGAAAGAAGAGCGAGTCAAAGCGGCCAAGTCCCTCAAAGGCCCAAGGGCCGCGTTCAGAGGCGACAAAGAGAAATTCCTCGACGACCTGCGCCAGGCCCTTTACGCCTCGAAAATCGTCAGCTATGCCCAGGGCTATCAGTTGATGCGAGCCGCGGCTGCAGAATACAAATGGAACCTGAACTACGGCGGCATCGCCCTGATGTGGCGCGGCGGCTGTATCATCCGATCGGTCTTTTTGGGCAAGATAAAAGAAGCCTTCGTCAAGAAACCCAAGCTGGAGAACCTGCTGCTCGACCCGTTCTTTAAAAAGGCCGTCAGACAGGCCCAAAGATCGTGGCGTCGCGTCGTTACCACCGCGGTAAAGCTGGGTATTCCTATTCCAACGATAAGTTCTGCTCTGATATTCTATGATGGTTATCGCCACGACCGCCTGCCGGCCAATCTTTTGCAGGCCCAGCGGGATTATTTCGGCGCCCATACATACGAGCGTGTAGATAAGCCGCGAGGCGAATTCTTCCACACGAACTGGACCGGCCGGGGTGGAGATACCGCAGCTTCGACCTATACGGTCTGACGGCAGGGATCATATTCGATGTACGACAGTCTCAGAATGCAATCCGTGCAGTCGCCAATCATCCCGGTGGTCGGCGAACTGATTCGCAGCAATCCCGGCACGATTTCGCTCGGCCAGGGCGTTGCCTATTACGGCCCGCCCCCGCAGGCAATCAAGGCTATTGAGAAATTCCTTGCCGATCCGGAGAATCATAAGTACAAGCTTGTCCAGGGCATCGGCGAACTGCTGGAAGCAATCGGGCAAAAACTCGAAAAGGAAAACGGCATCTCTCCGGAAGGCAGTCGAATCGTCGTAACCGCCGGGGCGAACATGGGTTTCGTCAACGCCGTTCTCGCAATCACCGACCCGGGCGACGAGATAATTCTACAACTGCCGTACTATTTCAACCATGAGATGGCGGTGGTGATTGCCGACTGCAAAGCCGTCTGCGTACCGACCGACGATGACTACCAGTTGCAGCCCGAAGCAATCGCCGCCGCGATCACGGACCGGACCCGGGCCGTCGTTACTATCTCACCGAACAATCCAACCGGCGCGGTCTATCGCGAATCGGACTTACGGCAGGTCAACAAAATCTGCCGCAGCAACGGCATCTACCACATCAGCGACGAAGCCTACGAATATTTCACTTACGATGGCGCCGAGCACTTCTCGCCCGGGTCGATTGCCGGGGCCGCCGGGCACACGATCTCGTTGTTTTCTCTCTCGAAAGCGTACGGCTTCGCGAGCTGGCGGATCGGCTGGATGGTCATACCAGAGCATCTTTTCATGCCGGTTCGCAAGATTCAGGACACCAACCTGATCTGTGCCCCGGTTATCTCGCAGTGGGCCGCCGTCGGCGCGATGAAGGCCGGCCGGTCGTATTGCAGCCAAAAGCTGGAAATGACCACCGAAATCCGCAGGATATGCCTGGATGAGCTGGCCGGCATCGCCGATTTGGTCACCGTCCCTCCCGCGAAAGGCGCTTTTTATTTCCTGCTGCGAATGCACAAGAACTCGGATCCCATGGACCTCGTCCGGCAGCTAATCGAACAGCACAAAGTCGCCGTCATCCCCGGCATGACCTTCGGCATGGAAGACAAATGCTATCTCCGCGTCGCCTATGGCGCCCTCCAGAAAGACACCGCCGCCGAAGGCATCGGAAGACTCGTAAAAGGACTGAAACAAATCTACAAAACTACACTATGTTCACGGTTCGGGGTTCAAAAGTTCAAGGTTAAAGGTAAATAACAGGACTATTCCAACAACTTTGAACCGTGAACCTGGAACCTTAAACCATAATTTACGACACTTCTGGCGGATCCATCCGGCGCTAAACGTAGGGGCTTTTTGCCGGTTTTTTTGTCTGGCTGCTTAGGCTATAAAATTCCTGGACGTGAAAAACAACCTCTGTCAGTTTCATACTGACGATTTGCGACGGCGACAAAGCCAGGAAACTACTGCCCTTCTTAGCCCCAAAATCCCATAGATAATAACATTCCAGCTCATATTCCGCCCCTGTAGCAGGGCCGGCCGGCCCCTTGCCGTAATGCAGCGGAGCGCAGATACTCACTACTTCCCGGCGATGTTTCCTGCTGAAAAAGGTCAGTTCGAGTCTTTTCTCCTGCTCAATTCCCTGAATGAAAACGTCATGGTCCCTATGCACAGAGATTACTCCTTATAATAGGCAACCGAGAGCACGGAAAGTTGCCTCTCACGCGCCCTCGGCGCCACCGCACCTAAAAATTCCTAAAACAACACACTAACAGCAAAACCACGCTGTTAGCGCAAAGACTCTTCGCAAACTAATCTACTTATCTTTGACAGCGTTTCTCGCAGGGTAAATATTGATATCAAAATTGGAAAAATTTAAATATTTTTTCCGTATCAGCCTTTTAAGGCCCCAAAAGCGGTTTTTTAGTCATAAAATTTGCCCAAGATTCAAGGAGAAAGGAGAATCTGTTTCCGGATTTTCGGTTTATGATTGCCAATTTGCCGTTTACAGCTTAAAATCGTCAATCGAAAATCTTAAGGTTCTGGGTTTAATGTTCCAGGTTCCCCTGTACCGCGCCTGGTGCAGGATTCACGGTTCAAAGTTGGTGGAATAGTCCTATTTTTAACCTTTAATCCTGAACCTTTTCAACCTTGAACCGTTGAACCCTGAACCCCTTCACATTCATGTTTATTATTAAGGATTTTATAGCAAATGACAAAATCTGACAGCCGGATGGGCGTTATTTTCGATCTTGACGGCGTGCTGGTCGATACCGGCTGGGCACACAAGCAATCGTGGTACGATCTGGCCGAAAAAGAAAGCTTTTCAATAACAGATGAGTTCTTTTACAGCACCTTCGGCATGCAAAATTACCAGATAATTCCAATGCTGCTCGGCCGGGATGCGTCTTCCGGCGAGGTAGACCGGCTTTCCGATTGGAAAGAGCGGCGATATCGCGGGCTTATTGCGGAGAAACTGGCCCCAGCGGAGGGAGCAAAATCTTTGCTCTGCGATTTGAAGAACGAAGATTTTCTCCTGGCGGTCGGCTCATCGGCGCCGCGAGCCAATTTAGATCTTGTTTTAGAGTGTACGGATCTGCGGGATTATTTCGACGCTTACGTTACCGGCCAGGATGTAACCAACGGCAAGCCGGCGCCGGATACGTTTCTAAAGGCCGCCGAAAAACTATCACTCGGCGCCGAGAGTTGCGTAGTCGTCGAGGACGCTGTCCAGGGTGTAGAAGCCGGAAAGGCCGCGGGCATGCGGGTCGTGGCTGTAACTACCACCAGAAAGCGCTCGGATCTGCATAGAGCCGATATAATCGTCGACAGCCTGGCTCAATTACAGGCCCGGCAATTCGTCGATCTGCTCAGAAACCGAAGCGATTAACACCCTTCGACTCCGCTCAGGATGAAGAAGAGAGCCTTCATGCCGAGCGAAGACGAGGCACAAGTTCATTGTTCATCAACGAGCCACTCTTTATTCGAGATCGAGCTTCAGCTCGTGGATCGACCAGTGCCAACTATCGGATGAGCCGGTCTGCAGGATCTTAACGAATCTGGTCCGTACAGGTTTGCCGAACTTGATTTCGGTGACCGGATTAGTGCCCTTGCCGGTAATGACAGGTTTGCCCCAGCTTCCGCCGTCGAAAGAGACATAGACTTCATATCCCCGCGGGTAGTCATTGGACGAATTTCTGGTATCGAGAGTCAGGCCTTTTATCGTACTCTCGACGCCGAGGTCCAGCACGAACCAGTCGCCGGGCTTCATAGGCCTGCCTGTGTCCCAGCGGCTTGAAAGCTCGCCGTCCATAGCACGATTTGCAACGTCGTTGTTGAGTGAGGCTGTGGCTTTCAAACTCTTATTCAGCAGGGCCTCTTTTATCTTCTTCGAGGCCAGATCGGCTTCTGCGGCAAGATCGCTATCCTTCTTCGCACTTTCCGCCAGAGCCATCGCTTCTTCGCACGGATATTTTTGCAGGGCCGACAGCACGGCTATTTTCTCCTCGGGGCGCTTTGCAACATCCATTGCCTCGGCCAGCAATTTGACCGTCTCGGCCGCTCCGCGATTAGCGGGGATTCCAAGCAGTTTAATATAGCCGCGAAGGGCCAGGACCCGGCTGGTCGAATCGCTATCGGTCTTCGCTATCTTCAATAAATCCGAAAGCGGCGCCGCATCGGGCCAGTCAGCCAGAGCGCGGATGGCAGCTGTTTTGACCTGATCATCTTCGCTGACAACCTGGCTGCGAACGGCATCAATCGCTTTTGGCCCTCCGATGCGTGAAAGCACAGCCAGCAAATTAGGCCTGGCGGCACGATCGGCTTTGGCAAGACCATCAATGACCGGCCCGGCATCCGGCGCCTCGAGCCGGGCGACAGTGGCGATCATCGCACGCTCTATGTCGCCGCGATCCGCGTCATTTGCAGCCGCAAGCAGCATTGAAACCATGGTGGGCAAATCTTTTTGATTCGATAATACACCCAGAGCCTTGTATGCCGCCTGGCGAATCTCGCGATTATCCTCTTTCGCCAGAACGAACAAAACGTCGTTGGCTTCGGCTTCACGGCGATTGATAAGAGCCTGAATCGCATTCGTGCGAACCGGCGTGCCGACACGACTTTGCGCGACTGCAATCAACGCATGGGCAACG
>Ga0315288_10013277_pt1 | contig 10313 bp, 8 predicted proteins | sample YL17G11_20_MG_FD_203454 | JGI IMG/M metagenome (GOLD analysis project Ga0315288, IMG submission 203454) | Sediment microbial communities from Yellowstone Lake, YNP, Wyoming, USA - YL17G11_20 | ecosystem: Environmental > Aquatic > Freshwater > Lake > Sediment | place: USA: Wyoming | collected... | reverse complement strand
GAAGTTGATCAGTTGCTCGTTTGAATTCAGAATCTTTGCCTCCTTTATCTAGGAAAAAGTCAGGCTTTGTGCATAAGGTTTTCGGCAAGATATGCTGGTTTGGAGCTGGGGATGGGAATTGAACCCATGCAGCCCTTATCTTCTATAATCATATTCTCTTTCTCCTAGACTTAAGTATAGACCGCTTGAATATAAACAGATATACCCCTAATCTTCTATGACATAGTTCTACTAAAAGCTTATAAGCTGTTCTTAACCATTAACTATAGAAGGTAATTAGATGTCATTCAAGATTGGAGAGCAAGTAAAGAAGCTTCCACAAAGGAAGTTTCCAGCTAAGGCTAAGGTATATAGTGATCTAATAGAAGCGATGGGTTCTAAAGCAAAAGGGTTTTATCCAATAGATGTGGAAGGGAAGAAGTTTATGACCATATACATTGCCTTGTCTAAGAGATTAAAAGGAAGAAAAGACCTTAAACTGCATCTAAGAGGTAAACAGGTGTTTCTAGAAAAGATATAGGGATATGACTCTTCATTGTTACTATGCTAAATCGGTAAGATGGATGGTATAGTAGGTCTTACCGATCTAGGCTTATATCCCTCTGCCTCTAGTCTCTCTAGCCAAGATCATAGAAGCCACACTGAGGAATACTATTCTACCGCTTTCAACATCTTAGCTAATATAACCCTAATTTCTTCTAGCTTATTCCAAATATCGTCATTGGTCTTTTCTACCATTACATTCACCAACTTTATTTTATTATTGTTATAAGAGGGTAAAAATAGAACCTCTTAGTTAATTTGCTTCTCTTACTATTTCAATAGTATAGTCTTTATCCATTATAATGTGTGTAGGGTTCTCTGTAACATCTACTCCATTTATTATGAACTTAACAAAGTGATAATCACCAGTTACTTCAACTGCTAAAGTTTCTTCTATGAGGTCAGCACCAATCAAATAGATACTAAGAGTATGCTTTTTACCGTTTTCAATAGTATATGGATAATACCATGCTGGACCATATACCGTTAGACCATAACTACCAGTAAAAGTTTCATCCGTAATAAATTCAATGTTAAGTGTAAGTTTTTTATCCATACTACCATCATATCCGCATATTGTACAATAGAGTTTATCAAGGCTTACCAATTGATTAATCTGATTGAGGGTTACTTCCCAATATAGACTACCTAAACACACCGGGCATTTTGTTCTTGATGTGAAACCACTTTCTTTATGATTTGTCATACCTTATTTCACCACCTTAAGATTATATTTCTATATTAAAGAAACTTAGAGGATTATTCTTTACCCTTTTCCTTAGGCTCACCGCATAGACAACATTTACCTTCAAACCACTTATGTTCATGTTCGGGTAAAAGAGTTAGTTCACTAGGTTTAGACTTATGCACTTCTGGCTTGTCTGGTTCTTCCTTGAGGTTGATAGTAAAGTCAGCATCCATTCCACGCTTCATAAATTCATATAGGGTTTCATTCTCTATCACCGTGGCAAGCCTTGTTGGTTTACCGTTCTCTAGTATAAGCTTGAATTGTCCCCTTGCCCATTGACCACTACTAAGTAGCTCTGATACTGCCCATGTATGACCGTTATCCTTACTTTCTAGCCTAAGTTCTTTGTCAACACTTTCATATAGTAGAACTTTATTGAATGTCTTTGTACCAATCTCATAGTGTAGGGCTTTATACTCGGCAAGTAAACTTTGTCTTTCCTTCTCTAGTCCTTCTAGTTTATTGGATCCACCATAAGGATTAACTCTATCCTTTTCTTTGGTTATTGCATATAGTCTATCTCTTATTTCCTTATGTCTAGGTGTCTCACCGTAGAAGCCCGCTGCCCATTCCTTAATGTCCTTAGCACCCTTTTCCTTAAGTTCTCTATCCTTAGCATCCTTCTCTTGCTTTATCTTACGGTCCTTTTCCTCTTCTTCAAACTTCCTTCCAGCTGCTTGATAGTCCTCTAGCTTCTTCTTCTCTAACTCAGACAGTTCCTTTTCTTGTGGTTTCACTTCTACCTCTGACATAGCAGCTTTAGCTACCTTATCGAGATAGTCTGTTGCTGATACCTGTGTACCCATCATATTAAGTAAATCTTCTTCTGCCGGTGTCGGTGCTCTTCCTGTCCTCTTAACAAATTCATTTAGGATATTATCTTTCTTGATTTCTTTATCCACTGTTATCACCTTCATTCATTTTAATTACCTCTTGTAACTGTTCCTTTAATCGGTCTAGGTCTGACTGGAATATCTGTATCTGTTGTTCTAGATACCCTATCTTTTGTGTCCTTATAACCTTGAACTTCCTTTCCAATTTATCTCTAGCTTCTTTAGTCATTTTATACATTCTTATTTATCTACTCCTCTTTTTAATGGTATCATTAAGATGCAAATTATAGATCAAACAATCCATAAAGTTAATCGTGGTGCAATCTATGAAAAGGTCAGGGCATATACCATTCAATGGGCAGGATTCATTAGTGGGGTAAAAAACCCATCCAATACGTCTATTTCTTCTAAGTTTCTTTACCATTTGTTTATTCTTCTATTGGTTTTGATATCCACAATTAGGACAGATAATATCTAAACTATCGCCGCTTATAGTACACCCACAAGCCGCACACTCTCTACTATATTTACCAATATGCTTTTTAATAGGGCTTGAACCCCCCTTCTTTATGGTAAGGGCATAGGCCATTGTTCTCCTTATATTCATCTAAAGTCATTAGTGAACCGCATACTCTACAGTTGCTATGCTCGATGTTTGATTCTGGTTTAGCCTTTTCTTTATTCCCTTCAATCCTAAGTATTTCATAATCAAGTCTATTACCTAAATGACCGCCTTCCTTATTGAAGTTCTTAGGAAAATAAGCCTTTCCCTTTATTGCTGGTTTAAAGCGGGTTGGATCATAATATAGTGCTAAGCATAAACTGTCTACATAATCATCACCATATCGTTTACCCCTCTTATACTTCTTTATTTGAGCAATTAATATGGTCTGTGAACTTTGCAGTTCTAACTGGTGAATCTGTATCTTATGAATAAGTTGGCCTAGCATACGGTCCTTTAAGGAGCATCCCCTATCCATCTCACCAAAGAATACTGGATATATTATCTTACTATAGAATCCCTTTAGTTCTTCGGCATAGAGTGGCGGTAAAGCATCTACCTTCACAAATGATGGTTTATATGTTCTTAATATCTCACTAATTTCTTGGTATATATTATGCATATCCTCTGAATCCCATGCCTTATTAACAAGAACCTTAACTCTAGCTGATGATATCCTCTCAATTATTGTTAGGACCGTCTTAGTCCTATCGCCACTACCCCAATCTATACCGCACTCTACAGTACCATTTTCAGGGTAGAGTACATCCTTAGTACAAGCATCTACATCCTTAGCATCTACTATTCCCCGTTCTTGATCTTCTAATATTTCACCTTGAACCTCTGGTTTATACCATTGACCCAGCATCTTCTTTTTACTTTCCAATAGGTCTTTAGGATGCCATGAACAATTCTCTGCGCTCCATTTGAAGACTCTAAAACTGTATTCCTCTGGATCACATATTATCTTATAGAATAGACCTTTTCTTTCTCTAGGTGCTGTACTCAATAAGATAAACTTGTATTTACCGCTAAGATTCCCTAAAGCTGTAGATATGGTTTCATCAGAAAGTAATGCAGCCTCATCACAGAATACTATAGTAGCTGGAATACCTCTAAGGCTCTTATCGGTGTTACCTCTAACATGTAGTTTACTACCGATCGTGGTCTCAAAGCCCTTCAATGGTACAATAGAAAAGACACCCTCAGCTATGATATATTCCTTAAGTTCTGGATTGTTATTGAAAATATCCCGTACATGTGCGTAAATCCAGTTATCTTGGGCACTACAGAGTATAATATCTACCTTGCTATGAAGTGTTAAATAGACAGCAGCGACAGAACATGTTAGGCTTTTGCCAGTCTGTCTTCCAGCGGTGATAGCGATCTTAGATACATTTGGGTCAATAAGGGCTATTAATAGTTCTGCTTGTGATTGTGTAGGTTTCAGTTTGGTAACTCTTTCAAAGAATTGGAGTATATCAAGCTGAAGTATATCAGTCATTGTTTTTGTTCTCCCCTTATGCTTAAAGTCTTCTTACAGTTCTTACATCCATACCTTTGATATTGTCTATACTTTCCCTTCTTAATCATCCAACCGACACTACAGAAAGGACACTTCAATCCGTATCTACCACAATAAGCGCAATGGGGTTCACTCATCATTGGCTCCAACCCTCTAAGTTCTCATCTTTATTGTCGCTTGCAAACCTAATTCCAATATATGTATAATCCCTGATACCCTTCACCATTTTTCTCATTCGGTAGAACTTGATAGACTTATGTAGTCGTGTAAAGAAACATTGTATGTTGATTGGTGATTGTCCCTTTTCTTTACAGAACTTCTCATATGGGGCATATACTTCTTTAGCTGTAAGTTGGTTGTTTGGCGACTCTCTCAACATTGACATAGCAAAATCATGTACGGTATCAATATTCCACATCTCTTGGGTTTCATTGGTCTCTTGCTCAACCGAAAACTCTCTCTTTCCCTGTAACCGCTTAAGACCTTCAAGCGCCCTATTTAATAGACCGCTAAGTTCGCTATCAATAGTCAATTTGTCTATTAGTTGGTCGTCTCTTTTACCGTTCTCCTTACTAAAAACATTGTTAAATTTGAAGATCGTTGGTCTCCTAAAGAAAGCATAGGTTAGGTCATTCGTTATTGGTAATTGGTTACTTGCATAGATGAGTTTTGCATAATTTACAAAGTTGGTAGGATACTGAATAAACTTCTTAAAAGCCGCTAACCAACTTCTACCGGTAAGTTCCTTGAATTTAGATGAATCTGTAAGAGCATTAGTGCTAATTTCATCTGCTATGTTAGCCAATTTACCGTACAAAGTAGCAATCTTAAAGTTTTCACTTAATGCTTGAATGGGGACATGACTTATGTTCTTGTATCCTAAGAAAGCTATAATCAAGTTCAATAGTGTGCTCTTACCATTTTCCCCTTCACCAATAAAGAAGAATGCTTTTTCATAGGTATATTCTCTCCAAAGACAAAAGCCTAGAAATTCATAGATTGCTTTAACATGGTCTGGTGATTCTAACCATTCTGCCATCTTCTGATCTATTAATGGGCATACTGCTGAACTATCATATTTGGTAGCTACCTTATTCAAGAAGTGGATATTAGGTGTAAATTGCATTAGCTCATAAGTATTAAGGTCTAATATCCCGTTCTCAAGGCATACTAGGTTTAGCGGTACATTCTTAAAGAAGTCTTCTGCTACCGGTGAAGAGGCTCTAATTCTATCCCATATTTGTTCATAGTCATAGCTTCTATACTCTTTACTAAAAGCTTCTTCCGTAGCCGTTTTTATTACTTGTTCTGGGAATCCTTCACCAATATAGATACCGCCTTGATAGATGTATAGTTCCCCACTTGGTAGGCAAGCAAACACTTCCTTGGATACGAGACTATCATAGACCTTTCCCCTCATTGCTATAGCATCAAACTTTAATCCGTCCTTTTTGATCTTCATTAAACTCTGATAATAAGGGCTTGAATTTTTGAATGCACTTCTAACAATAGTATCCAAATCGTTAGATGATAACGGTTCTGGATTTAATTTGTTCCATTCAGTAAGAAGTATTCCGACATCTGTTTGAGTCTTTCCTTCTATCCTCAATTTAGAGGCAATGAACAAACATCTATCATTTCTTTCTCCGTGTTCTACACCACGGACTAGTAGTTCCTCTGTTGGTATATTTTTAAGGTCTGACATATCTAGGTGTTTCGGCTTAATCTTGAATTTGGATATGATTTCATCAAAGGTTATCTTTCCATCATTCACGAGTAAAAGTGGTAAGTCTTTTATCGGGGAATCATACATGTGGGAGATATGTCCAGCCGCTAATAGTTCCACTTCTTTATAGCTCTTAACCGTCTTAACTTCAAGGTTCGATAACATCAGGATGTGATAGCCATGAGGAGACTTCTCTACATAGCTAGTACAATCGGTAAAGTCTGATTCTTTCCAGACACCGGTATTATCATGGTCATCAAAGTCAATTAAGATAAGATGCTTACTGTCGCTAAGTTTTCCTAAGACAAGACTATAGCCATTTGCCTTATTCCAGCTTTGGGTATCAAATTGTTCTCTACTCATAGGTGTGTCAATAAACTTTCTCCATTCAATCATTGGTATGTATTTAGTCTTACCTTTATCAACTACCTTTCTGGTAGCTATAATAGATATCCCTAACTTGTACCATGAATAAGCTTTTTCCTTTAATGAAATGATCTCCGACACTCCTTGTTTTTACAGATAAATCTCTGTGTTTCAATACTGTCTTTGGTTTTTTGTTTACCCATCCGCACAACATCCATACCGTTGCATGAGGGACATATTCTACCCAACTCCTTTCGTGGTCTCCCTCTAGTCTTAGGCTTTCTGTTTACCTTGTCTTTACTCTTCACTATTGCAACATCCTCTCTTCTTTTCACACACTATATACTTGAGTGCTATAGTTTATAAACTTTATTCTTATATCTCCTTTATGATATTATGTCATTTCGGCTAGTTAAACTTTGCCAATTATCTACTCCATAATATGAAGTCCCTAACCAATTGACTTGACTGACTCACCTGACTTACTCCCCTATTTAAGACCTATAGAAATTCTATTAAAAGTATAAATTCTAAGAGGGATATATAGCGAGGTAAGTCATATGAGTCATATGAGTCAATTCTTGTATCCCTGAAGTCCAATGAACATACATGGTGATATAAGTATATTCCTTTCTCTCCTCAAGAGTCGAAACCAAGAAACATACTTATAGTAAACAATAAAGATATACTATCACTATAATAAATCTATTATGATCTACCTTGAGAATGGACCGAAAACTCTAGCGAAATACAATATCTAAAACGACTAGTACTGAAAATATCATTCATAGGTAGGCTGAATTGGTATTTGAAAACTGGTTGTTAGTAATTGGTCGCTTAGTAAGCAACAGAACCCTTATATTTCTACTATATTAGCTTATAAGCTGGTTAAACTAAAGATAGACCTACAGATCAAGCTTATCCAACATCCTAAGGCTACTATCTTTATATCTAAACCTATCCCTTCTGTTCTACACTAATACTTGTCTAAACCTACTATTAAGTGTATCTCTGTCATACAGGTTAGCCTCTAATAAATTAAACTATCTAGGCTAGAAGCTAAGCCCCCTTGCCCTTTGAATATCCTATCTATAAACTAGAGAAATTATCCTTTATTAATGCTTAAACTTAGAGTTAAAGTTTAATTCTTTATATATATAAATAGAATATAGACAATGGGTTAATCCAAAAAACCTAAACCCAAGAACTGCTAGAAGGTTGGAAGAATCCAAATATATTTGGACTAGATAGTATTCTCTTGGATAGATATGTTGGATTATATTAGCCTAGTTTTGGGTGCGGGAATTGGATTACTATGTTCAACATCCTTGTTTTTTGTACAACAATGGTGGAGCAGACGAAACGAAAGGAATAATGCAATTAAGTTGCTAAGAACGGAAATCTCTCTAATCTTACAAGTTATTAACGAGGGAATAATTCCTTCTGTGACTGAGAGCTTAGAACTAGTGGAAACTGATGCAGTTCTTATTGACATGTCAACGCCAAAATTGGATACACAATTCTATGAAAAATGTACAAACAGTATTTCTCTAATCAAGATTGAAAAACTCTCACAAATCAAAAATTTTTACTTTGCAGTAAACCTTTACCAGCATGCAATTGAGAAAGCCTTCCTACACAAAAATAACAAAGTAATGCTAAAATCATGGCTAGAAAAAGCTCTAACTAATCTTGTAGAGGCAAAAAGGTTTGGGGAAGCATTACTGTCAGAATTTTAGAAAGATTGTTTTCTTTTCCTAAAGAGTTTAACTCCAATCTAAGAACATAAAACTTATAGCCGAACCCAAGGAACCCATCAGTATCTTATGTAGTAAATCTTAAGCATGCCTATGATCTCTCTGATTTGAGGTTCTTCTAGCAAAATACACCTTTCTTGCCATGTTACGTTTACGTTGATTGTGTCTATATTACTTATCATTCCTGATGGTGTCTAGTCCACAGTTTCAACATTGTTGTGAAAAGACCTTAAATATCAACACTACATGACTAAGTGGACTCGGTAAGACTAGCATGCTCGGCTTCGCTAGAGACTTCATCACATGCTATCGCATAATGCATTTGGTAGATGTGCATGTAGAAGTTTTTAAGGCTTTACTTCGACCATATTTAAAGCTTTACTTCGCATTTTCGAAGCTAGGCACTATGTCCACTAGGAGGGAAAGAAAACGGGCCACGTGATCTTCGTGGGTTTTGGAACCTTATGTCTAATGACGGCGATCGGACTCGTTGTCATCGGCATGGCGGCACCAGACCTTTTCCACGTGATAGTTCAAAGACTCAAAGAGCTATCCGATGCAATATTCCCTAGCATCGTACATGGCTTGATCTAAGCTTATGGACCGTCTGTAAGCCAATCTCCTCTCTTTTTTTGAAGCCCATACACTATTCTTCTCTACCTTTAAGTCCATCATTAAAAAGATCATGAGCAGCTTGAAAAGTTATCTTCCTTTCTTTGGCAGTTCTTCCTACTCGGTAGGGGTTAAAGGTTGCACTTATTCTCTTGAAGTTAGCCAAGCCTACTGGGTGCTTCTTGGTGCCCTTGAGTATCCTCAAGACCAAAGATGCTTGTTGTTGACAGGACTTCCTTCCAAAATGCTCTAGCGTTTCCCTACTTACAAAGGCCTTCCTAAGAAGCTTATTCAAGCATATCTGAGGCTTTCCCGGATGCTGCCAAAGAACAAGCTCATCAAGAACCTGAACAGAGACTCTCTTCTTCATTCTAGTGTGTTTCATGATCCAGTCCATATTATCCTGAGTTAAGCTGGAAGAAAAGGAATAATCCCAATAAATCTGTAGTCTAGGATGCCTTTTCTTTCGAGCCTTCAAATGATACTCAATTGGCATAATCTCAACAAGCTCTGCCTCTGTCATATCCATTCACTCCATATGCACCGAGTAGATACTCACTAAGGACAAGGAGTAGATACTCACTCTAGGAGAGTATCTTACTCTCCTACTCCCTTCACAGCCCATAGGCTAAAATGAATTATGAATTGGCAATCCAGCATCTAAGTAGAATAATCTTTTGTCTACCTATTTCCTCTTCTTGAAGAGTTTGACACCATCCATATCACAGACAAACTCATATCCAGCTTCAACTAGCTTGCTAGCCTCTTCTAAGTTTCTAGTGGCTTTACAGATATATTCTTCAGAGCCAAAGTTTACCAAGTGGGTGTAGACTAGAGTATTATTGATGTTAACATGCCCTAGAAGTTCTTTGACATAAAGAATATCCTTGGTTCTAGAATACTCCATAGTAGCTTTATAATGTCTCAAAGATTTCCAAGTAATAGACTGTATCTTAGGGTTGTTTAGATTGATAGAGATTTTCTTTCTTTCCCTCATAAAGTAGGTAGCTAGAGAATCTAACCTAGCTTCTTTGTTTCTTCTAAAGACATATTCAGAGTTTCTAGTTAGAGTAGACAAGAGACCAACTAGTTGGCTAGAAACTTTTAGTCTTCTGGCTCTAGAACCCTTCTCTGGATTATTAATGGTAATGGTAGAAGTTTGAAAGTCTACATCTATCCACTTTACTCTCCACAGTTCCCCGGGTCTAGCCCCAGTCTCTTTTAAGGTTCTAGTGAAGATACTAAGTTTTCTAGGCAGGGCAGAAACCAAAGCCTCAATATCTATTTCCAAGGGGACATAAGGAAGTCTATCTTGTCTTTTGTATCTTGGTTTGGTGAATGGGATATGGGTCCATTGGCAATATCTAGAGTAGCAATCTACAATAAGCTCTTTTCTGCCTTCAGATATTTCTTTAGAAGCTAGGTAGCTTAAGATAGTATCAGGGTTTCTAAGGTTACAATTCTTTTCTAAGTTTCTAAGAACCTTGGAGTAGTTCTGGACTATAGTAGTTTCCTTAAGACCTTCTTTCTTTAATTCCCATAGGAAATTGGCTATTGAGTATAGGGGTTCAGTATTGGAGCTGGGGATGGGAATTGAACCCACATACAGCGGCTCTGCAGGCCGCCGCCTGAACCGTTCGGCCACCCCAGCACCTCTACATATCCTAAAAACCGAGATAAATACTATTAGCCCACTCCAAG
>Ga0315288_10013275_pt1 | contig 10314 bp, 12 predicted proteins | sample YL17G11_20_MG_FD_203454 | JGI IMG/M metagenome (GOLD analysis project Ga0315288, IMG submission 203454) | Sediment microbial communities from Yellowstone Lake, YNP, Wyoming, USA - YL17G11_20 | ecosystem: Environmental > Aquatic > Freshwater > Lake > Sediment | place: USA: Wyoming | collected... | reverse complement strand
TCCTGGACGAATCCGGTATCATCTCCACCCAGCAGGGACGCGGCACCTACATCATGGAAATGCCTTCACCCGAGGTCTCGGAGAGCATCCGGCGAAAGGCTCTTGAGGCGCTGATCCATCGCTTTCTAGCCGACGCCGAACGTCTGAAAGCCTCGCCTGAGGAAATGACTGATATCCTGAAAAACCAGGTGACACGCTGGCAAGAAGCCGGTCACCTTTCGGACCCTGAACCTGAACCCAAATAAAGGAGAATGCTATGTCCCCAACTATTTCTAAGGATCAAAGCCTGCGACCGCAGGCACGCCAGCAGCCCAATCTGCACATCCCTGGCATCGCCGGTTTTCTGTTCGGTGTGTTCTTGCTGGTCGCCGCACTCGGCGGGATCATGATGTCCACGAATGGTGTCTTGAGCGATTTCTGGGCGGCCATGTGGATTATTGGCTGGGGGCTGGTAGGGATATACACCCTGCTGGCCTTGAAAGTTGCCACGCAATGGGAGAAGGCCATTGTCTTGCGCCTGGGCCGGTTCCACAAACTGGCCGGGCCGGGTGCTTTCTGGCTGATCCCGATCATTGACACGCTGGCGAACTGGATTGACCACCGCGTCATGGTCACGCCCTTCTCGGCCGAGAAGACGCTGACCAAGGATACCGTGCCGGTGGATGTGGACGCGGTCCTGTTCTGGGTCGTCTGGGACGCGGAGAAAGCCGCCCTGGAGGTTGCCGATTACCGCGCCGCCATCGCCTGGTCTGCCCAGACCGCTTTGCGCGAGATCATCGGCCAGATGTCCCTGGCAGACATCCTGATCGGCCGGGCCAAGATGGACGCCGACCTGCAGAAAATCATTGACGAGCGCACCACGCCCTGGGGCATCACCGTCCAGTCGGTCGAGATCCGTGACATCGTCATCCCGCAAGACCTGGAGGATGCCATGTCCCGCCAGGCGCAGGCCGAGCGCGAACGCCAGGCGCGCGTCATCCTGGGCGAATCGGAAAAGCAGATCGCAGGTTCGTTTGCCGAGGCTTCCCGGGCCTACGTCAATAATCCCACCGCTCTGCACCTGCGAGCCATGAACATGCTCTTCGAAGGTTTGAAGGAGAAAGGCGCACTGGTCATCGTCCCCAGCAGCGCGGTGGACACGATGAACCTGGGTGGGTTGAGCGGTATGGTCTCATTGGCGCAGCAGAACTTGCCAAAAGAAAGTTGAATGTCGCAGGTTGAAAGTTAGGGTTGTCCGCTCATATTCGAGAACAGGTAACCTGAAACCTTCAACCTGTAGCCGCTATTTGTTTCACGTGGAACGTCAACCAGCCTTGCAGAGGAGTAGAGCCTTGCAAGGCTGGTAACCCGAAAGGAAAGAATAATGGATAGGTTTCGTGAATTCACTCCGTTCCTGGTCCCGGTGTTGGTCATCCAACTTGCCCTGCTGGTCGCCGCCCTTGTGGATTTGATCCGCCGTCCGAGCACGCGCGGTCCCAAATGGGCCTGGGCGCTGGTGATCCTCTTTATCAACATCATTGGTCCGATTGTCTACTTTACCTTTGGCCGGGTGGACGAGGCGTAATGCAGGAGCCAAAATGAGCAGCATTCGCATTGAAGGTCTGGTCAAAACCTATGGGAAGGTGCGCGCCCTGGACGGCCTGGACTTGGCCGTCGAGCCTGGGACGGTGTTTGGTTTCCTGGGGCCTAACGGCGCAGGTAAGACGACCACCATGCGCATCCTGACCGGCCTGGCGCGACCGACAAGTGGGCGGGCTTGGGTAGCCGGCATGGACCTGTCTACGGATGGCCGTCATCTGGCCCGGCGGATTGGCTATCTTTCCGAGGAGCCGGCCTTTTATCCCTGGCTGACGCCGCGCGAATTCCTGGATTACCTCGGGCGGCTGTATGGACTTTCGGCCAACGACCGGGCTGCTCGCGTAAATGAGTTGCTTGAGTTGGTCAAACTGACCGAGGTCAGGCGACGCCGTATAGGCGGCTTTTCGCGTGGTATGCGCCAGCGGCTGGCGCTGGCAGCCGCCCTGGTCAACCGGCCTGAGGTGCTCTTCCTCGATGAGCCTGCCAGCGCACTGGATCCGGCCGGGCGGAAAGAAGTGCTCGACCTGATCGAAGGCCTGCGCGGGCGATGTACGGTATTGATGTCCACGCACATCCTGGCGGATGTGGAAAGGGTATGCGATGTGATCGGGATCATTGCGCGCGGCAAGATGATCGTCCAATCGCGGCGCGAGACGCTGCTGGCCCAATATGCTGCACCCATATTCGAGATCGAGTGTGCGGACAAAACCGCACTTCAACATTGGGCAAGTAGCCTGCGACGGGAGGCCTGGGTAACGGCGGTCAGCGTGGATAACGTGACCGCACGCGTGGTGGTAAAAGATGTCGGGCTGGCTAAACGCGGGTTATTGGCCTCAGCGGTGCAGGCAGATTTAATGCTGGATCGTTATGAGGAGATCAAGCCGTCTTTGGAAGATGTATTCCTGCGGCTGGTGGGCGAGGAGGGGATGCAATGAACTTCCTGATAGTTTTGCGCAAAGAATTGCTCGAACAATTTCGAACCTACAAATTGCTGATCATAGCCGCTGTTCTGGTCGTGTTTGGGCTGATCTCGCCGCTGCTGGCGAAACTCACCCCTGAGTTACTCAAGGCCGTTCCGAATTTGCCTCCAGAACTGGCGCTTGCCATTCCGGCGCCGATGCTGGCGGATGCGGTGGCACAATACGTGAAGAACATGAGCCAGTTTGGCATCCTGCTGGCGCTGCTGATGAGCATGGGCAGTGTGGCGCAGGAAAAGGAACGCGGCACGGCTGCCATGCTGCTGACACGCCCGGTTTCACGTGAAACATTCTTGCTGGCGAAGTTCACGGCGCTGGCTCTCATTTTTGCGGCCAGCCTGGTGTTGGCAGCGTTGGGCTGCTGGTACTATACCTTTCTGCTCTTCCAGGCTCTCGACTGGATCCCCTTCCTGGCGCTGAACGGCTTGATGCTGGTGGTCTTTCTCGATTACATTGCCATGACGCTGCTGTGCAGCACGCTGGCGCGCAGCCAGGCGGCTGCGGCCGGGTTGGCCTTCGGCGGCCTCGTCCTATTGGGCGGACTCGGCGCGCTGCCCCGCATCGGCGACTACCTGCCGGGAAGGTTGTTCTCCTGGGGAACAGCTTTGCTGATTGGCAAGGCGGATCCAGCCTGGCCGGCGTTGTGGATCAGCCTGGGCTTGATCCTGGCGCTGCTGCTGGCTGCTGGCATCCTCTTCCGCCGCCAGGAACTCTGATCGGCGTGTCGGACTCCTTGAATTGACGCCCGTTTCACGTGGAACGGCTGGCAAGAACTCGATTTTGGCTGGAGGTCAAAATGGCTGAACAAACTCTCTGGGAATACCAGGTTCTCACCATCGGCAGTGTTTTTGGCACAAAGGATGGGCAAATCGAGGCGACGTTGAACGAATGGGGTCAGGAAGGCTGGGAGGCGATCAACGTGTACACGCCGAGCAGCAGCGGCAAAGTCACCATCGTCGCCAAGCGCCCCATGACCGCTTCCGCCCGGCGCTGGCGGTCTATGCCGTAGCGGTGGATGGGTATACTGGAATTTTGGGTTGACTGACGGGAGAGTATTCTGCTGATATCGTTTGCGTTGCATGAAGTGCGGCGGCAGGTATGATCGCACAATCCAAATAAGAACATTTGTTCTTATTTGGATAGGGTTTATTGATTGGCTAACCTGCCTATCCACGAGTTCACTTATTTTCTGTTATCCTTCCCCAAAAAGAAGTAAAATAGCTTTGTTATGCCCATTTACGAGTACATCTGCCGGGATTGCAAAAATGAATTCGAAGTCATCCGCCCGATGAGCCAGGCGGATGTACCGATGGCCTGCGCCCAATGTGGAGGCGAGAACATCAAGCGCAAGCTCTCCCTCTTCTTTGCCGAGAGCGGAGGCAAGGCCGTGCCAGGTACGTCCGTGCCCGCATGTGGTTCCTGCGCAGGCGGGGATTGCGCGGGCTGCGGCCATTGATTATTAAACCGCGAAGATGCGAAGGCCGCGAAGAGTTCTTCGTGGTCGCGAAGAAACCCTTCGCGTTCGCCTGCCCCCGCTCTTCGCGAAGCACCCTGCGGGTTGGGGGTCGTTGCTTCGCGGTGAGTCTTTTCTTTTAGGAGGCTAACATGGAATACACCCAACTCGGCCGCACCGGCCTGAAAGTTTCCCGGCTGTGCCTGGGGACGATGAATTTCGGCCCGCAGACCAGCGAGGCGGATTCATTTGCCATCATGGACAAGGCCCTCGAACTGGGCCTCAACTTCTTCGATACCGCCAACGTTTACGGCTGGAAGACCGGCGAAGGTATCACCGAGCAAATCGTCGGGCGTTGGTTCGTCCAGGCTTCGCCCCGAGGGGGCTCTGCCCGAGGGGGCGGCGGGCGGCGCGAGAAAGTGGTTATCGCCACCAAGGTCTTTGGCGGTATGGGCAAGTGGCCCAATCAAGGCCGGCTCTCGGCGCTGCACATCCGCCAGGCGTGCGAAGAATCCCTGCGCCGCTTGCAGACCGACCATATTGACCTTTACCAGATGCACCACGTGGATCGCAACAGCCCGTGGGAGGAAATCTGGCAGGCCATGCAGACGCTCGTCCAGCAGGGCAAGGTGCTCTACGTCGGATCGAGCAACTTCGCCGGTTGGCACATCGCCCAGGCGCAGGAGACGGCCAGGAGGCGTAACTTCATGGGTCTGGTCAGCGAGCAGAGTCTCTACAACTTAAAAGCCCGCATGATCGAGCTGGAAGTCGTCCCGGCCTGCCGCAGTTACGGACTGGGTATCCTCCCGTGGAGCCCGCTGGCGGGCGGCCTGCTGGGCGGCGTGCTGCAAAAGATAAAAGAAGGTCGCCGCGCCTCAAAAGACACGCAGAAGGAGATCGAGAAAAAGCGCGCCAAGCTGGAGGCCTGGGAGAAGTTCTGCAAAGAGATGGGCGAAAAGCCCGCCGATGTGGCCCTGGCCTGGCTGCTGCACAACCCGGCGGTCACTGCGCCGATCATCGGTCCGCGCACGATGGAGCAACTGACTGGCAGCCTGCGCGCCTTGAAAGTCAAGCTGAACAAGGCTGCGCTGACGAAGCTTGACGAGATCTGGCCCGGTCCCGGCGGCGAAGCGCCGGAAGCCTATGCCTGGTGACAAATCGCCGCCAAACTGACATGCGCCCAAATTCACAAAATGCTTGACAAGAGAATTATTAATGCTATAATGTGAAGCCCCTTACAAAACTGTAAGGTGCTGCTGTAAAAGGAAGCGATGAGCCAGGGATAACACTTGGTCGCTTAACCTTCTTATTGCAGAAATACCACCCACTCGAAGGGAATATCCTTGGTGAGCTAATAGCGAAACCGGCCGGACGTGGCCGGTTTTTTGTTTTCAGGGAGACAGGAGAGGAGGTGATTATGGGATAGTACGGTGGGATTGTTTCCAATTTCAATCTATCCAAATAAAACCATCTTTTCATTTGCTACAGGAGGATTACATGAAAAAGCTTTCGGTCTTTACTATCGCAATTCTGCTTCTTGTGATCGCATTTAGCCCCCAGAGTGCAAAGGCTGATCCTGGCACCTTGTATGTTGATGCGACTTCAGTCTGTGGCGGATATTCAACCTGCTACACCACGATTCAGGCTGCCATCAACGCGGCGAGTGATGGCGACACCATCCTGGTCTACCCGGGCATATACGATCCCCAAGTGAACATCGCCGTCCCGGGCTGGGGAGGCACCTATCCGGCCCAAGGCATCGTGGTCTGGAAGGCCAACCTGACGATCCGCGCGGTCGACCCTGATCCGGCCAAGACCGTCATCCAGAACACCCTCGGCGCCTGGATGAATTGGTGGCGGATCCAGCGGCTGACCGGCGGTCAGTGGACAGGATCAAGTGGTACTGCCCAAACCGGCGGCTTCAACCCTGGAACGTCGGCCTCGCCGAACGCCCTCATGATCGTCAAGCCTGGCGTCACCATCCAAGGGTTCACGTTCCACGCACACGTATTTGCGCCGGGTGGTGGCTACAACGCAGCCGGTGTTTTGATCGGCGGGGTCGCCCCTGGGGACCCGAATAGCCTCGGCGCCGACAATAACGTAGTGAAAAACAACGTTTTCTCTGACGTCTGGCATGCGGTCTACATCTGGCACTCGAGCGGCAACCAGATCCTGAACAACACAATCACGGCGTTGGGCAACACGGGCCATTGGGCCGGGATCTCGATTTATGACGGCTACACCGATGCGCAGATTAACCTCGGACACCTGAGCCAAAACAACGTTATCCAGGGCAACACGCTGGCCGACAAGGGCATCGGGTTGGGCGCCTGGGCGCCGCCATCCATCTGGACCAGCAATGCCGGTTCGCAGGTGTGCTCCAACACTACCACCGAGGTCGGCGTATACTATTCCCATGGCCCGGTGATCATCGGCTGCAACACGGGCGGCTTCTGGCTGTACAATACGGACAATGTCCTGCGCATCAAAGGCGTAACTTATACTGGCGACACATCTCTAACGGGCAACAATGTGTTCGTGAACCTGAGTGCCAATCTATCTTACGATGGCAGCGCCGACGGGAGCGGTGTTGTGGTGATCTTCACCATCAACGGCACGGACTATCCTGCGACTACAGTGGCTGGAGGCGTAGCGAGCACGACAGCAACTCTGTCTTTTGGCAGCTATACAGTCCAGACCCAAGTAGCCGTGTGTGATGATTGCGAGTACACAGATACGGACGCGCTGGTCATCAATGCTCCCCCTGTTGCCAATCCGGGTGGCCCCTACCTAGGTGCTGTTATTACCCCAATTGTGTTCGATGGGTCTCTCTCTTCTGATCCTGATGATGTTCTATTGAACTACGCCTGGGACTTTGGTGACGGTTTCACTGGTACTGGTATTGCGCCATCTCACAGCTACTTTGCTGCAGGTATCTACGATGTCTGCCTGACAGTCAACGATGATTATGTTGACTCAGAGCTTGCTTGCACAATTGCTGTTGTATACGATCCCGCGGCCGGATTCGTGACTGGCGGCGGGTGGATTACTTCGCCAGTGAACCCGGACTATCAATACATGAGAGTTGGAGGCAAAGCCACCTTCGGTTTCGTCGCCAAATACAAGAAGGGTGCCACCATACCGGATGGCAATACCGAGTTCCAGTTCAAGGCAGGCGATCTCAACTTCAAGAGCACCAGTTATGAGTGGCTGGTGGTTGCCGGCACGAAGGCCCAGTTCAAGGGCGTGGGTACAATCAATGGCACAGGTTCCTACGGTTTTATGCTCACGGCCGATGATGGCAGCCCGGATAAGTTCCGTATTAAAATCTGGGAAGTAGGGACTGAAATTGTTGTCTACGACAATGGCTCACAGCAACCCTTGGGTGGAGGCAGCATCGTCATTCACAAGTAGTCAATTAGCCGCGAGATAACGCAAAACAAAAATCTACGCCTCGGTTCTCCGGGGCGTAGATTTTTATGGGATCATACTTCTTTCTCGTAAAACCGGCAGCGCTTGTAGATCTTTGCCCCCATGCGGTGGGCCAGCGGCCAGGTGTCGGCGTCCTCCTCGCCGGTCAGGGACAGGTCAGCCCACGGGCAGCCTTTGGCGGCGAGGCGGAAGAAATGGACTCCATTGGCGCGCTGAGCGCGCAAATATGCCCACAATTTGGCTTCGGCAGGAGTTTGCTCTCTACGCAATTCGCCCGCAGGATGCATCATCTTCGGCGTGGAGCGTTTGGCTTTCTTGATGAGCTTCTCCTTCCTGCCCCCTCCCATGAGCAATTTCTCCTCCCCCATTTTCCGGTCTTGAAAATGGGGGAGGCTGGGAGGGGGCAGAAAGGGAGGCCGATATATTATAGCAAACCACCATGTCCCCCCATTTCTGCCTGCGCCAGTGCCGCCCTGGCCTGGCCGCCAGGACAGGCAGGTACAGGTGTTTTTCGAAATGGGGGGACTATAGGGGGGCTTTTTCCCCTCCACAATCTTTATCGTGGGGCCGCTGTCATCATATGTGCATATTCCGGTGAATTCGTCCACTGAATCCGGTCATGCCGTCCAGTGGCGGAGGGAAGCAACGCTCCTCGCAACGACACATGAATGGAATTTTCCTTTTCAACCATCAGGTGTAGGATGCCTGCCCTGGCGGTCAGGCCAGGGAGCGTAATCAAACGGCCATCCCGCCAACACAACTGGGGGACATCTTTATTCAGCGAACATCTCGGCCAACAGTGCGAGGACTGCCTCCTGCGCGGACGAGCTGATGCGGCCCAGCCGTTTAACCAGCCGCGTCTTATCAACGGTCCGTATTTGGTCGAGTACGATCTGACCATCCTTGCCCTCGAAGCGACATGCCACGCGCGTGGGATAGGGCCGCCCCTGGCTGGTCATCGGCGCAACGATCACCGTCGCGATGTGCCGATTGATCTCATTCGGCGAGATAACCAGACAGGGACGCGTTTTGCGGATTTCACTGCCAATGGTTGGATCGAGGTTGACCAGGTAGACATCAAAGCGATTGACTACCATGTCCACTCGTTCCCCTCCCAGCGGGTGGGTACAAGCTCATCGAGCATGTGGTCGTCGCCGCGTTCTGCCATAGCGCGGAATTGCTCATCCCAACCAGTGCGCGGGCGCGCAGTGGGGCGGATGATGAGCCGATCACGTTCAACGGTGATTTCCACTTCACTGCCAAGCCCCACATGCTCTATCAGCAGCTTCGGGATACGAATGCCGCGTGAGTTGCCGATCTTGATGATCCGAGTCTTGATTTTGTTCATGGCCGCCTCGCTCTTTATGAGTAGTCACATTGTAATCACCGATAATAGATAAGTCAATGGCTTGCAGGGCAGGTTCTCGCGGGTCGGAGAAACCATATTATTCCGCGCCCTGCGTGGTGAATCAGGCGGGTGTTTCGATCTTCTTCAACTGGTCGTGGTCAGGCAGGATGGACTCAGCCTGGCGGATCGGGCGGATGAAGTAACCGGTCAGCCCCACTAGGGAAACACCCAGGCAGGTGAAAACCGTCAGCAGGCCCATGCCGGCCCCGGGGCCCGCGCCGACCAGCCAGGAGAAGGCGCTGGAGAGGCCTGTGGTGGTCTTCATCGCCGGTTCGAGAACGAAGTCAGCCAATGCCCCGCCGATGATGGGGGTGATGGGCTGGGCAAACCAGGCGATCAGGCGGCGGGCGGAGAAGACGCGTCCCTGCAAATCAGGCGCGACTTTGGATTGCCAGATGGCCTGGTTGGAACTATTGATCAGCGGGACGAGCAGGTTTACCAGGAGGATGGCCGGGATCCACAGCGGCAGGCCGGTGGCGATGCCCAGCACGGCGCCAAAGATGCCGATCAATATGTGGCCTGCCAGCACACCGTGGACGCGGCGCTTGAACCCGCCCCAGGCGCTCATCAGGACGCCGCCCACCACCCCGCCAATCGCGCCGGCAGTCTGCACTGAGCCGAAGATGAGGCTGTTCTGGCCGGTGCGCGCCAGGATCATGGGTGTGAACACAATCAACTGGATGCCGGCGAACAGGTTGCCAACGAAGAAAACCAGTTGCAGGCCGAGCAGGCTGGGGCGCTGGAAGATGTAGGTGAAACCGTAGGCGGCTTCCTTCCAGATGTTGCCTTTTGCCTTCTGGCCTTCCACGGTCTTTTCCGGCTGCGGCACGTGGGCGATGAGCAGCGCGCCGATGGCGATGAAGAAAGTCACCACATCAATGGTCATGATCCAGACCAGGCCGTTGACGTTCGGGATGGCCAGCACCATGCCCGCCAGCAGGGGGGCCAGGATACCCGGCCCGGCTTCGACCAGCGACATCAGCCCGTTGGCGCGCCCATACTGCTCCTTGGGCACCATCGTGCTGATCGCCGCCGAATACGCCGGCCATTGGAAAGTGTTGCCCAGCCCGTTGAGCACGGCGGAGATGTAGAGATGCCAGAATTGCAGGTGGCCGGTGGCGTACATGACCAGGATGAAGGTCGTGCCGACCACCGCCACCAGGTCGCTGACCATCATCATCAGTTTGCGGTTGTAGCGGTCCACCATCACGCCGGCGATGGGGGAAAGCAGCAGGAAGGGCGTGATGTAAGCCACCTGCATCAGACCCATTTTGAAGGCGCTCTCGGTCTGCCTGTACATCCAGAGCGAAAGGCCGAAGCCGGTCATGCTGGAGGCCAGCACGGAGATGATCTGTCCGAGCCAGACGATGGTGAATCCAAACATGCCCGAGGGGCGCTTGGGCGTGGAAGTTGGGGAATTGTTCAATGGCTCTACTCGACAAAGATTTCGACGTGCTCGCCGTCTT
>Ga0315288_10013273_pt1 | contig 10315 bp, 5 predicted proteins | sample YL17G11_20_MG_FD_203454 | JGI IMG/M metagenome (GOLD analysis project Ga0315288, IMG submission 203454) | Sediment microbial communities from Yellowstone Lake, YNP, Wyoming, USA - YL17G11_20 | ecosystem: Environmental > Aquatic > Freshwater > Lake > Sediment | place: USA: Wyoming | collected... | reverse complement strand
CCGGGGCCCCGGGGGGGGGCCCGCCGGGCGTGCCCTTCTCCGCGGCCGCCGCCGCCCGCCCCGGCGGGGGGGCCGTCCGGGGGGGGGGGGTGTTGGGGGGGGGGGGGGGAGGGGTCGGGGCAACAATCCGGCTCGGCGGCACCGCCTACCGGACAGACATCTTCCACGAGCAGACTCGCAGCGCCGCGGATGGCAGCTTCCAGATCGATGTGGACCCCGAAACGTACTACATCTGTGTGGCGGAGAAGGATCAATGGGTTTCGCGTGCGCACTTTGAGATGATCCATAAGGCGGCGCCGGCGGGGCCGATTCAGCTTGTGGTGGAGCGGGGGACGCGGGTGCGAGTGCAGGTCACTGCCGGGGCGGAGCGAGCGGCGGTGGCGAAGGCGTCGGTGAGCTTGATTCAGCAGGACTACGACAGTTATCACAGTCTGCCGAAGGATCAGCAGTTTCCTGGGGGGACGGTGGGTCGCAAGTCGATTATTCCCGGTGTCTGGCAACACGCGGAGGCGGATGTTCGGGGAGTTGCGGAGTTCTATGTCGCGCCCGGCGATTGCCAATACGTCGTTAATGTCTACAGCAATGGGGCGCGGCAATCGAAGACATTCAAGCTATCGGACAACGGGGAGTACACGCTCTACCACTATCCAAACCCTCCCTTGAATGCCGGGCGGACCGAGGAGACGCTGAAGGTATCGGATGAGAATGGGGTGGAGATCAATTTGCACTTGGATGAAGCGAGGGCGCAGGAGAGGCTGCTGAAGGGTCGGGTTGTGTTGAGGGAGAAGCCGGAGGTTGGGGTGGCGGAGGCGACTTTGTCCGCCGAATACACTGCTTCTGATGAGAATCTACGGACTGAAGGGACGTCGGATCGCCAAGGCGGATTCTCTGTTCGCCGGGGGAAATCGGAGATGTACCTGCATGCGGCCACGGCGGACCAGAAGCTTCAGGGGATCGTGCGGGTGAAGCCGGAGGAGAACGAGGTAAAGGTGCCGGTGGGGCCGACGGCGTCGGCACGCGGGCGGCTGGTGGATGAAAACGGGATCGTGATGGCGAATCGCACGATCGAATATGGCATGCGGATCGATTATGCGGGTGGCTCATTATCGTACCACTTTGGCGGGGAGACGAAAACGGGGGAGGATGGGTCGTTCGAGGTGGTGGGGTTGGTTCCGGGGTATGAGTACAGTTTGAACCTGGTGATGACAACTGGCGACGAGGGGCGGTCGAGTAGCTGGCGGACGGTAAGCAACCCCAAGGCGGATCGGGCGGAGCGAGTTGAGTTGGGCGACGTGAAGGTGCTGCCGCCCTCTCGGCCAAGGCCCAGGCCGTAGTAGAGGCCAAAGGCGGTTGATCGCTCTCACTCGAGCGTGGGTATCGGGACCTCGCCGCGGAGTTGGGCTTCGCCGCCTTGTTTTTCCTAGACGCCGTAGAGCATGGAGGCGCAGTCGAGCCAGAGCGTGAGCCGGTGCAAATCCTCGTCGGTCAGCTTCACGTCGTAGTGGCCTTTTTCGAGGGTCTGGAAGAGCTTGGAGGCGCGGGCGCCGAACTGGCCGGGATAGGTGTGGAGGTTCTGGCCGTAGTTGTGGAAGGCGTATTTCCGGACGAGGGAGTTGAAGGAGGCGAACCACTTGTTCTGGATGGGATCGCGGCGTGTCAAATAGTAAAGCCGCCATCGCTCACCGGCTCTTTTGGAGCAGACCATCACTGCCCCTATAATCTTCCCCGTGGAACGACGCCCGATTCAGAAGCTGCCGCTGTCGCTGGTGAACCGCATCGCCGCGGGGGAGGTTGTGGAACGGCCGGCCTCGGTGGTCAAGGAGCTGGTGGAGAACGCCATCGACGCGGGGGCGACGAGCATTCTCATCGAGATCGAGGACGGGGGGCGGCAGGCGATCCGGGTCGTCGACGATGGGTGTGGCATCCCCCCCGCCGATCTGCACCTGGCCTTTGCCGAACACGCGACGAGCAAGTTGACGTGCGACGACGATCTGTTCCGGATCGGCACGATGGGATTCCGGGGTGAAGCGCTGGCGAGCATCGGCGCGGTGTCGCATGCGCGGATTGTGAGTCGCACGGCGGAGAGCGACGCGGCGTACGAGATTCTCGACCGCGGCGGGATGGTGAGCGACCGGCAGGCGGCGGCGGGGAACGTGGGGACCACCATCGAGGTGCGCGATCTGTTTTTCAACACGCCGGCGCGGCGGAAATTTTTTCGCGGCTCGGCGACCGAGGCGGGGCACATCAGCGAAATAGTGCTGCGGCTTTCGCTGCCGTACCCGTCGATCCATTTCAAGCTGGCTTCCGAGTCGCGGACGATGCTGGACTTGGCGGCGACGACGGCGGAGGAGCGGTTGCTGGCGGCGTGGCCGGCGGATTTCGCCGAGCAGCGGCTGCCGCTGGAGCTGCGTGATGCGGAGATCCACGTCGCCGGGCTGGTGGGGTTGCCGGAGCTGGCGAACCCGACGGCGAAGTATCAGTACCTGTACCTGAATGGCCGGCACATCCGCGACCGGTTCATGCAGCACGCGTTGCGCGAGGCGTATCGGGGGCTGATCGAGCCGGGGCGACAACCCGCGGCGGTGATCCTGCTGACGATGCCGCCGCAGGATGTGGATGTGAACGTTCATCCGACGAAGATCGAGGTGCGATTCCGAGACAGCGGGCGGATTCACGGGCTGCTGCTGTCGGGCATCCGGCAGAAGCTCCTCGGCAGCGACCTGACGCCGAGCGCGGTTGCAGCGCCGGCTGTCGATGAGGCGAAGCAGCAGAATCTGCGGGCGAGGCTGGCCGAGTTTTTCAAGCAGATGCCTCCTGCGCAGTCGGCGTTGCCGCTGGGGGAGGGCGGGAGAGTGTCTGCGGCGGCCGGCGGGCAGCGCGATGCTGTCTTGGACAGTTGGCCGTTGCCCGCGTCTTTGCCAACGGATCCCCCCCCTACCGCGTTGGATCACCCCCCCACCGCTCCGGTGGGGCCTGTTGTTTGGCAGGACCAGCTTCAGGATGCAGGGGTCGGCGGGATACCCTTGGCCACGCGGCAGGCGTCGTCGTCGGTCGGCGCGGCGATGCAGCTCCACAACACGTATCTCGTTGTGCAGAGCGACGACGGGTTGATGATCATCGATCAGCACGCGCTGCACGAGCGGGTGATTTACGAAGACTTGCTCAGGCGGATTGGTTGCGGGCCGCTGGAGTCGCAGCAGATGCTTATGCCGGACGTGGTGCCGGCGTCGGCAAAGCAGATGGCGCTGCTGGAGCAGATTCAGCCGCTGCTGAAGCGGCTGGGGGTTGAGGCTCGCGAGTTTGGCCCGGGGAGCCTTGCCGTCCAGGCTTTTCCGAGCTTTCTGGACAAGCTCGAGCCCGGCCGGTTCGTGCACGAGCTGCTGGAACGCGGCGAGCAGGAGCAGATGGACCTGCACGAGGAAGGGCTGCTGCACGAGGTCCTGGAGATGATGGCGTGCAAGGCAGCGGTGAAGGCCGGCGATCCGCTGTCGCAGGGTGAGATCGATTCGCTGCTGGCCAGCCGGCACCTGGTGGAGCGGTCGAGCAACTGCCCCCACGGGCGCCCGACGATGCTGCGGCTGTCGTTGCGTGATCTGGAGAAGCAATTCAAGCGAGCGGGGTTTTAGGGCCGCGGCTCAGCAGGAGCTTCGCCCTCCCGTGCCAAGATCGCTGGCCGCGTCCGTGGAAACCTCTCGACGCAGCCGGCCCTTTACCTGATTCCCAGAGCCTCGTACGATATCGGCAACATGCAATCCCCCCCCCCCGCCGTCATCGGGCGGCTTATTGGTGCGCGCGCGATGAAGGACCTGGCTGAACTGTTGCGTCGCGGCAACGCGGTCACCGCTTCCGGCCTCTGGGGTTCCTCCGTTGCAGCCGTCACCGCGGCTCTGGAGAACGAGCTTCATCGCCCCATTCTCCTCGTCTGCGGTCACATCGACGAAGCTGACGACCTTGCTGACGACATGGAGCTTTTCCACGGCCGCCGGCCGGATGTGCTGCCGGCGCTGGAGCTGGCCGGATCGCTGGGTCAGGTCTCCGAGGAACAGGCCTCCAACCGGCTTCAACTGATCGGCCGGCTCTGCACAGTTCCTGAGGCGCAGTCGCCGTCGCGCCCTGCGTCGCTGCTGGTGGGCGCGATCCAGGCGCTGATGCAGTCGGTTCCCTCGCGCCAGCAGCTTGGCGAACTGATGCGGACGGTGCGTGTGGGCCAGGAACTGGAACCGGAGAAGTTGATCGTCTGGCTGTCCGAACACGGCTACAACCGGCTGGACCAGGTCGAGGTTCCGGGGGACTTCGCGGTACGCGGGGGGATCATCGATGTTTACCTCCCCGGGGACTTCGAGCAGTCCGGCGAGCAGGTGGGCCTGGCCGTCCGCATGGACTTCTTCGGCGACCAGATCGAATCGCTGCGGACCTTCGACCTTGATTCACTCGGCTCGCGTACGCCGCTGCAATCCGTGGAGCTGATGGACCTGAAAGGCCAGCTGCCGGAGACCGGTGAATCGACCCATCTCCTGTCCTATCTGGCGCCTGCCACGATCATCATCCTCTGGGCGCCGCTGGAGATTGCCGAGCAAGCGAAGAGTTACCTCAATCGCCTGCCGGAAGTGAAAGGCATCTACCCTCTCAGCGCCATCCTGCAGTTGGCCAGCGGTTTCGCTCGCCTGGAGCTGAGCCAGTTCGAGCAGGGCGCTGTGTCGATGCCGAGCCTGGTGGGAGGCCGAGAGGTGCCCCACGTGCAGCTTCCCGTCGGTTCGCTGCAGAAGTTTGAAACCGACGCCGCCAAGGCCATCAAGGAACTGGGCGAGCTGGCCGAGGCGCATGACGTCACCGTGTTCTGTGAGAACGTTGGGGAATACGAGCGTTTCTGTGAACTGATCGAGCAGGGCCACCCCGGCCTGCGGACGAGGATCGACCTACCGATCGCGTACCTTCACCACGGCTTTGTGTGGGACGAAGGGCGTGTGGGGGGGCAGGCGGAGGGGGCGGAGGGGAGGTCCGCTCGGCCGATGGCGTTGTTGGGGCACCATGAGCTGTTTCATCGCTACGAGCAGCGTCGGCGGGTCAGGAAGGTCATCGCCTCCCGCCCGGTCGATTCGTTTCTCGACCTGAAGGTGGGCGATTATGTCGTTCACGTGGCGCATGGGATCGCGAAGTTCATGGGCATGCAGACGGTCAACAAGGACGGTCGCTCCGAGGAATACCTTTCGCTACGTTTCGCTGACCGCGCCGCGCTGCTGGTGCCGGCCAGCCGGATCAACCTGGTCCAGAAATACGTGGGCGGATTCCACGGGCACCCTAAGCTGTCTCGGCTGGGATCGGGCGCGTGGGAGAAGGAGAAGGCGAAGATCTCGGAAGCCGTCATGGACATGGCGGCGGAGCTTCTGGAGATCCAGGCGGCGCGGAGCGCCGAAACCGGCGTTCCGTATCCTCCGGACACGGACTGGCAGCGGGAATTCGACGCGGAATTTCCGTACGACCCGACGCCCGATCAGCTCCAGGGCGCCGAGGAGATCAAGCAGGACATGCAGAAGGCGCGTCCGATGGACCGGCTCCTCTGCGGTGACGTAGGTTACGGCAAGACCGAGTTGGCGATGCGCGCGGCGTTCAAGGCGGTCGAATCCGGCAAACAGGTTGCGGTTCTGGTGCCCACCACGGTGCTGGCGGAACAACACTACCGCTCCTTCAAGGAGCGCATGGTCAACTATCCGTTCAACATCGAGTGCATCAGCCGCTTCAAGACGGGCAAGCAGCAAACGGGCATCGTCAAACAGCTCGCTCTGGGCCAGATCGACATCCTCATCGGGACGCACCGCCTGGTCAGCAAGGACGTCAAGTTCGCGGACCTGGGCCTGGTCGTGATTGACGAGGAGCAGCGATTCGGCGTGACGCACAAAGAGCGTCTCAAACAGATGCGTCGGACCGTCGATGTTCTGACGATGTCGGCCACACCGATTCCTCGGACACTGCACATGGGCATGCTCGGGCTGCGCGACATATCATCGCTGACGACGGCGCCGCAGGACCGCCGTTCGGTCGTCACCGAGGTAATCCCCTTTGACAAGGAGCGTATTCGGCAGGCCATCCTCCGGGAGCTCAACCGCGACGGGCAGGTCTATTTCGTACACAACCGCGTCCATAGCATCATAGAGATGGCCGAGCAGATACAGCATTTGGTGCCGGACGCGCGCATCCTTGTGGGGCATGGCCAGATGCACGAGCACGAGCTGGAGAGGGTGATGCTCGCTTTCGTCCGCCACGAGGCGGATGTGCTAGTGTGCACGACGATCATCGAGTCGGGCCTGGATATTCCGAACGTGAACACGATCTTCATCAACCAGGCGGACCGTTTCGGTCTTTCGGAGTTGCACCAGCTCCGCGGGCGGGTGGGGCGATGGAAACACCGCGCGTACTGCTATCTGTTGTTGCCGGCGGATCGGCCCGTGACACCGACGGCCGCGACGCGTCTGAAGGCCATCGAGGAATACTCGCACCTGGGCGCGGGCTTCAAGATCGCGATGCGCGACCTGGAGATCCGCGGCGCCGGGAACATTCTAGGGCCCGAGCAATCGGGCCACATCGCGACGGTCGGCTACGAGATGTATTGCCGGCTCCTGGAAGAAGCCACCAGGCAGCTCAAGAATGAGCCCAGGCCTGTGCGGCCGGACGCGCACGTGGAGATCGGCCTGACGGCCTTCATTCCCAAGCAATACATACCTAGCGACCGGCAGCGGATGGACGCGTACCGCCGGCTGTCACGATGCACGGACCTGGAGATGGTCAACGAGCTGTCGCAGGACTTCAAAGACGCATACGGCGAGTTCCCTCGGCAGCTCATTCTCCTGATCGCGCTGACCGAGTTGCGGCTTCTGGCGGGTCACTACGCTATCGAGTCGATGATCAAGCAGGCGCCGGACGTGGTTCTGAAGATGCGTGAGGCCCAGCGCGTACAGAGGGCGCTGGTGGGCGCGCCCGGGTCGCTGCGTATCGTGGACGAGACGACGCTGTATTTCCGTCCGCCTGAGGCGTACCTGGAGCCTGAGGTGTTGCTGATGACTCTGCGCAACCTCATGCACGCCGCCTACCAGCGCGAGCTCAAAGGCGAGCCGGACCCGATTCCCCGGGCGGCGGCTTCGGCATCGCGGCCCGCTCCCCCCGATGCGTCCAAGCCTCGTCCCGCCAAGCTCCCCTCGACTGGGGAGGCGCTTGCCGCCAAGCCGCGCATCCCCGAGTTAGAGAAGCTCGTGTCCCTGCGCGAGCAGGGCGTCCTGACGGAAGAGGAATTCCAGGCTGCCAGAAAACGGTTGGCAGCGAGAGCGTGATGTGCGAGGCCACAGGCTTGTGCGGCTTCTCGATGATGCTCGGTCCTGAATACAGACCGTCGGCGGTCACTTCCTCAGGAACAGGTACACATAGCCTGTCAGCTCCGGCTTTGGGCCGGTCGTTTGTTCGCAATTGCCGACCAGGAGATCCAGCTTCCCGTCGTTGTTCCAGTCCGCCACCGCCAGGCGAGCACGGAACCCTGGCACCATGTTTTTCGTTTTCCCTAGCATGACCGGCACCGGCGCCTCGAAGGTCCGCGCGTTGCCTGTCGTAGGCTTGATGCCCCGGAAGGACCCGACGCCGCCGGAGTCGTCGCCGCTGAGGATGTCGAGGACACCGTCGCCGTCCCAATCGACGCACAGGGGGTCCGACTTGCTGGCGGCGACCTTCATCGGCTTGCCCGCAGCCATCAGCGGCACGCGCTGGCCGAACTTGAACTGCTTGGGCGTTCCCTCGTTGATGTTGATGAAGATATCCCCGAAGACGCTGCCGATGAGCATGTCCAAGTCGCCATCGCCGTCCCAGTCCACGAACGAGGCGGTCGACTGCGCGAACTTCATGTCATTGGTCTTGGCCTGCTCGACGCCCACTTCCGGGATGACCGCGCCCTTCTTCAGGCCGGTCTGCGATCCCTCGAAGAACGTGACGATTCCCGGCCAGTACTGCCCGGAGGTGACATCCGCGATGCCGTCGCCATTGAGATCCACAACCTGTGGATCAAACCCGATGCATCAGCTCGGCGGCACGGCCGCGTCGGCGCCATTGGCCTGCAGCCATGTGAATCTGTCGAACCTGGGCGTGGCGTCGGCGCCGACGTTCAGGTAGACGCGGCACTTTCCTCCGCCGAACTGTCCTACCAGAAGGTCTTTCTTCCCATCCTTGTTCCAGTCCACGACGAAGGGCATGGCGTGCCCGACCTCGACGGCGATCGGCTTGTCGGCCGCCATGATCTTTACGGGCGGCGCCAGCACAGGCAATTTTCGGCCTGCCTCTCCCGCGCGGGCCGTATCCCCCAGCATCGCCGCACACAACAGAGCCGGTATGAGTAGGCGCATAGCTGGCCTCCGTGAGAACGCCAGGCATAATACCACTTTCCGGGCCATGCCGGAAGCTGCCGGGGGCTGCTTATTGCACAATCGCGTCCGTGCTCGCTATGATGAGTACACCTCGGAGAAAGGATGGGTCTGGCTCATGAAGAGACACCGGCAAGTGTCCGCGTGGAATTCGTCACATTTCGCTCATCGGAAGAACAGGAGCCGCCGCGGTCTTGTGTGCGGGCTTCTGGAGGGATTGGAGCAGCGCCGTCTCCTATCCGGCGACCCCCCCGTAGCCGTCGATGATGCCTTCGGCGGATTGGAGGATACGCCGCTGAGCGTCGACGTCGCGGGTCTGCTGGGCAAGGGCGTGCTGGCCAACGACACCGACGGCGAAAGTGATCCGCTGACGGCGGTGAAGGTGACCGATCCGGCCAACGGGACCCTCGCGCTCAACGCGGATGGCTCGTTCCTCTACACCCCCAATGCCAACTTCAACGGCGTCGATACGTTCACGTACCAGGCCAACGACGGCACCGGGGACAGCAACGTCGCGACCGTGACGATTACCATCACGGCGGTGAACGACGTTCCGAGCTTCACGAAGGGCGCGGATGAGACGGTTCTGGAGGACGCCGGGGCGCAGACGGCGGCGGGGTGGGCGACGGCGATGTCCGCCGGGCCGGCCAACGAGGCGGCGCAGGTGCTGGACTTCATTGTGACGAACGACAACAACCCGTTGTTCGCGGCTCAGCCGGCGATTAACGCGGCGAGCGGCGACCTGACGTACACACTGGCGGGGGACGCCAACGGCGTGGCGATCGTGACGGTGCGGTTGCACGATGACGGCGGGACGGCCGACGGCGGGGTAGACACATCTGCGGCGCAGACGTTCACGATCACGGTGACGGCGGTGAATGACGTTCCAAGCTTCACGAAGGGCGCGGATCAGATGGTTCTGAGGAATGCCGGAGCGCAGACCGTGGCTGGCTGGGCCACAACGATATCGGCCGGTCCCGTCGACGAGGCCACCCAGGCACTCGATTTCATCGTCAGCACTGACAACGACGCCCTCTTCTCTGTGCTGCCGGGGATCGACCCGGCCACCGGCAATCTGACTTTCACCCCTGCTGTCGACCTCGTTGGCAGCGCACTCGTGACGGTTCAACTGCACGATGACGGCGGCACAGCCAACGGTGGCGTGGATACTACCGCGGCACAGACCTTCACGATCTCCGTCATCGACGCGAACCAGGCCCCGAGCTTCACGAAGGGCGCCGATCAGAGCGTTCTTGAGGATGCCGCAGCGCAGACCGTGGCTGGCTGGGCGACCGCGATCTCGCCCGGCCCTCCCGCTGAAGTCGCCCAGGTCCTCAACTTCATCGTCACGAACGACAAGAACGCCATGTTCGGCGTCCAGCCGGCCATCAACGCCGCCACTGGCAATCTTACCTACACGCTCGCGGCCAACGCCAACGGCGTGGGCACCGTCACCGTGCAGCTTCACGACGACGGGGGCACAGCCCTGGGCGGCGTGGATACCTCCGCGGCGCAGACATTCACCATCACAGTCACCGCCGTGAACGACGTCCCCAGCTTCACCAAGGGCGCGAACCCGACAGTAGTCGAAGACGCCGCCGCGCAGACCGTCGCCGGCTGGGCGACCGGGATCTCCGCGGGGCCAGCCGATGAATCCGCGCAAGTGCTGAACTTCATTGTCACCAACAACAAGAACGCCATGTTCTCCGTCCAGCCGGCCATCAACGCCGCCACTGGCGATCTCACGTACACGCTCGCGGCCAACGCCAACGGGGTGGCCACCGTCACCGTGCAGCTTCACGACAACGGCGGGATTGCCAACGGCGGCGTGGACACGTCGGCGGCGCAGACGTTCACGATCACGGTCACTGGCGTCAACGATGCGCCGGTGGCCAACGATGATGAATACACCGCCAACG
>Ga0315288_10013271_pt1 | contig 10315 bp, 8 predicted proteins | sample YL17G11_20_MG_FD_203454 | JGI IMG/M metagenome (GOLD analysis project Ga0315288, IMG submission 203454) | Sediment microbial communities from Yellowstone Lake, YNP, Wyoming, USA - YL17G11_20 | ecosystem: Environmental > Aquatic > Freshwater > Lake > Sediment | place: USA: Wyoming | collected... | reverse complement strand
CTGCAGGAGACGGCCCCGCAACACACGGGCGGTTTCCTGCAACGCGTGTTTCATGACGGTCTGGTAGTGGTTCAGGTTTCCCTCGCGGTGTTATTGCTTGCCGGCGCCGGCATGATGGTTCATAGCGTGGTGAACCTGCTGCGGGTGGATCCCGGGTTGAATCCCAGGGGGCTGTATTGCGTCCAATACGATCCCAATCCGGTGGACCATCAAGGATACGACCGGGCGGCGACCACGCGCCGGGGACTTTCCGGGCAGGAAGCGCGCACCGAGTCCTACCGATGGCGGGTCCGGCAACACGTGAGCTGGCAGGAGATGGCCTTGGAAAGGCTCCAGGCAATCCCGGGTATCGAGGCGGCCGCGGTCTTCTCACGTCCTGGCCCCGGTGAGGACTGCCAGATCGAGGGACGAGAGGATCTGGTGCGGGTGGGGAAGGGGACGATCAGCGTGCGCACCGGGGACTTTTTTCGGACCGCGGGGGTTCCGCTGATTTCAGGACGGCTGCTGACCAAAGCGGATGGGGTGCCCGGCGAACCCGCGGTCGTGGTCAACGAATGCCTCGCCCGGACGTGCTGGCCCGGCCAGAATCCGCTCGGCAAGAGGCTGCGGCCTGCTTCGCCGTCCCACGGCACTCGTGCCGAAACCGAACGCGTCGTGGTTGGGGTGGTCAAGAACATGGAGGAGCTTTTTCGGGATGCCGAGATCAAGCCGGTGTTTTACGAACCCTACGAGCGAATGGCCCCCGAAGGAGAGACCGGGCTGTTCTTCAATATCGGAGAGTACCTGATCCGCAGCCGTCTGGATCTCGAGGCCTTGCGCGAATCGCTCCTGCGTCTGGGCAAAGAAATGTCACCGGCGGTGGACCTTTGGGAAGTCAGCTCGGTTGACGCTCAACTCTATGCCTCGACGGCTCCCCGCCGCGTCATGATGTGGTTACTTACGACCCTGGGAGGATTGGGTCTGCTCATGTCGGCGCTGGGGGTGTACGCGGTCATGGCGTACGCCGTAGTCTGCCGCACTCGTGAAGTGGGCATCCGCATGGCCCTGGGAGCGGATCGCACCCAGATTCAAAGACAGTTTCTTCTCCAGGGCGTACGGCTGACCGTCAACGGTCTGGCGCTGGGTGTCGTGGTCGCCCTCCTGGCGGCGCGCTACCTCGAAAGCCTGCTCTTCGGCGTGTCCGCCGCCGATCCCTGGGCCTTCACCGGTATCCTGCTGATTCTTGGGCTGGCGGTGGGGGTCGCGTGCTGGCTGCCCGCGCGCCGCGCAGCGAAGATAGATCCGATGGAAGCGCTGAGATGCGAATGACCAACTAGGGATGGCCTACATGCAAACCCTAGTTCAGGATCTTCGCTTCGCCATTCGGATGCTGGGGAGGAATCCCGGCTTCACCGCGGTGGTGGTGCTTACTTTCGCATTTGGGATCGGCGCCAGCACGGCGATCTACAGCGCGGCGAACTCGGCGTTCTTAAATCCCGTCCCGGGGCCGGATGCGGAACGACTGGTGCAGATCGCCGAGCGCGACTACGACCCCCAGGGAGAACCCAGCTTCGACGGCGTCTCTGCGCCGGTGCTGGAAGTTCTCAGGGCGAACCACGGTTTGTTCTCGGATCTTGCCTGGTTCCATCCCATGCGCCTGGACGCCACGATCGAAGACTTCAACACCGCGTTGCGGGGGGAGATGGTGTCGCCCAACTTCTTCAGTCTCTTGAACGTGCAGCCGCTGCTCGGCCGTGCCTTTGCCAAAGACGAAGCCATTCCAGTGAACGAGAGGCTGGTCCCAGCGAGAGATTCAGTCATCGTCCTGAACTACTCCTGGTGGAAGTCGCATTTCGCTGGCGATGCGGAGGTGATCGGCAAGACGCTCGATCTGAGTGGGCGCCGCTTTACCGTCATCGGCGTCATGCCGGCGCATTTCCAGTACCCGCGGGCTCGCCTGTCGTTCTGGGTGCCCGCAGAAGATCCGCGCTGGACGTTGGGCTGGGGGCGTTCGCCCGAATTCGGTGTGTTAGCCCGTGTCCAGCCGGGCGTCGGCGGGCAGCAGGCCCGGGCGATGTTGGACACCGTAGCTCAACAATTCATGAGAACACCTGCGTGGCAGGCTCTGGGGTATGACCGCGAGTCGCGCCGGCCGGAGGCGTTCGGGTTCTGGATGCGACGCTTGCGTGACCACTTCCCCAGAAACCCCGGGGCCGACAACCTCCGACGAACACTCTTCGGGCTGCTCGGTGCGATGGGGTTCGTGTTGCTCATCGTATGTGTGAATGTGGCCAATCTGACGCTGGCCCGAACCGAGCGTCGCCAGCAGGAATTGGCCATCCGGGCTGCGCTCGGGGCGGGCCGTGTCCGGCTGACGCGCCAACTGCTGACCGAGACCCTGCTTTTGACCTCCCTCGGCGCGGTGGGTGGCCTGGCCATGAGCGCGCCAGGCATGAAGCTGCTGATCTCGCTGATTCCCGCGAACTTTCCGCTCCTGAAAGCGATCGAGATCGACGGCCACGCGCTGGGTTTCGCACTACTGGTTTCCCTTGCCGCTGGGCTGGTCTGCGGGCTGGCGCCGGCCTGGCAGTCGAGTCTGACCCGGTTGAGCGGGACGCTCAAGCAGGCAGGGACCGGCGCGACGGTGGGGCGGGGCCGCAACCGCTATCGCAGCACGCTGGTGGTGGCCGAGATCGCGTTATCGCTGGTCCTGCTGGCGGGCGCCGGGCTGATGGTCCGGAGTGTCGTTCGGTTACTGAACGTGAATCCCGGTTTCGATCCGGAGAATCTGCTGTATCTCAATCTCTGGCTTCCAGGGAAGTACGCAGATTCCGCAGCCACCCCGAACGCCAACGCGTCGAGGAACGCTCTTCTCGGCCAGTTGCACGAACAGCTTGCCGCGCTCCCGGGCGTCCAAGCCGTCGGCATCTACGGGGGCGGAGTCGGGACGGGGAAGTTAACGATCGGCGGCCGAACGGAGCCGATGGAACTCAACGGCCAAGGTTGTGGCGTGGCCGGGAGCGACTTCTTCCGCGCGATGCGCATTCCACTGGTGGCCGGACGCTATTTCGACAAGAGCGACATCGGTGGGAAAGGCGGCGCCGTGATCATCAATGAGTCCATGGCCCGGCTGTGCTGGCCGGCAGAGAATGCGGTGGGCAAGACGTTTCGTCCGGCGGATCCGGCTGGCGGCCAGATGTTCCAGGTCGTTGGAGTCGTTGCGGACACCCGACCGGCGCGGTACGCCCAAAGCGCGGGGCCGACCTTCTATCGGCCGTACCATAACGCCGAGTTTGAGGACTCTGAGCCTTCTGTGCTCCTGGCGGTGCGCACCGAACGCGATCCTCGAGGGCTCATCCCAGCCATCCGAAAGGCATTGAAGGCGGCAGAGCCGGCCATGTGGAACCCGAGGATTCAAATAGTCCGCCAGACGCTCTACGATTCCACGCAAGCCCAGCGAACCTACATGCTCTACCTGGTGGTGTTTGCGGGCGTGGGTCTGTTGCTGTCGGCGCTCGGCATTTACGGAGTGCTGGCTTACTCCGTGGCAAGGCGCACGCGGGAGATCGGCATTCGCATGGCGCTGGGCGCGGAACGCCGGCAGGTGCTGGCCATGGTATTGGCGGAAGGGGCGCGCTTGATCAGCGTCGGGATGGGCCTGGGGCTCCTGGCCGCATTCTGGGTCACACGACTATTGAGCAACCAACTCTTCGAGGTGAGTCCGACCGACCCGGCAGTCCTTGCGGCAGTGGTCCTGCTCCTGTTCGCGATCGCACTCCTGGCCTGTTACCTGCCGGCGCGCCGGGCCGCGCGGGTCGATCCCATGGAGGCGCTCCGATGCGAGTGACTGAAACACGGAACGCGGAATGCGGAGCGCGGAACGAGAAGACAACGAACCACGAGCCGCGGACGACCGACAACAACGAGCGCCAATGAGAACCAAACCGAGGAAGACGACTCCTGCCATCGGGCCACTCACCACGCCGAGCGTGACGGCGAAGGCACACGAGATCATTGCTTGGCTGCGCCAGCGGAGCGACCCGAAACGAGCGCACGGCGTCCAGCAGTACTTCAAACACGAAATCGTGGCCCTCGGCATCGACACCCCCACGCTCCGCGAATTCGCGGCCGACCAGTCGAAACAGCTTACCAGGACCTGGAGTTTGCCCGACGCAACGACCCTCTGCGACCGGTTACTGCGAGAACCGGAGTTGGAGGTTCGCGGAGTCGGGATACTGATTCTCAGCGCCTTCAAACGGGAGTTCTGTCCGGGCCTGACCGGGGTGGCGCGGCGGTGGCTCGAGACGCGACTGGACAATTGGGCGCTCGTGGATACGTTCTGCGGCTCGGTTCTCAGTCCATTGCTGGAACAGCATCCCAGGGTCGAGAAGACCCTCCGCACTTGGTCATGCGCCCGCTCCTTGTGGGTCCGCCGCGCGGCGATCGTCACACTGGTCCCGTTTGCCCGCCGTGGGCGGCTGCTCGGCACGGTGTACGAGCTGGCTCAGGAGCATTTCGCGGATCCTGAGGATTTGATACACAAGGCCGTCGGCTGGCTGCTGCGTGAAGCTGGGAAGACCGACATGCCGCGGCTGCGCGCATTCGTGCTGCGCCACGGTCGGACGATCCCGCGCACGACACTCCGCTACGCGATCGAACGTTTTCCCAAGGTGGATCGGCGCCAATTGCTCGAGTCCACCCGGCCAACCGCCCGACCGGGAAAACCCTCGCCGCGAGGAACGCGGCCGAACACACGTTAAACCCCACCCAGCCATCCAACTCTATGATCACACTGCGCAACCTCGAAAAGTCCATCAGAACCAAGGCCGGCTTCCTCTATCTCCTCCGGCAGATCGACCTCGACGTGGCCGAGGGCGAGATCCTCACCATCATGGGCCCGTCGGGCGCCGGGAAATCCACCCTGCTCGCCATTCTCGGCTTCTACGACGGCGACTTCGAGGGCGAGTATGTCTTCCAGGACAAGGCGGTGCGCCCGCTCAATCCCAAGGATCGCGCGGCCCTGAACAAACGACACGTCGGGTTCGTCTTCCAGCAGTTCCATCTGCTCGATGACCTGACGGTCGCCGAGAACCTGGACATCCCGCTCTCCTACCGCGACGTCAAGAAGTCCGAACGCCAGGCGATCGTGGCCGACACCTTGGATCGGTTCGGCATCGTGGCGAAGAAGGACCTGTTTCCCAGCCAACTGTCCGGCGGCCAACAACAGCTCGTGGCGGTGGCCCGGGCCATCATTGCCAAGCCCGCGCTCCTGCTCGCCGACGAGCCGACCGGCAATCTGCACACCGATCAAGGCCGCGAGATCATGGAACTTTTCAAGAAGCTGAACCAGGAAGGCACGACCATCGTCCAGGTGACCCACAACCCGAACTGGGCCGCCTACAGCCACCGGATCATCCGGCTGAAGGATGGCTGGATGGAGAAATGAAGCAGGTCACGGGTCCTTTGTCTGTGGCCAGTTGCTGCCGACGAGTCAATGTCCGAGGACGAACTCGCGGCTCATCCGAAGACGAGCATGGCCGCACGTCACACCTTACGCCCGCGGAGGTCCAGGACCTCCGCTTGGGACTCCGGTTGCTCGGCAAGCGTCCGGGCTTCACGGCCGTGGTGGTGCTGACGCTGGCGCTTGGTATTGGCGCCAACACCGCCATCTTCAGCATCGTGAACGCGGTGCTGCTGCGTCCGCTGCCGTACCCCGCGCCCGAGCAACTGGTGCAAGTGAAGAAGGACTGGCAACCGCCCTGGGCCAACCAACCGGAATTGTGGACCCTGATGGGCACCCCGGAGACCCTGGCATGGCTCGAAGGGAACCCGGGCTTCTCCCAGATCGCTGCCTACCAATGGCAGGGGATGAACCTGGCCGGCGGCAACGAACCGGAGCGGGTCGATTGCGGCAAGGTGTCGGCCTCCTTTCTACCGCTTCTGGGGGCGTCACTGGTGCTGGGGCGCGGCTTTCCACCCGAGGAAGACCGCCCCGGCGGTCCGCCCGTGGCAGTCCTGAGTCACGGACTCTGGCAGCGACGCTTCGGCGCGGATACCAACGTCCTCGGCCGCACGATCACGCTGGATCAGCAACCGTACACGGTGGTGGGCGCCCTCGACTTGGCCACGTTCGCGGACACCGCACTCGTCCTGGGTACGGTGGCGCTGTTGGCGTGTTACCTTCCTGCCCGCCGTGCGACTCAGGTCGATCCGATGGAGGCGCTGCGGTGCGAGTGAAGCATGGCCCGGAAACCGAGCGGCCAACCGTGGCCGTTCCTCCGGGTGCCAGCGAACCGCTCCACGCCCGCGCCGCAGGTCCCGAAAACTTTTTTGGACAATCTCTCATTGTCGGACATATTAGCGCGCGAAATGTCAGTTCAACGAAAGGCATTCACTGTGATGAGAACCAACCTCCTCAAGAAATTCGTGCTCCTCGCCCTGGTCGCCGCGGCCCTGTCGCTGGGCTCAACGGGTTGCAGGTGCTGTCACGGGCACACCGGCAAGTCCGAGCAGCCGGCCAAGTCTGAACAACCGGCCAAATCAGAACACCCCGAGCATCCCAAATGAGCCGGACGCCGCCGCTCGTGGCCATCTCGATGACCCATTGGGAAAGGTCTTGAGTCGAAAGCGCGAAGCGCGCTGGCTCCTGAATCCTCAGCGACCGATGTCGGCGATCTCGACCCCGCTGTTCGGTGTCCAGGCCTCAGCCTGCAGGGCACGCTGAAGCGTGGATACCCAACGGTGAGCCGCATGCCATGGTTCCTAAGCATTGAGGTGTTGGCTGCGGTCATCTTTATCGGCGTTGCCCCGCGGGCCTTTGCCTCGACCCCGTCCGTCGGGGATGAGGTCGGAGCGCCCGCGCCGCATGTCGTCACGTCTGACATCCAGGCTGGGATCGAGAAGCACATCGCGGAGCAGACCCGCCTTGGCGGCGGCACCTTCAGGCTGCCGTTCGACCGGAAAGAGCTTCAGCTCAAGCTGGTCCGGGTCCACCTCGAATATCTGGCCAATCTCGGGTCGCGCCGCCATTTCGCATGCGTGGACCTGGTCGGGACCGATGGCGAGGTTTACGACGTGGACTTCTTTCTCGCCGGTGATCCGGGCGCGATGACCGTGACCGAAACCACGGTTCACAAGATCAACGGCCAACCGCTCTACACGTGGGAACAGAATCGCGAAGGCACCTGGCGCCGGGTGGCCGTCAAGAAGGCGTCCAAGCGCTTGCTGGGCGTGATCCAGGGCAAGGACGAGTTCGAGTTCATCTACCGCGTCAAGTTGCCGCAGATCTCCGCCCCGGCGCAGATGTGGCTCCCGCTGGCCAGGTCCGACCGCTTCCAGACCGTTCAGGTGGAGGGCATCCACGCACCGGTGCAGTGGCGGGAATTGGAGGATCGGGCACACGGCAACAAGGTGCTGTTCCTGACCGCCAGCCCGGCGGAGAGCGGGCAGATCATCGAGATCAAGTATCGGGTCGAGCGCCGCGAGAAGGCGGCCTACGCGGTTCTGGATCCGATGACCCAGAGCTATCTGAACCCGGAACGCCTCGTGCCCCTCAATGGAAAATTCCGCAGCATCGCCGAGGACGCCACTCAGGGCAGGACGACCGACCTGATGCGCGCGCGGGCGCTCTACGACCACGTCATCGACCGCATGCGCTACATCAAATACGGCTCCGGCTGGGGTGTGGGCGACGCCGTGCACGCCTGCGATGCGCGCACCGGCAACTGCTCGGACTTCCATGCCTACTTCATCGCCCTGGCGCGGGCCATCGGCATTCCGGCGCGACTCGCCATCGGCGCGGCGATCCCGTCCGAGCGCAACGACGGCAGGATCGATGGCTACCATTGCTGGGCCGAGTTCTACGCGGACGGCAAGTGGTGGCCGGTGGACATCAGCGAGGCCGACAAGTATTCGAGCTTGGCGACCTACTACTTTGGCCATCACCCGGCGAACCGGATCGAACTGAGCCAGGGCCGCGATCTGATGGTGGATCCTTTGCCCGCCACGGGTCCCATCAATCTCCTCGCCTATCCGTTGCTGGAAATTGCCGGCACGCCCGTCAAGGCGGAGACGGAATTCATCTTCCGCCGAACTAAAGCGGGGCGGAAATCGTAAGAGCGCAGCTCTCACGCTTCAGCGGGTGACCACGGCTTGGGGCCTCCGCAGCCGTGGATGTCCGAGTCGTCGGAGCGCCGGCCTCCGGCACGGCGCGCGGGAAGGCGCAGATCAAGAACAGCCGGACCCGAGGCCGGCGCTCAGACCTGGCCTCGAGCACAGCTCCCGGCAACAATTGGGGGTTCCACCGCCCAGCAAAGACGACCGCGCAAGCGCGGCCGCGCGAGTGCTTGCCCCGGGCGACACGAACGGTTAGTTTGCCGGGCACTTGATCGAACAGCGCCGTCAGCGGACGTGGTGGCTCAAACCCCTGGTGATTCTCCTGGCACTGGCGGGTGGAGGAGTGCTCTTGCGTCTGACGATCCTCCGGCCGCAACCGGTCCCGGTGACCGTCCAGCGGGTCGAGACCGGCCGGGTGGAGGACACGGTGGTCAACTCGCGCGCCGGCACCGTGCAGTCACGTCGCCGCTCGGAGATGAGCCCGGGCATTCCCGGCCTGGTCGTCGAAATCCCCGCGCGCAAGGGAGCGCGCGTGAAGCAAGGCGACGTTCTGCTCCGCCTCGACGACCGGGAGCACGAGGCCCAAACCCGGTTGGCCCAGCGCGCCCTGGAAGCTGCGCGCGCCATGGCCGAGCAGGCGCGATTGGAGGCCGGGCAAGCCGATCGGGACTGGAAACGGGCGGAGGAGCTGGCGCGGGACCGGGTGGTCTCGGAGACGGTCCTCGATCAGGGCCGAACCCGGGCCTTGACCACGCAAGCGGCCGTCGTGGCGGCCGAAGCCCGCATTCAGGAAGCGGAAGCCGCGTTGGATGCGGCCCGGGCTACGTTGGCGAAAACGGTGATCACCGCGCCGTTCGACGGGGTGGTCCTGGACGTCACCACCGAGGTGGGTGAATGGATCAGCCCTTCGCCCCCGGGAGTGCCCATCCCGCCGGTGCTCGACCTGATCGATCCGGACGCGCTCTATCTCAGCGCCCCGATCGACGAGGCCGACGTGGCGCGAATTCGCGTTGGTCTGCCGGTTCGGATCACCCTGGATGCCTTTCGCGGGAAAGCGTTCGCGGGGACCCTCACTTACGTTTCTTCCTTCGTGGAAACCCGGCAGGAGCAGAACCGGACCTTGCGCGTCGAGGGGGAATTCCAGGACCGCTCGCTGCCCGCCAACCTGTTGCCCGGCCTGTCGGCGGACCTCGAGCTGATCTTGGATGCCCGCGACGACGTCTTGCGGATCCCGACGTTCGCCCTGTTGGAAAACAGCCGGGTGCTGGTCGTGCGGGACGGCCGATTGGTCGAGCAGAAGGTCACCACCGGCCTTCACAACTGGAGTCACACCGAAATCACCTCCGGGCTCTCTCCGGGTGACTCCGTGGTGGTTTCGTTGGACCGGCCGGAAGTGCGGGCCGGGGCGCGGGTCCGGGTCACCGGGGAGACTGACAAGTGATTCAACTGGCCGGCCTGGACCGCACCTACATGGTCGGCGGCAGCCCCGTGCTCGCCCTGCGGAATGTCCATCTCACGATCGACCCCGGCGAATACGTGTCGATCATGGGTCCCTCCGGCTCGGGGAAATCGACACTCCTCCATATCCTGGGCTGCCTGGATCGGCCCACGGCCGGGTCCTACCGGTTCGCGGGCGAAGAAACCGCCGGCCTGACCGAAGCCCAGTCGTCCCGCCTGCGCCGACACCAGATCGGATTCGTCTTCCAGTTTTTCCATCTCGTCCCGCGCCTGACGGCGGCGGGCAACGTCGAGTTGCCCATGATCTTTGCGGGGATCGACCCGGGCGAACGGGCTCAGCGGGTGCGGCAAGCCTTGGAGGTGGTGGGGCTGACGCCGCGAGCCAGCCATCGCCCGGACCAGCTCTCGGGCGGCGAACAGCAGCGCGTCGCCATCGCCCGCGCGGTCGTGATGAATCCGGCCCTGCTTCTGGCCGACGAGCCGACGGGTAACCTCGACAGCGGTTCGGGCCGCGAGATCGTGAGCCTGATCGAGGGCATGAACCAGCGGGGCCTCACGCTGATCGTGGTCACCCATGACCCCCGGATCGGCGAGCGCGCCCGGCGCCGGATCCAGCTCAGCGACGGCCTGGTTGTTTCCGACGAGCGCGCCGGCAATGTGCTCGATCCAGCCGCCCAGGTTGGCACGACGACCGACTCGCCATGAACCCTCTCTGCGTAGCGGCGTCTCGGCAGAGCGCCGCTGACTGTGCTTGCGCGGAACA
>Ga0315288_10013270_pt1 | contig 10316 bp, 7 predicted proteins | sample YL17G11_20_MG_FD_203454 | JGI IMG/M metagenome (GOLD analysis project Ga0315288, IMG submission 203454) | Sediment microbial communities from Yellowstone Lake, YNP, Wyoming, USA - YL17G11_20 | ecosystem: Environmental > Aquatic > Freshwater > Lake > Sediment | place: USA: Wyoming | collected... | reverse complement strand
AGCCCGGATCAACTTTGAAGCGAGTGCCGAGAGTTGAACTACGTTTTCGGAAGCCGGAGGACCGGGCCAATATTGTTCGCCATCGTCTCTTCACGAATGCCGAGTCTTATGATCGGCCCGCAGCGGATGCGCTCATCCGGTCGTACATCAATACCTGGGATCGGCTGCGCGTTAAGACATCGGATGATTATTTGTCTCGGCTCAAAAATGTCTTTCCATTTTTGCCGGGCCTCATGGAATTGATTTTCGAGCGCATTAGCGGAAGCGGAGGGTTCCAGGGCACACGGGGCGCCCTTGGGCTTCTGGCGGCGATGTTGGATGCCTCGACATCGGGTTCATATTTGATCACGGCCGGTCATTGCAATCTTTCCGATAGGGCTTGCGCGGATAGGCTCCAGGATCTTGACCCGGCCGGAAACCTGATCAATTGCGCCCAAGGAAATCTCCAGGACTTGAAGAAACAACCCTATGCTGAGCCCCTGGCCTCAGCCGTGCTCCTGGCCAGCCTGACCCCGGGTATTAAAGGACTGACCAGGGAGGAACTGGTGAGGCAGGTGATGGCCCCAGGGTATGATCCGAACCAGTTTGAAGGCACATTTCAAGCTTTCCGAACTTATGGTTCGTACTTTCATGAACGGGAAGGCCGGTTCTTTTTTGACCTGGAAGAAAATGAAAATGCCAAGGTAGAAATTGAGGCCCTGCGCCTTAGTGATGAAAGGGCGCGCGAGGAAGTAAACACCATCTGGAAACAGGATCTCTTCAAGGAAGCTCAGCAGGTAGTATTATTCACAGAGCCAGAGGCAACCAAGACGGCCTTGGACCATCAGGCGAAGAATTCGCTACGATTTGTCCTTTCGCCGCGGCGGCTTTCCTCGGTCGAGCGCCATGCCATCTATTTCGGATCAGAGTTGCGCAACCAGATCCTTCTTTTGGAGCCTCGGGATGAAACGACTCATCATCTCAACAACCGGGACATTCTAACTGCTGCCAAAAGGGCTATCGCGGCCGCAAGTCTAGCGCCTTCCGCAAGCACGAGCGAAAGACGCAACCGGTATGAGAACATCTCAGTCCAGGAGCGAAGGAACGTTAGGGATTTTATCAAAACGGCAGGGCTGGTCTATGTGCGGGTGGAGGAATGGGGGGAGCGTCACGAGGATTCGGTCTTTGAACTGGAGTCCCTCGGGCAGGCCTGGGACAAGCAGGCCATTCTCGAGCACCTGCGAAAACAGATTTATCCTCGAACCCTCTTTTTGGAGCATTTGAAGGAGCGGCTTCCGTCCTTCTATGGCATGACCATCGCCCAGGTGGAGCAGATTTATAAAAAGACGCTTGGCTATCCCGTACCCATCATGGTCCCGGATGTCTCCGATGCAATCGTGGCTTTGGTGGAGGACCGAAACTGCATTCTCGGTTTGCAACACCAGCGCCGGAACTTTTGCGGAGAAAGGGTTGATTTGGGTGCCGGCGAAATGCCGCTGGCGGTTCTTGCGACGCCTTGGCCCGCCGTACCACCCGTGCCTGCGCATGAACCCTCCAGTCCGATACCCCCCGGCCTTCCGGCGAAAACGTCCGCCCCGATTCCCGTACCTGAGCCTCCAGGGCATAGCGCAAGCTTTGATGAGAGAGTGACTCCCTCTTGCCGGTCAAAAGGGGAACTCAGACAGGCATTGGCAGGAAAACTATCCGACGTGGAGGGGCAAGCGATTCAGAGCGCTCGGTTTCAGATTTTTGCCCGTTACGAGAAAGCAAGCCTGGCAGATTATCCGAGCGCTTTACGCGGGTCTTTGACGGATAGCGGCGACCTGGAAGTGCAACTCGACCTTACCATTCCCGGCCCCATGGATAAGGCCAAGGTCGAGAGTCTTTGCGAGTCTCTTCCTAATCTGGTAAACGGAACTTACTCCTCCAGGTTACGGATTATTACCCGAACTCACCCGGAAAGAGATTCCGCCGAGGATGGAGGGCAAGGATGATCACCCCCATCGATTCGACTTCTTTAGATTTGCTGACCAGACCGCAACCTCGCCTGCCCCAGTTGAAGGAATGGCTCTTCCAGGAGGTATGGACCTCTAAGCGCTTTCGGGATTGTGGGGAAGTGCCTTCGGAATATCTCAATTCTGGAGAAAAACTGGTTAACGACGCGGAATCGCTTATCACTGCCGCGGCGGATTCCTATTTGGGAGAGTTGGTTGCCGCCCGAGCCTCGGCTCCTCCACTTGTTGAATTCTTGAAGCAGCAACAAAATCCCGCAGCTGTTGTTCTGGATGGGTGTTCCATCCGGGAGATGCCTAATTTCTTGGAATTGGCCCAAGCATCACGCCGGCCCGTGCTGGAATGCACCTATGGCTGCTCTCGATCCCGAGCACCACCGAACTCTTTATCACCGATCGCCTGGGTCTAGGCTTGCCACCCATCGCCCCATCTCAAATGGTTTCCAGGCGGGAACTGATGCAATCCGGCATTCGCTATCACTTCTTCCAGAACCCGAGCGAATCACAGCATATCCCCGACGGGTCCGGGCCCATTCTACTCTGGCACCGTTTTCCAGACCTGCGCTTCATGGACAGTACAGCCTCAAGCGCCGAATTCTATGACGGCATCTGGGATACCCTGGAAATGGTCTGGCAGAGGACCGTGCAGGCGCTGCCAGCCTCAAGCTATATTCTGGTGACCAGCGACCACGGTTATGTTTTCTTAGGGCCGGGCCTAAGCGACAGAAACCTGGACCGCCAGGACCGCCCCTTGAAAGGCAAACGCTTTTATGAATTCCCGGCGGATGAACCTATGCCCCAGGAAGACCCCGCGCTTTTCATCGATCAGGAGCGCCGGCTGGCGGCGGTCAAGGGGCGCTACCACAATAGACCCCAGGGGGCTCACCCTGCTCAATCCCTTTATCGGCATGGGGGGGTTAGCCTGATGGAAGTCTTGACGCCCTGGCTTGTCCTGGGACCTATGGAGTGAGCAATGAAAAAGAAAGTTGGGACTTTACTCGACGACGAGGTTATCAGGCATGCCAAACGTCGGGCCGCCGAAGAAGGTAGGCCATTGAGCGACGTGATTCAGGACGCTCTCGTCTCGTATTTGAGCGATAAGGCGCCCGATCCCAAAAAGCGGGAAAACGCCTATCAACTCTTTTGCGGGCAGCCCATGCGCATCAGCAGAAAGCAGTTCAAGGAAATCGTAGAAGAGGATGCCTGGGACCTATGAACCTCGACGATATACAAAATGGTAGCCTCTGTGTTGTAGATACCAATGTGCTCCTCTATGCCGAACAGGGATTATCACAGCAGGCCCAGAGGCTCATCCGGCGGTGCTCAACCGGGGACCTCATCGGCGTCCTTCCCCAGACTGTCTGGCAGGAGTTAACCCATAAGCTTATGCTGGCCGAGGCCCTGATGATGGAGAGGGTCTCCGGCCCCAATGCAGGAAGGAAGTTGTCCAGGCAACCCGACACTGTGAAGCGCCTGGGCCTCTACAAAGACAAAATCCTGGCTTTGTCCAATATGGGGCTTGGGTTTGAGGCCTGCATGAAAGAAGACCTCCTGGTCAACGCCTTCCGCTATCAAGAGCAATACGGCCTCCTCACCAATGATTCGGTTATTGTGGCTATCGCCGTAAGGCTAAAAGCGGACGTTCTGGTCACGGCGGATGCGGCCTTCCAGAAGATCAGCGATATCCAAGTAGCCATGCCCTCGGATATTACATAAGGCCAGCGTGAGTGTCAGAAGACCCCCCTTTGAAAAAGGGCGGAAGGGGGGATTTCTCCTCCAGGCGGAATTCATGAGTGAGAACCTATCATGAAGGATCAATTTACAACTTCCTCCGGGTTTATGCCGCGAGCTATTGAGGTTGGGTTCCCCATCGTGGAGATCAACCGGTTGGCCGTGCCCGAGAGGAATTCCTTCAAGCCTATCTATCAAATGCACAAGTGGTTTGCCCGCCGCGCTTCATGCGTATTCAGGGCCATTCTGCTGGGTGCCCTGAAACCTGCCTTCAAACAAGATGGTTCGCCCACTGACCTGATGGAGGAATTTTACAAAGATCACACCAACGACCCTGACACGATGGGAAAGGCTGTGCTCGACCCCTTCATGGGGGGCGGGACCACCGTCGTAGAGGCTCTCAGGCTCGGATGCACGGTAACGGGGATAGACCTCAATCCTGTGGCCTGGTTCATCGTCAAAACCGAAGTAGAGCCGGTCGATCTCGAAAAACTCCAAGCCGCTTTCGAAAGCCTGGCTGAGCGGCCGGTGGACTGGAATGCAGGAAAGCCCCTCCGGGAGACTCTGCTCGACCTTTACAAGACCGAGGCAGAACCGGGAATCGAAGCGGATGTAATCTACACCTTTTGGGTGAAACATGCCGTTTGTACCGATCCCAACTGTAAGCGGGAGGTGCCTCTTTTCGACGATTTTATCATCGCCCGGAAGACCCCAACGATCCGCTATTACCCGGATGTGATCTGTCCTCATTGCCGGAAAGCTTACGACTGGGAGATTGAGGTTGCTTCACTGATCGCCGACCCGGCCATGATGGTGAACGCCTCCCGTGGGAGTGCCGGAGACGGAAGGCCGACACAAGCCTGGCGCTATGCGCAACTTCCTAAAGGGAGACAAGAAGAGGTCAGCGTGGCCTGCCCTCATTGTCAGAGATCAGGCCAGCCAGTGGTTAAGTCCAAGAAGGCCCAAAGGAAACGGGTACCCCTGACCGTACTTCTGTGCCCGGAATGCGAGGCAGTATGGCAGTGGCGGGGAGAGATTCCCGAGAGTGAAGTCCAGTGCCCGGCCTGCAAGCATGATTACGATCCCCGGAAGGGGAATGTTCCGGACAAGGGGAAGTTTTTATGCAAATGCGGCAATGTGGATAAAATCATCGAAAGCGTCCGCAGGCTCCCCAAGGATCAACGCCTGCCCGTCAGGCCCTACGCCATCCAGGCCTACTTGGCCACGAATCAGTTCGATGAGGAAGAGGAAGAAGATCCCCAGATGGGACTCCCTGGGGAACCGAGGAGAACAATCCGGTCCAGGGCAACAAATCATAAATCTCCTCAAAACCTGCTCCTCCCCAAGAACGGCAAGTTCTTCACCAGATTTGATCCTTCGGACAAGGCCCGGCTTCAACAAGCAGAGGTTTTATGGGAAAGAAATAAAGAAAAGTTGCTCCACCCGAAAAGCAAAATCCCAATGGGCGAGAAAACCAAATCGGGTCTGATAGCCCACCATTACAATTACTGGCACGAGCTGTTCTTCCCTCGCCAGCTTCTGGCTCTATCAACCTTGCTCAAGGGGATCATGGAGGAGCCGGATGAGGCAATTAGGGAGATGTTGCTCTGCGCATTTTCTGATTGTGTTGGGAGAAATAATAGTTTTTGTCGTTATTTTAATGACAGAAATACTATCCAAGAGATCTTCTCGCGGCACGATTATCAGCCCAAACTGACAATCGCCGAAGGGAGCGTGTTTGGGAGTGAATCAGTGCGGGGTACCTATCCTCAAATGTCTGGGAGATTATTGGAAGGGAAGGAATTTAATGGCAAAGCCTTCGACTGGCGCCAAGGTTCTTCGGAATCGGAAAAAGCAAAAGAAATCTATAACGACACAGTAATTGATGGGGAAAAAGCCAACCTCAGATGCAATAACGCCATATTTGACCTCTCTGCGTTAGCGATTGAACCGGAATGTGTAATAACCGATCCGCCCTATGTCGGGAACGTGAATTATTCTGAACTTTCGGATTTTTTCTATGTTTGGATAAGATTAGCTTTGAAAGATCGTTATTCTTGGTTTTCACCGGAATACACGCCCAAAGCGGAGGAGATCGTTGAAAACAGGACAAGAGGAAAAAGCAGAGCTGATTTTTTTGACGGTCTGAAGGAGGCTTTTGCAAAACTGCATGAGTCCGTTCCGGATGATGGTCTGTTGGTATTTACCTTTCACCATACCGATCAGGAAGGTTTGGTCTGGGAGGGTCTCCTTCAGTCCCTATGCGATACAGGGTTTGAGATATCCGCCGTCTATCCAATTCATGGTGAGTTGGAATCCTCCCTTCATTTGATGGACAAGGAGAACATCTCCTACGACCTCATCCATGTCTGCCGAAAGCGCCAAAGTATACCCGAGATCCGGTCGTGGGCGGGCATCAGGCAAGAGGTAAGGAAGAAAGCGCGGGCAGAGCTTAAGGCCATTGAGGACGGCCGCTACGGGAAGGAGCCTTTAGGCGCTAATGACGTCCGGCTTATCTGCATTGGCAAATGCCTGGAACTTTACAGCCGCCATTATGGAAAGGTTGTGGACCACGAGGGGAATGAGTTCAAGTTGCATGAGGCCCTCCAGGACATCGGGACCATTGTTGATCAGCTCGTCACCAGGGAAAGGCCCCTGCCTCCGGAGCTGGAAGAGGATGTGGATCCTGTCTCATACGCGTGGCTGCGGGTGCTCTTGGAAACCAAGATGGAGATTAATGTTAACGAGCTTAGCAAGTCCCTGCGGGCCATGCAGGTGAACGTGGAAGACCTGAAGAAGGCGGGCCTCATTGTGAAGGGGCGAACGGGGAGGGGAAGGTATTTCAAGGTGAAGCAGCCGGATGAAAGGCTGAATGCTTTAAAGGAAAAATTGGAACCATCCCTAACCCCTGCCAAAGATCAGATGCCCCTCTTTGACATGATGAACCGGCCGGTCGTCCACAATGTAATCCTGGTGGACCTGGTGCACTTGCTCATCGGCCTTGCCTGGGCGGGCGAGTCCGTAGCTCCCTGGCTGGAGAGATTCTCTCATATGCGACCAAAGGTAAGGGCGGCCTTACGATTCATTCGCGACCGTCGTCGGGACTGGAAAGATTATATCGAAAGAGTCCTTAACATTGTGGAAGGAGCGCCCCTGTTTTCGCCTGAACCTTCTGAACAAGAGAGAGAGGTTGAAGGGGCAATGATCGCGAACAAAGGAAGAGGCTGATTATATGCCAGGCTACATGCTTATGGAAGAGAAAATGTTGCAGCCCTTCCGTTCGAAGGGGTTTCAGCCTAACCCTTGGCGGATGGGTATTCTGGATTATTTACGCGAGCTCAGGCAGGAAGCATTCCCCTTTTCCCGCGAAAACCGTCTGAGGATCGTGGGGCTTGAGGATGTGCTTCTTTCCGCAGGCACGGGGGATAATCTCCTCCAGGTCTCCCTTTTCATCCGCAAGATTTTGGCTGCCAAAGCCAATGAGCTAGAAGCCAACATGGGTTGGATACAGGTGATTTTCCGTAGGCCTCTCAAGAGAGCCGATGATTTTTGGTTTGAACCCGGGGGCGGGCAAAGATTGAGCCTCCGGCCCATTTTTGGCTCCCCCATGAAAGACGCCAATGGATCGGGGAACGAATGCTACCGGGTGGGATTTAACCTGACATGAGTGAAACCGCGACAAGATATGCCGAAACGATAGCTGTAAAACCCACTGACAGGGTTAAGGTCCCTTCGAGGCCTGAGCTTGGAACGGGCGAAGTTTTGAAGATTGCCGATATTGCAGGAATCTATCAGGCGGATGTAGTCTTCGACCTGCCGGAGGGTCGAAAGCTTGAAACCATCCCTCTTGAGCTTTTGGAGTTGACCGCTGACCTCTGGGGAAGACTCGCGGCAGGCAATTTCGACGACCCGGAAACCTATCGCCTGAAGCAAATGGCCTTTGAGCTGGTTCATTCCAACAATGGTGGAGAACTCAGCTCCAGTCGGGTGAATCTTCTCCCCCACCAGATTTTACTGGTTCACGACCTGGTGGCCATGCGTGTCCGGCGGCTTTTGATCGCCGACGAAGTAGGGCTGGGCAAGACCATCGAGACGGGTATGCTTCTCAGGGAATTAATGGCCAGGGGGGAGGCGGAGCGAATCCTGATCATCACCCCGGCCGGGTTAACAAGAAACTGGAGGCAGGAACTTGAGGAATGTTTTCGTCTTCACTTCGAGATTTTGAACCAGGATTTCTCCGATCATGGCTCCGCAACCTGGGAAAAGCACCCCCTCGCTATTGCCTCCATCGATACACTGAAGGTTCCTAGAAGGGTCCAGCGTCTTCTGGCCGCCCAGCCCTGGGACCTGATTGCTTTTGACGAAGCGCACCACCTGTCACGCACCAAGACGGGAAATAAGACCAACATCACCCAGAACTATAAATTGGCTGAAGCCCTGCGTGGACATACGAGGGATCTATTATTCCTGACCGCAACTCCCCATCAAGGGAATGGCTATCAGTTTTGGTCCCTCATTCAGCTCTTGAATGACCAGCTCTTTGCCTCCGCCGAAAATTTATCCAATCACCGGGGTTTGCTTTCGCGGGTGATGATCCGCCGGACCAAACGGGAAGTTACGGATGCGGCGGGCCAGCCGATCTTCTGTCGGCGGCAGGTTTATACGGAGACTTTCAGCCTTGCTCCCCGGGAACGTAATTTCTATGAAAGGTTGAGCGATTATCTTCGCGAAGGTTATGACGCAGCCGGGATCAACCAGGCGAGGACCACGAGCAATCAGCGGGCCATTGGTTTCGTTATGGCCACTTTCCAAAAGATCATGTCCTCCAGCCCTCGGGCCATTCTCCAGGCCCTGCGCAGGAGACTTCTCGTCTTGCTGACCAAGAAGCAAATCCAGCTTGAGGCAAAAAGGCGGGGAGGGGCATCGGTTGCTGAGGAGATCATGCGCATCCAGGACGAGATGATAGGCCTAGCTCGCCTGATTCTTGGCCTGGAGAAAGAATTGAACTACGACGCTGAAGCCTATGTGGGCCGGGTCAGGCGGCGCATTTTGAAAAAAGCCGAAGAGAGTTATGAGACTACCAGTTGGTCCCTCGACCCGGATGAAGAGGCGGAAGACGGGGTATTTTCGGAGGCAGACATACCTAACGAGATCGAAAAGGTCAGAGAATTAATTTCTCTTATACCGGAGGGAACGGACAGGCGATTTGACACACTGGTGCGAGCGATCAGCGACCTTTCGAGACTCGACCCAGATGAACGCTTTGTCATCTTTACCCAGTATCGAGACACCCTTGAATTATTACGGGAAGAGCTAGGAAAAATTTTCAGCGAGAATCGAATCGCAACCATAAAGGGCGGGCCGATAGAGAGCAAGATCGCCGCCATGGAGGCTTTCTGGCAGGAAGGCGGCGCCCGCTTCCTGATCAGTACCTCGGCCGGTGGCGAAGGGATCAACCTCCAAATTGGCCGCATCCTCTTTAATTACGACCTGCCCTGGAATCCCATGGCCGTCGAGCAGCGCATCGGACGGGTCCACCGCTACGGCCAGAAAGAAACCGTCCAGGTTTATAACCTCGTCGCCGAAGACACGGTGGAGGAGCGGATCTATGGCATCCTGGAGACGAAGCTCGTTGAGATTGCCCAATCGATCGGCAAGGTAGACGAGCGGGGCGCACCCACGGAGGATTTTCGTACCGATATTCTCGGATACCTCGGCAGCCGGCCCGATTATCAGGACCTTTATAAACGGGCATTGGTGGACCGGGATTACCGCTGGACCGAGAAGGAGATGCAGAAAATGATCGAAGAGGCAGTTCGCGCCCGAGAGGCCTTGAATTCGCTGACCCAAGACCTGAGCAGCTTCAACCTGGAACACTTCAAAAAGCTAGAAGGCCGGTATTCCCTGGAAGAATTGGGGGAATGGGTGCGTGAAGCCATCCTTAAGCTGGGAGGGGCAGCCCTACCCGATGGCGATTTCTGGACCCTTATTACCCCGGAATCCCTCCGGCAGCCGTATCGCCTTGCGCCCCGGTATGACCGAATCTCTTTCGACCGTGAGTTGGCCATGAGGGTGCGGAACTGTGAACTGGCTGGATTGGGACATCCTCTTGTTGATGCCTTAGTTCATGCACTCAGACAGCCGGCATTTCAAGGAAGCATTTTTGGCAAATTGGGTGGGGAGTCTATCTATGCCCACTACCTTGTTCAATACAGAACTCCTACAGGCCAGTTCCAAGGCCGGGTTTTTAATTTTGTTTACGATTCCCTGGTCAAGGAAGTGAAGATTTTGACCCGCTTTGAGGTTGGGAATGGGAAGGAATTAGGTGGGGGTAAGGATGGTCTAGATATTTCCACCGCTCGGGAGCACATCGAGACCGCTCTCCAGAACGCCATCATAGAATGGCTGCCAGATCGACAGAGCAGGGCAGGGTTGCAAATTTCGTTGATCGGCCTGCATTCAGCGAATTAGTAGCTTTGTGTTGAGTGCCACGACATCGTTAACGCCTTTTTGTGCCATGACATCGTGAACACTCACCTGTTTTTTAACGCAATTTGTAATCAAATTCCTCGACCTGCTTTTTGTCCAGGAAGA
>Ga0315288_10013269_pt1 | contig 10316 bp, 11 predicted proteins | sample YL17G11_20_MG_FD_203454 | JGI IMG/M metagenome (GOLD analysis project Ga0315288, IMG submission 203454) | Sediment microbial communities from Yellowstone Lake, YNP, Wyoming, USA - YL17G11_20 | ecosystem: Environmental > Aquatic > Freshwater > Lake > Sediment | place: USA: Wyoming | collected... | reverse complement strand
GAGCTGTACTCGGGGACGGAAGAAGCCAAAGCGGATATTGTGGGGGAGTACAACTTTTATTATCTTATAGATGAAGGGTTTTTCCCTGAAGCGTCAGCGAAGGAGACGGCTGTCACATACCTGGCCGGCTTCTTCAGGGCGGTGCGGTTCGGTGTCGGTGAGGCTCACGGGAAGGCCGTTATGGCTATCTTCAATTATCTGAAGGAAAAGGGCGCCTACGTCAGGGAACCCGCCACGGGGCTCTGGTCGGTCGATCTCACCAAAATCAGAGAAGCGGTCAAGTCGCTCTCCCGGGAGATACTGCTCCTCGAGGCGCGCGGCGACTACGAGGGCACCAAGGCGTTCATGGACAAGTACGGCGCGATGGACCCAGGAATAAAGGCGCAGCTCGACGGGCTCAAGGGCATTCCGGTCGATATTGAGCCGCGGTTCGTTCTCGAAAGCGCATTCGGCGGGACGCTGAAGTAGCGCTTCGGTGTTCAAGTAGATAGAAGACCGACGGCCCGAACCCCCAGCCCCTGTATTGAGGCCGGGTGGCCGCCTCCTTGTAAGGTCGACCTTCGTGGGGGTATGTTGACCTTATCGTGTTGGAGGTACCCTGGGCACCCGGCCTTTTTCTTTGGCAATCGATTCGGGCATCCTATATAATCGAAACCTTGCCATGAGAGGCCCGCTAATTCTATTAATAGCCAAGGAGGACATGCATGCAGGCTTTCCTCGACAGTTGCGCGAAGGCGGTGCTCGAAGGGGACGCCGACAAGGCCGAGAAGCTCGCCCGCGAGGCGTTCGACAAGAAGTATCCGCTTCTCGAAGTCATAGAGAAAGGATTCGTTGAGGGAATTCGCGAGGTCGGCCGCCTTTGGGAAGAGGGAATCCTCTTTCTGCCGGAGCTCGTCATGGGTGCGGAAGCGATGAAACGAGCGATGGGCGTCCTCCATCCGGCGCTCGCCAAGGGCGGCGACCGGCCGAAGTCGCTCGGGCATGTCGTCATCGGCACCATCGAGGGAGACATTCACGACATCGGCAAGACCCTCGTCGCGACGATGCTCGCGGCGAACGGCTTCGAGATCACCGATCTCGGCGCGGACGTGCCCGCGCTCAGGTTCGTCGATGAAGCTGAGAAGAAGGGCGCGGGGTGCATCGCCATATCGGCGCTCCTCACGACGACGATGTCGGGGCAGAAGCGCGTCGTGGAAGAGCTTAAGAAGCGCTCGCTCCGCGGCACGGTGAAGATCATGGTCGGCGGCGCGCCGTGCAGCGAGGAGTGGGCGCGCGAGATCGGCGCCGATGGCTACGCCGGGGACGCGATCGCCGCCGTTTCCCTCGCGCAGCGCCTCATCGGAGCGCGATGACAAAGGACTTTCTCTCGACCGTCAAGCGGCGGGTCGTCATCTTCGACGGCGGCATGGGGAGCATGCTCATCGCCGCCGGCCTCACCCAGCGCGAGGTTCCCGAGGCATGGGTCCTCGGAAAGAGCGAGAAGATAGCCGAGGTGCACGCCGCATATCTTGCGGCGGGCGCCCAGGTCGTCACAACGGCTACCTTCGGCGCGAGCCGCCTCAAGCTTCAGTCTTCGGAAGCAGGGAAAAGGCTCGACCCCGAGAAGGTGAACGAGAAGGCCGTTGAGATCGCGAGCGCGGCGGTCCAGCATTCGGGGAAGCACGACAGATTCATCGCGGGGGATATCGGCCCGACCGGGCTCTTCTTCCCGCCGGTCGGGCAGCTCAAGGCGGAGGAAGCGCGCGCCGCTTTCAAGGAGCAGGCGAAGGCGCTCGATCGCGGCGGCGTCGACATGTTCATCATTGAAACGATGTATGATATCCGCGAGGCGGTCGAGGCCCTCCGGGCGGTGAAGGAGGTCTCGGGCCTTCCCGCCGTCGCCACGCTCACCTTCGACAAAAAACCGCGGGGGTTCTTCACGATGATGGGGGACGCGCCCGAGGATGCGATCGAGGCGCTCCTCAAAGAAGGGGCGAGCGTCGTCGGCGCGAACTGCACGCTCCAGAGCGGCGATATGATCGCGCTCGCCGAAGAGTTCAGGCTCTTGAGCGATGCGCCGCTCATATTTCAGCCGAACGCGGGGCGCCCCGTCATGGAGCACGGAATGGCCGTCTACAAGCAGCGGCCCCAGGATTTCGCGCAGGATGCCGTGAGAATCGTCGCGGCGGGCGCCAGCGCCGTCGGCGGATGCTGCGGGACGACGCCCGACTTCATCCGAGAGGTTCATAGCGCCCTCATTCATGGGAAATAATGGAGCATGTCATTCTCGAAGATTTCAGCGTCGCGATCGACCCCGCCGGGGTGCGCCGCTTTCTCGGCTCGAAGGGGCGCAAAAGGCCGGCCCCCGGCGAACGGTACGACGGTTTTCTGAATGAAATGACCGAGGGCGCCGGCGGCCTCATTGCGCCGAAGGGAATCTATGTTTACGCCGCCGGCCGGGAGCTGGCGGGATCGAAAGTCTTCGCGCACCTCGACCGGATGGCCTTCTGCGTGTGCACGATAGGCCCCGCCCTCGAGGCTGAGGTGACGCGCCTCGCCGGCGCAGGCGAGCTGCTCAAGGCGGTGGTGCTGGATTCGATCGGTTCGGTCGCCGCCGAGGCGGTCGCGGATTACATTGATACGAAGATCGGCGAGGAGAGCGCGCGCGAAGGGCTCAAGACCTCGTGCCGCGCGAGCCCGGGCTACGGAGACTGGGACGTGCGCGAGCAGGGGGCCATTTTCAAGCTTCTTCCGGCGGAGCGCATCGGCGTGAGCCTCAGCGAGACGTTCATGATGACGCCGCGCAAATCGATCTCGTTCGCCATGCACGTGGCGAAGAAGCCCGAGACGCTTCGCAGCGAGAACTCATGCGGCAACTGCGGCCGCACGGATTGCTTATACAGGCCCGAGTAGAGGGAGGACGGCCTTGGAGAAGAGAATGAATCCCCGCATCACGTGGTTCACCGAAGGGACGAGAAAAAAGATCGTCGGCGAGGCGAAGCGGCTGCTCGATGAGATCGGCGTGTTCGTCGAAAACGACGAGGCGCTCGGGATCCTCGAGGGCGCGGGTGCGCGCGTCGAGCGCGACAAGCGCCGCGTCCGCATCCCGGCGGACATCGTCGAGAAGGCGGTCGAGTCGGCACCCTCGAAAATCACCGTCTACAACAGGCGCGGCGAGGCGGCCATGGACCTCGGCGGGGACCGCGTCCATTTCAATCCCGGCTCGGCGGCGCTCAGGATCTACGACGCGAAGGAAGGCCGGGCGCGTATTCCCGCGACCGCGGACCTCGTGAAATTCGCAACCCTCACCGATGCCCTTCCCGGCTACGCCGCGCAGAGCACGGGGCTCATTTCGGCAGATGTGCCGCAGGAGATCGGAGACCGGTATCGTCTCTACATAGCGCTGCAGTATTCGGCGAAGCCCGTCGTGACGGGCACATTCCGCGTCGACGCGTTCAGGGTCATGCACGAGATGCTCGCCGCGGTCGCCGGCGACGCGGAGATGCTCCGCGAGAAGCCGACGGCGATCTTCGACTGCTGCCCGTCGCCTCCGCTCAAATGGAGCGACCTCACCGCGCAGGCGCTCATCGACTGCGCGCGCACGGGCCTCGTGGCCGAGCTCATCTCGATGCCCTTGACGGGGGCGACCTCCCCGGTGACGCTGGCGGGCGCCGTGACGCAGCACTGCGCCGAGTGCCTGAGCGGCGTCGTCATTCACCAGCTCGCGATGCCGGGCGCCCCGATCATCTACGGCGGATCCCCCGCGAGCTTCGATATGCGCAAGGGCACGACCCCGATGGGCGCGATCGAGACGATGATGATCGACGGCGCCTACGCCGAGATCGGCAAACACCTCGGCCTCCCCGTGCAGGCGTACATGGCCTTGAGCGATTCGAAGGTCGTCGACTACCAGGCGGGGATGGAAACCGCGATGGGCGCGATCGTCGCGGCGCTCTCCGGCATCAACAACATCTCCGGCCCCGGCATGCTCGACTTCGAATCGTGCCAGAGCCTCGAGAAGCTCGTTCTCGACAACGAAGTGTGCGGCATGGCGCTGCGCCTCACGGCCGGCATCGAGCTCCGAGAGGATCCGATTGTGCCGCTCGATCTCATGCGCGAGGGGATCGAGCGCAAAAGCTTCCTCTCGCTCGCCCACACGAGAAAATGGTTCCGCAAGGAGACGTATTTCCCCGACGAGGTGATCGACCGCAACGCTCTCGACGAGTGGCAGAAGCAGGGGTCGAAGGACGCCGCGCGACGGGCATCCGAGCGCGTCGAGAAGATCCTGGCGGCGCATCGGCCCGAGCCGCTCGATCCGGCCGTGCGCGCGCACATCACGGATCTCATGCAGGCGGAAGCGAAACGATTCGGGATGAAGGCGCTTCCCGCGGGCTCCTGATCGGGCGATCCGCCGCCCTACTTGATCGCCGCCTTGAGCGAGAACTGCACGCGCATATCGTCGAAGTCCTTCGAAGACGCCAGGAGCTCGTCGTCCTGGTACGTTTTGTACATGTAGGAAGTCGTGAGCTGCGAGACTTCGACCATCGCGGTCACGGTGCTCGTGACGCCGTACATGACGCTCCCGAATACGTTCGAATTCTTGCCGATGAAGCTCTTCGTGCCGATCGTGGCGATGGGGATACGGAAGTCCTCGTCGTCCGGATCGTCGAAGCCGTAGCCGGCGTTGAGCGAGAGACGGGCGACCGGCTTGCAGGAGAGCTCGGCCCAACCGCCGCGGGCGGCGATCTCGTTCTTCATCAGGTTCACCGTCTGCCCGACGCCGCCGTAATAGGCGCCGAGGTTCTCTCCCACGAAGAACTCACCAACGAGCTCCCAGCGATCGCAGGGGGTATACCGGAGGTCGACGTTTCCGGACCACGATTCGATCTTCTTCGTATCGCCCGCGGACTGGTACTCTTCCGTGCCGTAGTGGCCCGAGACGCCGAGCTCCATCGTGCCCTTCTCGCGGACCTTCGCGGACAGCGCGAGCCTTCCTTCGAAGGTCGGGACGCCCGCGTCGGCGCCGTCGTCTATCTTGTCGCCGTCGAGATCGCCTCCGAGCGTGCGGAAGATGCCGGCCGCGGCAGAAACCTTCCCATGATCGGACAGCTTCGCCCAGGTCGAGACCCTGAACTGAGGCCTGCGGTAGCCGATGTTTCCCTGATCCCAGAGGACCGTGTAGTTCGCGGTCTTGGGGACGAGCGGCGATATGATGTCGCTCGTCTGTCCCGCCAAGAGCGACCAGCGCCCCTTCGTGACCTGCGCGTATGCATGCCGGAGCATGGGCGCGGCCTTGTTCTCCTGCGATGTCAGGTTGGCAGGCGTGACGCCGAGCCCGTAGAAGTCGAACTCGAAGCGCGCGTCGGTCTGGAAGTCGTTTTCCTTCCAGGCGAAGTCGAGACCGAAGCGGCTCTCGCGCGCCGTGATGCTCATGACGTCGTTGTCCGGCGCCGTGAGATTGTCGGGCGCGGCCACGTAAAGGGCGTAGTTGCCCGTGTTGACACGGGTCTGATCGTAGACGACGTCCCCCTTGAGATAACCGCTGAACTTGAAGGTGTACGCGGGAGCTTTGTCCTCGGCCGCGGCCGCGAAGAAGCCGAGCGCGAGGAGAAGCGCGAAAAGAAGGACCGTACGTTTCATATGTGCCTCCTGGTAAGCGCGGGTCATGACGCGGACGTGACAGAGAGCATAATGCCTGTTTAGGGGAACCCGGCGGCCTTGTCAATCGTTTTCCGGGCGCGGCGGGGGCAGGGGCGCAGGCGCGGGGGGGATAGGGCCGCCCCCGATCTATACCGTCTCGAGCATCCTCCGGATCGCCCTGCGCGCGCGGTCCGCTACACTCGCCGGCACGGCGATCACGGGCTCGAGCGTCTCAAGGGATGAGGCGACCTTCTCGAGCGTGATCTTCTTCATGTTGGGACAGAGCGCGTGCTTCGACGCCGGGACAAACACTCTGTCGGGGAATTTCTTTTGCAGGCGATAGACCATCCCGATCTCGGTGCCGACGATGAAGGTCCGCGCGGGGCTTTTCTCGACGTAGGCGATCATTCCCCCCGTGCCGAGAACCACATTGGCCAGTAAGGCGACCTCGGGATTGACCTCGGGATGCACCATGACGATCGCGCCGGGATGCTTCTTCCGCTGCTCGAGGATGTGCTCGGGGTATATCTTCTGGTGCGTCGGACAGAAGCCCTGCCAGAGGATCATCTCGCGTCCGGTACGAGCGGCCACCCAGCCGCCGAGGTACCTGTCGGGCCCGAAGATTATCTTCTTGCCGCCGGGCACCGAGTTCACGATGCTCACCGCGTTCGCCGACGTGCAGCAGATGTCGGTCTCGGCCTTCACCTCGGCGGTCGAGTTCACGTAGGTGACGACGACCGCGCCGGGATGCTGCTTCTTCACCTCGGCGAGGTCTTCCGCGCACATCATGTCCGCCATTGGACAGCCGGCCGCCGGATCGGGCAGAAGGATCTTCTTCTCGGGGGAAAGGATCGCGGCCGTCTCGGCCATGAAATGAACGCCGCAAAAGATGATCGTTTTCTCGCTCACCGTTGCGGCGAAGCGGCTCAGGTCGAGCGAATCCCCGAGCCTGTCGGCGATTTCCTGGATTTCGGGAGGCTGGTAGTTGTGCGCGAGGATAATCGCGCCCCGCTCCGCCTTGAGCTTCCCGATCCTTGTAACGAGCTCTTGCCTGGGCATCGCGCTCCGGGAGAGATTCCGGGGGAATCTTACTCCTTCTTGAGCTCCGCACCGCAGTGCGGGCAGTACTTGTCGTTGTTGGAGGCGAGCTTCCCGCACTCAGGGCAGTTCTCGAATTCGATGCGGCAGCTCTGGCACAGGGGCTCCGCCTGCTGCGGGGCCGGCGGAGCGCAGAAGGGGCACGCCTTCGAGTCGTGCTCGAGGCCCTCGGTCTTCTCCTTCGCCGGAACCGCCGTCTTCTTCGTCCGGTAGTTCTCGATCGCCGCGTGGAGCGCGTCGGCGCCGAGATTCGAGCAATGCATCTTGTTCTTCGGGAGCCCCCCGAGCTCCTCGGCCACCGACTCGTTCGTGATCCGCATCGCCTCGGCGAGCGTTTTGCCCTTCGCCATCTCGCTCACCATGCTCGAGACGGCGATTGCCGCGCCGCAGCCGAAGGTCTTGAACTTGACGTCCTCGATCCTGTCGTTTGCAACCTTGATGTAGAAAGTCATCATGTCCCCGCAGACGGGATTCCCGATCTCGCCGACGCCGTCGGCGGCGGCGATCTCCCCGACGTTGCGGGGGTTCATGAAGTGGTCCATTACTTTGTCGCTGTAGAGCGCCATAACCTACTTCCTTTTGTAAATCGGTGACATCTCTCGAAGCCTCGCGACGACGGGCTTCATCACGGAAATGATCGTGTCAACGTCCCCAAGGCGGTTCTCCGGTCCCATGGTGAATACGATCGAGCCCTGCGCGAGCGCCGTCTCGATCCCGATCGCCTCGAGCACGTGGCTTCCCTTGAGCGCCTTCGACGTGCACGCGGAGCCGCTCGCGGCCCTGATACCTTTCTGGTCGAGGAGCAGAAGCAGTCCCTCCCCCTCGATGTACTTCACGCAGAAGCTCGCATGGTTGGGGAGCCGCAGCTTAGGGTGCCCCGTCGTTACCACGTCGTCGATCTCTTTCGGGAGCCTCGAGATGAGAGCGTCGCGTATCGCCTTCGTGTGCGCGGCGTTCGCCGCGAGCTCCGCGGCGGCGAGCTCCGCCGCCACTGCCATCCCGGCGATCGCGGGAATGTTCTCCTGGCCCGCGCGGAGACCCCGCTCCTGGATGCCCCCCTCGATGAGGGCGCGCGTCGGCGTCCCTTTCGGGAGAATCAGAGCGGCCGCCCCCGGTGGCCCGCCGAAGTTCTGCCCCGCGATAGTGAGCGCGCCGAGGCCAAGCTTCGTCGAATCGACGGGAATAACCCCCGCCGCGCCCCACCCGTCCGAGTGCATCGGAACATCCGCTTCCCTGCAGATGGCGGCCAGCTCCCCGATCGGCTCGATCGTGCCGATCTCGGTGTTGGCGTAAACGATGGAAACGAGCGCCGCGCCGCCCACGAGCTCCGCCTTGAGCCTTTCGGGCGAAACGAGGCCGTGGCCGTCGACGGGCAGGATCACGAGCTCGTATCCGTTCTTCGCGAGCGTCTTCGCCGGGTTCAGGATCGAATGATGCTCGACCGCCGAGATGATGAGGCGGTTCGATTTCTTCTTCCGCGCCGGGGCGACGCCCTTGAGTGCCAGGTTATTCGCCTCCGAGCCGGTCGCCGTGAATATGACGTCCCACGGATCAGCCCCGACGAGCGCCGCCACCTGCTCGCGCGAGCGCTGCAGGACCTCGGCTGCGGCCTGCCCCCGGCCGTGCACGCTCTGGGGATTGCCGAATCCATCTCTCAGGAGCGGTATCATCGCTTCGACGGCCTCCCGCCTCACGGGTGAGGCCGCGATGTGATCCATGTATATCTCGTTGGTTTTATTATTGTTATCTATTATTTCACTCATGTATGGGCCTCCTTCCGGATCCTCCGCCCCTACATATAGTTAGTATAGCGTGCAGAGAATAATCTAAGGCAATCCTCCGGCGCAAGCCACTATTTTTATGGAATTGCGGCATATCATTGGGTTATAATCAAGCAGTTAGATCGCCCCTTTCAGCGCCGCGTTCGCCCAGGGCAAGCCGGCCGGAAAGGCTCCCCGGCTCATCGTTGACAAAACGACGGTTCATCTCGGGGAAATGCTCGAGGGCCAGGATTTCCTGCACACCTTCAAGATCAGGAACACAAGCGACACCGAGCTTCAGATCCTCCTCGTGAAGCCTGGTTGAGGCTGCTCGGTGGCCGACTTCGACAAGGTCATCCCTCCCGGGCAGGAGGGCAAGGTCAATGTCATGATCATGGGCAAGAAGCTGGTACCCGGCTCTTTCACGAAGAGCTTCGCCGTCAAGACGAACGACCCCGCGATGGAGAAGTTCACTCTCGTCGTCCGCGGAGTCGTGAAAAAGGCTTTCGAATTCTCGGGCGAGATGCGCTGGAGCGGCTTCTTCAAAGACAAGATGATGTTCGAGAACGTCATCACGAACCTGCTCTCGACCCCGGTCAATATCACGGGTGTCCGCTGGGGCGACGACGGCAAGGCGAAAGGTCTCGACGAAAAGATCGGTCTCAAGATCGAGACGGTCGACCGCGGCATGAAATACCGGCTAAGGATCTGGAACAAGAAGGAGCTCTCCCCCGGCAACGTCGCCGCGAATATCATCCTCACGACTGACCATCCGAAGCTCAGGGAAAAAACCATGATCATGACCATCATGGTCCAGATGGACGTCGAGATTCGTCCCGAAAAGATCTACACCCCGGAAATGGTTGTGCCCGCCGGCTCAACGAAAACGTTCGATTATATATTCGATATCGTCGCCATCCGGGGCGATTCGCTCAAGATTCTGAAGGCCGTGCCGAACGGGGATGACATGACGGTGAAAATCAAGGAGATTGAGCGCGGGAAGTCGTACCAGGGTACGATAACGGTTCGCCCGAAGAGCACGAGCGTTCGGTATCTCGGCTCCGTGAAGATCTATACGAATTATCCCGGACACCGGGAACTCACGCTCGAAGTCGTGGGAGGTGTGCGGCAAGCGGACCAGCCATGATCTGCGGCGCCCATTTTTCAATGGGACAAGGCAGCCCCGGTAGGTATAATAAAGTGTTTAGTCGCTCCTTCTGAAACGTCCAACAGGCTGGAGGGCAGTGCATGAAGATGAGGAGAAGATTGGTCGCAGCGGCTCTCGTGCTTGTTTTCACGGCAGGCCTTTTCGGCGTCGCGCTCGCCCAGGGCAAGAAGCCGGCCGGCAAAGTCTCCAAGGTCGTCATCGAAAACAAGACGGTACAGCTCGGAGAAGTGGTCGAGGGCCAGGATTACGAGTACACCTTCAAGATCAAGAACGCCGGCGAAGGCGAGCTTCAGATCTACAGCGTGAGGCCTGGTTGAGGCTGCTCGGTGGCCGACTTCGACAAGGTCATCCCTCCCGGGCAGGAGGGCAAGGTCAATATCAAGATCGACGGCACGAAGCTGTTCGCCGGCTTGTTCGATAAGAATTTCTCCGTTACGACGAACGATCCCCAGAACAAGCAGTTTGCCCTTACCGTTCAGGGCACGGTGAAGAGGGTATTCGAGTTTTCCCGCGAGATGCGCTGGGCGGGTTTTGTCGACGAAGATATGAAGATGGAGACCATCATCACGAACGCGCTCCCGACACCGGTCAATATCACAAGCGCCCGGTGGGCCGAGGACGTCAAGACGAAGGGGATCGACGAGAAGATCGGTCTCAAACTCGAGACGATC